>Ga0136644_10000155_pt1 | contig 51537 bp, 42 predicted proteins | sample C_130820_EF_Meta_FD_94780 | JGI IMG/M metagenome (GOLD analysis project Ga0136644, IMG submission 94780) | Freshwater microbial communities from Lake Croche, Canada to study carbon cycling - C_130820_EF_MetaG (v2) (version 2) | ecosystem: Environmental > Aquatic > Freshwater > Lake | place...
AGCGGCAGGGAGATGGTGAAGACCGTGCCGCGGCCGACGGCCGATTCGATCTCGATCTTGCCCCGCATCCGCTCGATGTTCCGGCGCACCACGTCCATGCCGACGCCGCGGCCCGAGAGGTCGGTGACGGTCTCGGCGGTGGAAAACCCGGGCGCGAAGATCAGATCGAACACGTCGCGGTCGTCGAGGTGCTCGTCGGGCCTGAGCAGTCCCCGCTCGACGGCCTTGGCGCGGATCCGGTCGGGGTTCAGCCCGCGGCCGTCGTCCTGGATCTCGATGACGATGAACCCGCCGCGGTGGAAGGCCCGCAGCGTGATGGTTCCGGCGGGCGGCTTGCCCTGCGCCTCCCTCTCCGCCTGCTTCTCGATCCCGTGATCGGCCGAGTTGCGGATCATGTGGACGAGCGGATCGCCCAGTTCCTCGACGATGTTGCGGTCGAGTTCGGTGTCTTCCCCCTCGAGCACGAGCTGGATGTCCTTCCCCTGCTGGACGGCGAGATCCCGGACCAGGCGGGCCATCTTCTGGAAGGTGTTGCGGATCGGCACCATGCGGAGCGACATGGCGGTCCGCTGCAGGTCGGAGGTGATGCCACGCAGCTGGCCCAGGCAGCGGGAGAGGTGAACGCTGGCCACGTCCCGCACCTCCGGACTCTGCACCACCATCGACTGGGCGATCACGAGTTCGCCGACGAGGTCGATCAGGCCATCGAGCTTGAGCGTGTCGACGCGGACGATGCCGGCGGTGGCCGCCCGGGGCTTGTGGGGGGCAGGCTTCGGCTCGTCCGCCTCGCGCTCGACGGCCGCGGGTGGCGGTGTCGGCGGGGCGACGGGCCGCGGCGCGGGCGGTGGCGGCGCTGCCGGAGCCGGAGGAACGGCGGGCGCAGCCGCTTTGACGGGGATCGAGGCCGCAGCCGGCGGCGCGGGAGGCGGAGCCGCCTGAGGTGTCGGCGGTGCCGCAGGTGCCGCCACGGCCTGGCCCGCCGGCGACTTGCGGGAGAGCAGGGCGTGGACGTCGGCGATCACCCGCGGGATCGGGAATGGCACCTTCATCGACCGCGGTCCGGCGGTCAACTGGGTGGACATCTGCTCGACGTACCGCTTGAGGATGTCCTCACCCGCGAGGATCACCTCGATCGACTCCCGGCCCAGCCGAAACGTGCCCCGACGCGCGGCATCGAGGAGCGATTCCAGCTCATGCGTCAACTGCTGCAGCACGATGAGCTTCATCATCCCCACGTTGCCCTTGAACGTGTGGAAAGCGCGGAACACGGTGTTGATCGTGGCGGAGTCGGTGGGATTCGACTCGAGCACGAGCACCCCCTGCTCGATGTCCTGCAGGAGGTCCTGCGCCTCGGCACAGAACAGCTGCAGCATCTCGGGGTCGCCGTCGCCGACGGAAATCTCCACCGTCTGGTCGGGAATGCCGGCCTTCTGCGACGGCCGCTCGGCCTCCTGGGGCACCGTCTGGGGAGCCTTCGCGGGCTGCTCCGCGGTCGGTTCGGCCGTCGTCAGCCAGGGGGCGGGCGGAGTTGGGAGGGCCGTCCCCTGCTCCCAGGCATCGAGCGCCGTGGTCACCCAGAGATGCCAGGCCTTGAGGCTGGTGATCGTCTCCTCGGTCAGCTGCCCGTCGGCCGTGGCCCGCTCGTCGAGCCAGCCCCGGGCGGCTGCCACGGCGGCGCGAATCGGCGCCGGCGCATGGTCGCCGATCGCCGCCCCCAGCGCGGAGACGAGCGACAGCAGTGGTTCGACCGAATTCTCCGCGACAGGATCGACGAAGGCCAGTTCGAGCCCGATCTGCTGAACAGCCTTCACGAGCCCTTCAGCTGAGGCTGGGGCATAGCTCGACATGGGAGAATCGCCGTCCTGACCGGTGTTCCACAGGGATCGAGGGCGCCACCGCGTCACCCGGAGCGGCGCGCCGATCGCGAACCTCCCGCCGGAAAACTTTGTGCAAACCCTAAATTGACCGTACCCTCGGGTCCGGTGCCATGCAAATCCGCGTGACGTTTCCGGAAGGCGTCGGGATGTGCGACGGGCGCCATGATCGGCACAACCGTTGCCATCGGCCGAGACGCGCCAGGTGGTCGTGACCTGCCCCGTTTCCGCCTGAGCCGGAGAGGAGCGCCGCCGCGTCGCTCCGGCTCTTTTTCTTGACGTCCTTCGCATCGATTGCCGTTCTTGACCATCGCCTCGCGAAATGTGACCGTGCGGATCTTCCGCCAAGTCGTAGGGTTCCTCCTGCGGCATGCTCGCTCGGGCACAGTTGCTGCGGGAGAACCCTCGGCCTGCGTTCGTCGCCCCCCGCCACGGCCGGCCAGGAACCCGCCGGAAATGTGGCATTGCCCACATGGGCGGCGTCTTCTACTTCTCCCGCACGCCAGCGAGGGCCGCCCATGATCACCCGACTTCCCGCCTGCTTCGATTCGCTTCTGGCACTGCCGATGCCGCTCCTGATCGGCTTTCTGCTCGCCTACTGGGGGCTGCTCGCCGTGCTGACCCACCGGGTGCTCGTCCCGTGGATCGCCGGCCGGAGAGGTCAGAAACTCGGACACCTCGAAGCGGAGGTTCCCGCGCAGATCGGCCTGGCCTTCGGCCTGCTGATCTCGTTCATCGCCATCCCGGTCTGGGATCAGCACACCCGCGCCGAGGATGCGGCGCGAGCGGAGGCGGCGGCCTATCGCGACATGTACGAGGCGGTCGAGGACAGCGACCTGGCCGAGAAGGACTCTCTCCTGCGGGCCATTCGGAATGCGGTCGATTTTCTGGTGGTGAAGGAGTGGCCGCAGATGGCCGGTTTGCTCACACCGCGCGTGACCGCACCTCCCGTGCGGGAGTTGCGGGGGGCGATTCACGCGATTCCCGAAGGCTCCTCGCTGCAGACCGAATTGCACGACTTGTTTCGTCAGGCCTCGGACGCCCGGGAGTCGCGGCTGCGGATCGCGGCGTACCGGCCGCCGCCGGCCCGCTGGGGCATCGTGGGGATTCTGGCTCTGCTCACGCAACTCGGCGTCGGTTTGATCCATGCCGACTCCTATCGTGCCCGCCGGATCGCCCTGGGCATGGTGTCGGTCGGGATCGCCTGCTGCTTCGTGATCCTGCTCGCCTACACGAGGCCGTACCTCGGGCAGTTCGCGATCAAGCCGACCGACCTGCTGGTGCTGTCGGAGGAGATCCGGCAGGACGACATCTCCAATCCGCCGATCGTGTCGGCGTCGTACCGGGCCGTCCCGTAGACTTCGAGCAGGATCGCGCCCAGACGCCCGCACGGAGAGTCATTCGCCGCATGAACGTCCTGATCCTCGGCTCCCGGGGCAATCTCGGCCAGGATCTCGTGTCGGTCTTCTCGGAGGCCGGCCACGAGGTCGTCGGCTGCGATCGCGATGAATTGGACGTGACCGACCATGCCGCCGTGCGGACGATGATCGGTCGCGGCTTTTCGGCCGTGATCAACGCCGTCGCCTACAACAACGTGGATGGCGCGGAGGATCCGGCCAACCGCCCCGTCGCCTGGAGGCTCAACGCCGAGGTGCCGGGGGAACTGGCCCGCGCCTGCCGCGAGGCAGGGGCAACCCTCGTCCACTACAGCACCGACTACGTCTTCGCCGGCGACAAGCCCGAGGGGTACGCCGAGGACGACGCACCGGCGCCGATCTCGCGCTACGGGGAGAGCAAGCTCGCGGGGGAGCAGGCTGTCGCCGCCGCGGGCGGGCAGTGGTATGTCTGCCGGCTTTCGAAGATCTTCGGCCGGCCCGGCCCCTCCCAGCTCTCGAAGCCGAGTTTCGTGAGCGTGATGGTGGGCCTCGCCCGGACGAAGCCCGCGCTCACGATCGTCGACGAGGAGGTCGGCTGCCCGACGTACACCCGTGACGTCGCCACGGCCACGCTCCGGCTGCTCGACGGGCGATATCCCCCCGGCATCTACCATCTCGTCAACGAAGGACCGGGCGTGACCTGGTATGGATTCGCCGAGGAGTTTTTCGGTCTGCTGGGGATCCGAACGCCCCGCACACCGGTGACGTCGGCGGCATTCCCCAAGCCCGCCCGGCGGCCCCCCTTCGCGGCGCTCAGGAACACGAAGTTCCCACCGCTGCGATCCCGGCTCGACGCCCTGCGGGCCTTCTTCCTCGACTGCCCGCCGCAAGCCTGAGTTCCCGCGTGTTGGCCGGCACGTTCTGCGCCGCGTGGTGGACGGCCGCTACGTCGGCTACGCCAGTTCGAACAGGCCCTCGATCTCGACCGTCATGCCGTCGGGAAGAGAGTTCACCCCGACGGCACTCCGCGCGCCGATGCCATGCTCGGGCCCCCAGATCTCGGCGAACAGCTCGCTCGCGCCGTTGATCACGAACGGATGCTTCACGAAATCAGCGGTGCAGTTCACCATGCCGAGCACCTTGACCACGCGCTGTACGCGGTCGAGGCTGCCGAGCAGGCCCAGCAGCGTGGCGAGCATCGTGAGCCCCACCTGTCGGGCCGCCTGCTTGCCGGCATCGGCGTCGTGGTCGCGGCCGACGCAGCCCCGCATCAGCGTGCCGTCGGCCAGGAGCGGCCCGTGCCCGGAGAGATAGACGATGCGGTCGACCACGAGCGCCGGCTTGTAGACGCCGATCGGCTTGGGCGCCGGTGGCAGCACGAGGCCCAGGGATTCAAACCGCTGCTGGGGGGTCATGTCTCGGAAGTATCCCGGGGGGCCACGATCGGGTCACCGCCCCCACATTCTGCCCCAGGATCGCACCCGCGGACAGGCCCGCGGCTGCCGGCGACTGCGGAAATAAATCTCAAGCCTGTCGCTCAAATCCTCATGGACGGCTGGCTGTCCCGTCTGGAAAATCTCATCTGGAGGTGTTCCATGCCCAGCTCATTTTCCGCCGCCCGGCCCGTCCGTACGGCCATCGTCGGCCTCGGCTTCGGGGCCGAGTTCATCCCCATCCACCAGCGGCACCCGCACGCCCAACTGGTCGCGATCTGCCAGCGGTCCAACGACAAGCTGGACCAGGTCGGCAACGCCTACGGCGTCGAGCGTCGCTATCGGTCGTATGCCGACGTCCTGAAGGACCGGGACATCGACGCCGTCCACATCAACTCACCGATCCCCGACCACGGGCCGATGTCGATCGCGGCTCTCGAGGCGGGCAAGCACGTGATGTGCACCGTGCCGATGGCCACGACCGTCGATGACTGTCGGAAGATCGTCGAGCTCTCCGCTCAGACCGGCCTCAAGTACATGATGGCCGAGACGGTGGTCTACGCCCGCGAGTTCCTGTTCATCAAGCGGATGGCCGACGAGGGCGAACTGGGCCGGATCCAGTTCGTGCAGGCCAGCCACCAGCAGGACATGGACGGCTGGCCGAACTACTGGCCTGGCCTGCCCCCGATGCACTACGCGACGCACTGCGTCGGTCCGTGCCTCGCGCTCGAGCGCAAGGACGCGGAGGAGGTGAGCTGCTTCGGCTCGGGTCGGATCCGCGATGAACTCGTGAAGCACTACGGCTCGCCGTTCGCCATCGAAACCGCCCATGTCAGGCTGCGCGGCAGCGACGTCGTGGCCCGGGTCATCCGCTCGCTCTTCGATACGGCCCGGCAATACCGCGAGAGCTTCGATGTCTACGGCTCGAGGAAGAGCTTCGAGTGGCAGCTCTGCGAGGGGGAGGAGCCTGTGCTCCACACGGCCAAGCTGCCGGAGCCGGAGATCCCCGAGCGGGTGACCGTGCCCGACTTCGCGCACCTGCTGCCGGAGCCGATCCAACGCTTCACCACGGGCGGCGTCTACGATGCCGACGAGCACCAGCACCTGTCTTTCACGCAGGGGGGCGGCCACGGCGGCAGCCACCCGCACCTCGTGCACGAGTTCGTGACGGCGCTCGTCGAGGGCCGCGATCCGTATCCGAACGCACGGCAGAGCGCCAACTGGACCTGCACCGGCATCCTCGCGCACGACAGTGCGCTGGCCGGCGGTGCGATCAAAAAACTCCCGGAATGGACGTTCTCCTCATGAACCGCCTGCTGCTCACGCTTGCCTGCTTCATCACCGCCTCGATCGCCGCGGCGGCGGAAGCCCCCATCAAGGTGCTGTTCCTCGGCGACCACGGCCACCACAAACCAGCCGAGCGGTTCGCTCAACTGCAGCCGGTGCTCGCCCCGCGGGGCATCGACCTCGTCTACACGGAAGAAATCTCCGACCTCGACCCCGGGGTTCTGGCGGCCTACGACGTGCTCGCCGTCTACGCCAACATCGACGACCTGCCGCCGGCCGGCGAAGCCGCGATCCTCGACTTCGTCCGCGACGGCAAGGGCCTCGTGCCCCTCCACTGTGCGAGCTACTGCTTCCGCAACTCGCCCGCGTGGATCGATCTCGTGGGGGCGCAATTCCAGAAGCACGGCACGGGCGAGTTTCGCACGCTGAACGTGGCGCCGGCGCACCCCGTGATGCAGGGCTTCGGCGGCTTCAAGAGCTGGGACGAGACCTATCTCCACACGCGACACAACGACCGTGGCCGAACGATCCTCGAGGAACGGGTCGAGGGCGACCACCACGAGCCCTGGACGTGGGTGCGGAACGAAGGCCGGGGCCGCGTCTTCTACACCGCCTGGGGCCACGACCAGCGCACCTGGAGCCATCCGGGCTTCCACAACCTCGTGGAGCGCGGCATCCGCTTCGCCGCGGGCCGCGATCCTGCCGCCGCGGGCGCGTACGTGGATCATCCGGTCATGACGAGACCGGCCGCGGGCTTGGGAACGCTCGAGTACGAACCGGCGCGGATCCCGTTCTACAAGCCGGGCGGCGACCGCAGGGACATGACGAAGGGGGGCGAGGAGATGCAGATGCAAAAGCCCCTCGCGCCGGAGGATTCCCGCGGGCATGCGATCACACCCGTGGGCTTCCGGGTCGAGCTCTTCGCCAGCGAGCCGCTGCTCGAGGGAAAGCCGCTCGCCATGTGCTTCGACGGCGACGCCGTCGTCTACGTCGCTGAAAGCGCCGACTACCCGAACGATCTCGTCGAGCCGTCGAAGGACGACCCGTCGGCGCCGGTCGAGGGCCGCGACCGGATCGTGCGTCTCACCGACACCGACGGCGACGGCCGCGCGGACCGGCGCGAGGTGTTCGCAGACAAGCTCTCGATCCCCACGAGCATGCTCGCCCACGACGGCGGCCTCGTCGTGGCGATGGCTCCGCACACGTGGTACCTGAAGGACACCGACGGCGACGGCCGGGCCGACCTGCGCAGGGTGCTGTTCAGCGGATGGGGCACCGGCGACACGCACGCCGGCCCGAGCAATCTCACCTGGGGGCTCGACGGCTGGGTGTACGGGATGGTGGGCTATTCCGGGTTCTCCGGCGAGGTCGGCGGCGAGAAGCACCAGCTCGCGAAGGGATTTTTCCGGTTCAGGCCCGACGGGTCGAGATTCGAGGCCCTGCGGAGCACCAACAACAACTCGTGGGGCTTCGGGTTCAGCGAGGAGGGCGTGGTCTTCGGCTCGACAGCCAACGGCAACCCGAGCGAGCACATGCCGCTCGCCAACCGCGTGTACGAACGGGTCCGCGGCTGGAGCGCCACGACGCTCGGCGGCATCGCTGGCACGCCCGAGATGGAACTCGCGCCGAAGGCCGCCGGCGACGGCACCGTCGCGATCCGCCAGGTGGATCATCACGGGCGGTTCACCGCCGCGGCCGGCCACCGTCTGTACACCGCCCGGGCGTACCCCGCCGAATACTGGAACCGCACGGCGTTCGTCTGCGAGCCGACCGGTCACATCGTGGCCACGTTCGCGCTGCAGCCGCAGGGGGCCGGCTTCACGAGCCGGATGGCCTGGAACCTCGTCGCCAGCGACGACGAGTGGACCGCACCGATCCAGGCCGAGGTCGGCCCCGACGGCCAGGTGTGGGTGATCGACTGGTACAACTTCATCGTCCAGCACAATCCCACACCAGCCGGTTTCGAGACCGGGAAACGGGGCGCGTATGTCACGCCGCTCCGCGACAAGACGCGCGGCCGCATCTGGCGGGTCGTCCGGGAAGACGCCCGCAGCGACGCGCGCAAGTCGCTGTCGGGCGGCTCGGCCGACGAGTGCGTCGCGGCCCTCCGCGACGACAACATGTTTTGGCGGGAGCGGGCCCAGCGGAGGCTCGTCGAGCGGGCGGACGGCCGGGCGGACGGGGGCCACGACGTCGTCCCCGCGCTGATCCGGCTCGTGGAGGATCCATCGGTCGATGCGATCGGCCTGAACCCGGGGGCCATCCACGCGATCTGGACGCTCCGCGAACTCGGCGTTCTCGAGGGGCCGCGATCCGATCCACTCGCCGTGGCCCGCGTTCAGTCGGCGCTCCTGCATCCGTCGGCCGGCGTGCGGATGAATGCCGTGAAGGCGCTCCCGCGCGATGCCGGGACGCTCGCCAAACTCGCGGGCTCGGGCGTACCCGACGATCCCGCGCCGCTCGTGCGGCTGGCCGTGCTCGAGGCGCTCGGCGAATGGCCGTCGTCGCCGGAGGCCGCGGCGGTCGTCACGGGCATGCTCGCCGACCCGAGAACGCTCGCCGATCCCGTCCTCGCCGACGCGGCCACGAGCGCCGCGGCCGTCCAGGCGGACGGCGTGCTGCCGACGCTCCTCTCGGCGAACCTCGCCCGAACCGATCCTTCGCCCGCGGCGCTCGCGCTCGTCGAACGGGTGGCGGAGCACGTCGCCCGCGGCGCCGAGGCACGATCGTTGGCCGACGTGCTCGTGCGGCTTCCCGAGGCCCCGCGGCCGGTCGCACTCGCCGCGCTCGCCGGCCTGGCCCGGGGCTGGCCCAAGGGGAAGCCCGCCGCGCTGGGCCGGGAGGCCGACGCCGCCCTCGTGCAACTCGTGGACACGCTGCCGGCGAGCGCCCAGGGGCAGGTCGTCACGCTCGCCCAGCACACCGGCAGCACGGCGCTCGACTCGCGGATCGGCCGGATCAGCGACGCGCTCGTGGCCACGCTCGACGACCGGCAGGCGGCCGATGCCGACCGCATCTCCGCCGCCGAGCGGCTCGTGCAATTGCGGCCGGCCGACGCGACGGTCGTGGACCTCGTCGTGCAGCGCGTCGGCGGCAAGGCGAGCCCCGAAATCTCCGCGGGGCTGATCACCGCCCTCGGCCGCTCGTCGGCGGCCGAGGCGCCGGCGGCGATCCTCGACCGGCTGGCGTCGTTCACGCCGCCGGTGCGCGAGGCGGCCGTCCGCACGCTCCTCGCCAACCGCGACTGGGCGGCAGCGCTCGTGACGCGGCTCGAGAAGCGGCAGGCGAATCTCGGCGACATCCCCCTCACGGAGCGGATGAAGCTCACCGACCATCCCGACAAGCAGGTTCGCGACCGCGCGAAAAAGATCATCGCCGCGGGCGGCGGACTGCCGAACGCGGACCGCCAGAAGGTGATCGACGAGATCCTGCCGGTCGTGAAGGCCGGCGGCGACGCCTCCCGCGGCAGGCTCGTGTTCAAGGAGCAGTGCGGCAAGTGCCACGTGCACTCGGGCGAAGGGGGGAGGGTGGGCCCCGAACTCACCGGGATGGCCGTGCATCCGGCCCACGAACTCCTGATCCACATCCTCGATCCCAACCGCTCCGTCGAGGGCAACTACCGGGCCTACACCGTCTCCACCGACGACGGCCGCGTGGTCACCGGCCTGCTTGCCGCCGAGAGCAAAACCGCGGTCGAGATCGTCGATGCCGAAGGCAAACGGGTGGCGATCCAGCGGAACGAGATCGACGAGTTCCAGCCGTCTCCGAATTCGCTCATGCCGGTCGGCTTCGAGAAGCAGATCAAGCCGCACGGATTCGCCGACCTGCTCGCATTCCTCACGAAGCGCGGGAAGTTCGTGCCGCTGTCGCTCGAGAAAGTGGCCACCGCCGTGAGCACGAAGGGCATGTTCACCGACGAGCGAAACAGGGGCGAGCGGCTCGTCTTCCCCGACTGGGGCCCGAAGACATTCCACGGCGTGCCGTTCACCTTCGTCGATCCTCAGGGCGACCGCGTGCCCAACGTCGTGATGCTGCACGGGCCGCAGGGCTCCCTGCCGCCGAAGATGCCGAAGAGTGTCTCGCTCTCGATGGGCGCTTCCGTGAAGGCACTCCACATCCTCGGCGGTGTCGCCGGCTGGGGCTTTCCCGCCGGCGGCAAGGGGTCGCCGTCGATGCTCGTCCGGTTCACCTACCAGGACGGCAAGGTCGAGGACCACCCCCTCGTCAATGGCGAGCACGTGGCCGACTACATCCGTCGAGTGGACGTGCCCAGCAGCGAATTCGCCTTCGACCTCGACGGACGGCAGCTCCGCTACCTCACGGTGAGCCCCCAGCGGCCCGACCCGATCGTGTCGATCGATCTCGTGAAGGGCACCGACGCCACGGCCCCGCTCGTGATGGCCCTCACGGCCGAGATGCCGTGATACAACGGCGGCATGCCCCGCCCTTCCCGGAAACCGCCGCCGGCCCTTCCCCGCGTGGCCGTCGTCATCGAGGCGTCGAACGCCTACGCCCGCGGGCTGCTCGCCGGCATCCATCGGCACGTCCGCGAGCACCAGCCGTGGACGATCTTCCTGCAGGAGCACGGTCGCGGCGCCCCGCCGCTGCAGCCGCTCGCCCGCTGGCAGGGCGACGGTGTGATCGCGCGCATCGAGACCGAGGCCGTCGCCGACACGCTCGACACGCTGCGTCGCCGGCAACCGCTGGCGATCGTGGATGTCAGCGCCGGCCGGTTGCTCGACGACGTGCCCTACGTCGAGACCGACGACACCGCGATCGCACGACTCGCGGTGGAGCACTTCGTCGAACGTGACTTCCGCCACTTTGCCTTCCTGGGCGACGATCGGTTTCGCTGGAGCGACAATCGGCGCGATGCGTTTCGTGCGGCCGTGGAGTCCCGCGGCCGCACGGTTTCCGTGTTCGACCGTGGAACGATGCGGCGGGGCCAGCGCGTCGATGACGACGAGGCGATCGAACGCTGGCTCACCGGCCTGCCCAAGCCCCTCGCCCTGTTCGCCTGCTACGACATCCGCGGCCGGCAGGCTCTCGACGCGTGCCGGCGGGCGGGCATCGCCGTCCCCGACGAGGTGGCCGTGCTGGGCGTGGACGACGACGACCTCCTGTGCGGTCTCTCCACGCCTCCGCTCTCGAGCGTGATCCCCGATTCGAGAGGCGCCGGAAGGCTCGCCGCCGCGATCCTCGAGCGACTCATGCAGGGCGAGCCTCTCGAGACCGACGAGTGGCTGCTCCCTCCCCTCGGCATCGCCACCCGGCAGAGCAGCGACGTGCTCGCGATCGACGATCCGCTCGTGGTGGCCACCGTGCGGTTCATCAGAGAGCGGGCCTGCGCGGGGATCAAGGTGCAGGATGTGGTGCGCGAACTCCGCACCTCGAGGCGAATCCTCGACGATCGATTCGCCACCCGGGTGGGCCACACGCCCCACGAGGAGATCGCGCGACAGCAGTTCCGGCGGGTCGAGCAGCTCCTTGCGGAAACAGACCTCCCCTTGGCCACGATCGCCGAGCGGTGCGGCTTCCGACACACCGAATACATGACGGTCGCGTTCACCCGCCGGTACGGCATGCCGCCGAGCCGCTGGCGGGCCATGCGCACCCGATGACGTCGGCCCGCGCCCACGGTAGAGTCGGGTGGATGCCGTCCCTCCTTCACGCCACATGCACCTGGTGCCTCCTGTTGACGGCGACGGCCGCCATCGCCGCCCCGCCGCTGCGCGTCGGCATGGAACTCTCCTACCCGCCGTTCGAGATGACCGATCCCGCGGGGCGGCCCACGGGCGTGAGCGTGCGGCTCGCCGAGGAGCTCGCCAGGCACCTCGGCCGCGAGCTCGTGATCGAAAACATCGCCTTCGACGGCCTCATCCCGGCGCTCAAGACCGGCAAGATCGAGTGCATCATCTCGTCGCTCACCGCCACGCCGGAGCGGGCGCGGGCCATCGCGTTCTCGAAGCCCTACCTCCGGACCGGACTCGCCCTGCTCGTGGGCGGCGGGTCACCCGTGCGGTCCGCCGCCGACCTCGATGCCCCGGGCCGCACCGTGGCCGTGAAGAAAGGCACCACTGGCCATCACTACGCCTCGACAGCCCTCAAGCAGGCCCGGCTTCTCGTGCTCGACAAGGAGACGTCGGCGGTCATGGAGGTGGCGCAGGGCAAGGCCGACGCCTTCATCTACGACTCCCTCTCCGTGTTCCGCAGCCAGCGCCGCCATCCCGACACGACGCGGGCCATCCTCCAGCCCTTCCGCGAGGAGACGTGGGCCATCGGGCTTCGGCTCGGCGACGACGCCCTGCGCCGCCAGATCGACGAGTTCCTCGACGAGTTCCGCACGTCGGGCGGCTTCGAGCGGCTGGGCGACGAGTTCCTGCCCGAGGAAAAGCGGGCGTTCAAGGAACAGGGCATCCCCTTTTACTTCTGAGTCCTCGTGAGCAACCCCTCGCCTCCCGCTTCCTGAGTCGATTGACGGAGGCAAGGGCTGCCCATGCTCCGTGAGCCGGCGTACGCAGACGAGCGCAGCCATGGATGGCGCCGCGAAGTCGGAGTCGAGTGAGCGGAGGCCGGGAGGGCCGCAGTGAACGTCCGGCGATGGAGCATGGGCAGCCCCTTGCCGGGTTGGGCTGTCCGGGCGTTTCTTTATGGTACGCTGCATGGATGCCGCGTTGGCTCGCTCATGTCATCGTCGTGGCCGTGTTCGCGGCGATCCTGGCGGCGGCATTCGCACGTGTCGATTACGCCTGGAATTGGGCGGGAGTCTGGGAGTACCGCCAGAAGTTCCTCCAGGGCTGGCTCACCACCGTCGGCATCAGCGTCGCCTCGCTCGTCGTGAGCATGCTGATCGGCGCCGTCACCGCCCTCTGCCTGGCGTCCCGGCGGCCGCTCGTCGAGGCGGCCGGCCGCGTCTACGTGGAGCTCATCCGCGGTACGCCGCTGCTCGTGCAGCTGCTGATCGGGTTCTACGTGGTCGCGAGCGCCGTCGGCATCGAGAACCGCTACGTCGTCGGCGTGCTCGTGCTCTCTCTCTTCAGCGGGGCGTACATGGCGGAGATCTTCCGTGGCGGCCTGGCCGCCATCCCGCTGGCTCAACGTGACTCGGCCCGGGCGATCGGGCTCACACCCTGGCAGACGCTGCGGCTCGTGATCCTGCCGCAGGCGCTGCGGCTCGTGCTGCCGCCGGTCGCCGGGCAGCTCGTGTCGCTGATCAAGGACTCGTCCCTCCTCTCCGTGATCGCGATCTCCGAGTTCGCGCTCAACGCCCAGGAGGTCAACGCCTTCACCTACTCCTCGCTCGAGAGCTACCTGCCGCTGGCGGCCGGCTACCTCGTGCTCACGCTGCCGCTGTCGGCCCTGTCGCGCTGGCTCGAGGCCCGCATCCGGTTCGAAGCCTGACCATGAAGCTCGAGGTGTGCGATCTCGTGCAGCGGTTCGACGGGGCGACGGTGCTCGACGGTTTGTCGTTCACGACGGGTGACATCCAGGCCCTCGCGTTCGTGGGCCCCTCCGGTGGCGGCAAGACGACGCTGCTGCGGATCCTGGCGGGGCTCGACATCCCGATTCGCGGCGGCGTCTCGTTCGACGGCATGCCGCTGCCCCGTGACGAGGTCTCGCTGCGGGACTACCGCAAGACGGTGGGGACCGTGTTCCAGGCCTACAACCTCTTTCCCCACCTCTCCGCGCTCGACAACCTGCTGCTCCCGCTGGTGCACGTCCACGGCCTGTCGCCCGCCGCGGCCCGCGACCGGGTGCGCGAGCCCCTCGAGCGATTCCGGCTCGCGGAGCACGCCCACAAGCGCCCGGCGGAGCTCTCGGGGGGCCAGAAGCAGCGGATCGCGATCCTCCGCGCGCTCGTCGTCCGGCCCCGGCGGCTGTTCCTCGACGAGCCCACGTCGGCACTCGATCCGGAGATGCGCGGCGAGGTGCTCGACATGATCCACGAACTCAGGGCCACGGGGGTGCAATTCATCCTCGTCACGCACGAGATGGCGTTCGCGCGCCGGATCGCCGACGAGGTCGCGTTCGTGGCGGATGGCCGCGTGCTCGTCGCGGGCCCGCCCGGGGAACTCTTCGAGCGGTGCGCCGTGCCGCGCGTCCGTGAGTTTTTGTCCCGCATCCTCTGCTGACAGGAGCCCCCGGTGAACGACCCCGACGTCATGAAACGACTGGCCGCGAACGCCTTCCGTGGCGCGCTCGTGGCCGACGCGCTCGCGATGCCGGTCCACTGGTATTACGACCAGCGGGCCCTGCTCCGCGACTATCCGGAGTTCGCCGCGGCCGAGCCGCCCGGCTACCTCCCCCCCCGCAGCCCCCATGCCGACAGCATCCTCTGGCGGTCGAGCTACGTGCCGCTCAACGAGAAGGGGGACATCCTCCGCGAGCAGGCGCAGTACTGGGGGAAGCGGGGCATCCACTACCACCAGTTCCTCGCCGCCGGCGAAAACACGCTCAATGATCGGCTGGCGCTCGAACTGGCCGCGCTGGTGTGCCGCGACCGCGACTACGACCCGGAAGCGTGGCTCGACCGCTACGTGACGTTCATGCTCACGCCGGGCATGCACCGCGACACCTATGTCGAGGAGTATCACCGCCACTTCTTCACGAACCTGGCGTCGGGGCGCAAGCCGATCAACTGCGGGGTGCGCGACGTCCACATCGGCGGCCTCGCGCCGGTGCCCGCGCTCGTGGCCGCGCTCGGGCCGAGGCACCCGGACCTGCGCCGGATCGTGCGGGTTCACGTGGGCCTCACCCACAAGGACGCCGAGGTGCTCGAGGCGGCGGACATCCTCGCGCGGATGCTCGTCCGGGTCTGCGGCGGCGACAACCTGCGGGAGACGATCCTCGACGAGGGCCGCGACTGGATCTCGGCGGCCAAGCTCGCCCGCTGGGAGCGCGAGCCGGATCACGTGGTCGTGGGTGGCCTGCTCTCGTCGGCCTGCTACATCCCCGACGCCTTTCCAGCGGCGCTGTTCCTCGCCTGGCGGCACGCCGGCGACCTTGCCGCTGGCGCGACCGCGAACGCGAGGGTCGGCGGCGACAACTGCCACCGCGGCGCCGTCGTCGGCTCACTGCTCGGGGCGGCCGCCCCGGTTCCTCGCCGGCTCATCGAGGGACTCGCCGCCCGTGGTAGACTCGACCAACTTTTCCCCTCCGAGTCGGAGTCGCCATCCCCATGAAAGCCGCCACCCTCGTCGGCAGGGAGCCTTGGTCCGGGCCGTTCGCGGCCCTCTCCCAGCCGCTCGTGCCGACGAAGACGACGCTGCTCTCGGGCACCGACCCCGCGGCGAAGCGGGCGGAACTGCGCCGCTACTTCCACCAGACCTGCGAGCTCTACGACCGCCTCTTCGGGCTGATCCGCGACGACGCGTCCTATTACGACCGCCACGAGCCTCTCCGGCACCCGCTGATCTTCTACTTCGGCCATCCGGCCGTGTTCTATGTGAACAAGCTGATCGCGGGCCGCCTGATCCCGTCCCGGATCGACCCCCGGCTGGAATCGATGCTGGCGGTCGGCGTGGACGAGATGTCGTGGGACGACCTCGACGCCGCCCACTACGACTGGCCGTCGGTCAGAGCCGTGCGGGAGTATCGCGCGGAGATGCGGCAACTCGTGGACGACTTCATCGGCTCGATGCCGCTCGAGCTCCCGATTCGCCAGGACGCGCCAGCCTGGCTGATCCTGATGGGCATCGAGCACGAGCGGATCCACCTCGAGACGTCGAGCGTGATCATACGGCAGATGCCGCTCGCCGAGCTCCGGCACGGCGACGAACTCACCGCCGAGGAGCGGCGGCTCTGGCGGACCTGCCCCGACCGCGGCGTGCCGCCGGCCAACGAGTGGCTGACGGTGCCGCCGACCGCCGTCCGCCTCGGCAAGCCCCCCTCCGACGAGACCTACGGCTGGGACAACGAATACGGCAGCGAGGAGGTTTCTCTGCCCGCCTTCAAGGCCGCTCGGCAGCTCGTCTCGAATGCCGAATTCCTCGAATTCGTGTCGGACGGTGGCTACCGCGACGACTCGCTCTGGACCGAGGAAGGCCGCGGATGGCTCCACTACACGCGGGCCGGGCACCCCAGATTCTGGGTGCGGTGCGACGGCGGCTATCGGCAGCGGAATCTGCTCGACGAGGTGCCGCTGCCGCTCGACTGGCCGGTGGAGGTGAACTGCCTCGAGGCGCAGGCCTACTGTGCCTGGCTCGCGCGCCGCACGGGGGAGCACGTGGGGCTGCCCACGGAGGCTCACTGGCAGGCGCTCCGCGGGTCGGTCGCCGGCGACCAGCCCACGTGGACGACGGCCCCGGGCAACATCAACCTCGAGCACTTCGCGTCGAGCTGCCCGGTCACGGCATTCCGCCACGGGGACTTTTGCGACGTGATCGGCAACGTGTGGCAGTGGACCCGGACGCCGATCATGCCCCTGAAGGGATTCGAGGTGCATCCGCTGTACGACGACTTCTCCGTTCCCACGTTCGACGGCCGCCACAACCTCATCAAGGGTGGCTCGTGGATTTCGACGGGCAACGAGGCCCTCGCGAGCGCCCGCTACGCCTTCCGCCGCCACTTCTTCCAGCACGCGGGGTTTCGCACGGTCATCGAGGAGCCGGGCAGCGTCGCCGAGACGATGGGGTCGAGGCTGTACGAGACCGATCAACTCGTCACGCAATACCTGGAGTTCCACTACTTCGACGCCGCCTGCGGCGGCGGGCGGCCCGCCGACCCGCTCGGCGTGCCCAACTTTCCCCGGGCCTGCGTCGAGGCGGTGATGCCTCGCGTGGCCGGCGACCGTCGCGGCCGGTGCCTCGACATCGGCTGCTCCGTGGGACGCTCCGCGTTCGAATTCGCCCGCCACTTCGCCCATGTCGACGCGATCGACTTCTCGGCCCGGTTCATCCAGGCAGGCGTCCGGTTGCAGGCAGGCGACGAAGTCCACTACGAGATTCCGACGGAGGGTGAACTGACCGTCTCGCGGGCGATCTCGCTGGAGCGTCTGGGGCTCGCCGCGGTCGGCGAGCGGGTCTCGTTCCTCCAGGGCGACGCATGCAACCTGAAGGCGATGTTCGGGGACTACGACCTCGTCTTCGCCGGCAATCTGATCGACCGCCTCTACGACCCCGGGCTGTTCCTCTCCGGCATCGCCGGCCGCATCCGCCCCGGCGGCCTGCTCGCGATCACGTCGCCCTACACCTGGCTGGAGGAGTACACGCCGAAGACGAAGTGGCTCGGCGGCCGACGCGAGGGCGGCGAGCCCGTCTCGACGTTCGCCGGCCTGACCCGGGCCCTGGCGGGTGGATTCGCGCTCGTGGACCGCGGAGAGATTCCGTTCGTGATCCGCGAGACGGCCCGCAAGTTCCAGCACTCGCTCGCCGAGTTGACGATCTGGCAAAAGACCTGACAGCATTTCTCCGGATGCGTTCAGCTCGGACCGGAAGCGACGATGTCACAGGCTCCCTTCGACCCGTGCAGGCAGTGGCTCGGCATCGACGCCGTGGATCTCGCCGATCCCCGACTGGTGCTCGGCGTGTCCCCGGCGGAGTTCGATCGGCTGGCGGTGATCCGCGCCGCAGAGAGGCGACTGGCGATGCTGCGGGGGGTGCCCGCGGGGCAGGCCGACCGGGCCCGCGACGCACTCGTCAAGCGGGTCGAGGAAGCCCGCGACAGCGTGCTCGCGCAGATCGGCACCCAGCCCGCGGCGCGGCTTTCGATGCCGCCGCCGCCGGGGAACTCGGCGGCGCGCCCGCCGCTCCCGACTGCCCGGCCGGCGCCGGTGCCCGTCGTGCCAAGCGTGCCGAAGCCCCCGGCGCCCGCTGCCATCATGCCGGACGATGCAGGTGACGATCACGCTGACGCGTCCGGCATTCGCATTCGACCGGCCGTCACCTATCGCCGTCGATCGAGCGGCACCGGCGTGCTGGTGCTGCTGATCGCCGCACTGGCCGCCACCGCCGCTGGGCTCTACTGGTTCAAGTTCCGCTCCGTTGGCAAGGCGAGCAAACCTGTCCCTCGCGACGTCGCCGCGACCGAGCAGGCCCCGCCCACTCCGACCCCGCCGTCGACAACCCCATCGCCGCCCGAACGACCGAAGCGGCGGCCCGAGCGTCGCCCCGCCGCGGAGGAACGGCCGCTCGCATCCGCTCAGGCCGCCTCGCCGGAGCCGACTGCCTCCGACCCGCCGGAGCCGCCGCCCGCGCGGCCGACGCCCGGGCCCGGTCGGCAGCCGATGCGGGAATCGGAGGGTCCGGCCCCGGCCGGGACGACCACCGAGGAGAGCCCGAGGCTCGAGGAGGAACTCCGCAAGGTCGCGACCGCCCTCCGCGCCGCAGACTTCGATTCCGCGACCACCTCCGCGGACGCCGCGGCCGCGGCTGCGGCGACCCCCGCGGGCCGCACGCGGGCGGAGTGTTGGGCGGAACTCGTCACCTTCGCCCGCGGATTCGCCGGGTACCGTGACCAGGCACTCGCAGCCGTGCAACCGGGCAACGAGTATGACGTCGACGGCAAGAAGATCGGGGTCGTGGAACTCGACGACAAGCGGTTCGTATATCGCTTCGCCGGCAGAAACCGCACCGCACCGCGCGACCGCATCCCGGGCGGCATCGTGATGGCGATCGTTGAGACGTGGTTCGACGACAAGCCGGCGAACGACCTGTTCATCGGCGCGTACCAGGCCACGAAGGAGAAGCCGGACCTCGACAAGGCCCGGGCAGCCTGGGAGCGGGCCCAGGCACGGGGGGCGGATGCCTCGCTTCTCCTGCCGCTGCTCGACGACCCGCTCCTCTCACCGGACCGCTAGGCGGTCGCATCAGTAGACCGCCTCGAGGATCGCCCGGAGCCGCGGCGGATCGAGTTCGACCGGGTTGCCGCGCATGCTGGCGCCGCCCGAGTTGTGCGCGAGCCATTCGATCCTCTCGCGGGCCAGTCCGAGCTCGGCGAGACGCTCCGGCACGCCGGCATCGCGGCAGAGCCGTTCGATGCGACGCACGAACGTCCCGGCGGCCCGTTCGTCGTCGGACGCGGCGGCCGGATCGACGGCCCGCTCCAGACGGGCGAAGTCCGCGGCCGCGGCCACGGCGTTCACCCGCAGCGCGACCGGCAGCATGACGGCACAGGCTCTGCCGTGCGGCGTGCCGCACTCGATGCCGAGCGCGGCGGCGACACCGTGGGCCATGCCGAGGCCCGAGTTGGCGAGCGCCACCCCCGAGACGAATGCCGCGTGGGCCAGCGCGGCACGCGCGTCGAGATCGGCCGGCCGGGACACCGCCCGTGGCAGGGCGGCGAGCGCCCCTGGCAAAGCCTCGAGGACGAGCGCCCGCGGAACCGGTCGGGCGAACCGGCAGACGAACGACTCGATGAGTTGCGTGATCGCGTCGAGGCCGGCCGCGGCCGTGGTCTCCCGGTCGCAATCGAGGCCCAGTTCCGGATCGATGACGGCGGCCCGCGGCACCATCAACGGGCTGCGCATGCTCTTCTTGAACCGCCGCCGGGGACAGGCGATCACGGCGTTGCGGGTCGCCTCGGCGCCGGTGCCCGCCGTCGTCGGCACCGCGACGAGCGGCAACGGCCAGCGACCGATCGTGCGGCTGCCCACTCCTTCGAGATGATCGACGACGGCGGCCGCCAACTCCTCCGGGCCGCTCGCGGACGGATCGACGTTCGTCGCCAGCGCCGCCACGGCCTTCGCGAGGTCGATCGCCGAACCGCCACCGACCGCGACCACCACGGCTTCGTCACGGCCGTCCCGCGGCAGGGTTCCGAGGGCCGACGCGACCTGATCGACCGTCGGCTCGCCGGACGACACGGCCACGATCACCGGTTCGATCCCCGCGTCCGCGAACGCCTTCTCCAGCCGAGGCCGCGCGGCCGACTCGACGAGGCTCCGGCGGCCGCCGATGAGCCAGGCCCGCCGACCGTGGAGCCGGACGATCTCCCCCAACTCCGCGACCCGGCCGGCCCCGAACCGCACGAGCGGCGGCACGGCGAGATCGTAGGCGAACCGGGCGGACGATGGTGTCGATGCCGTGGCCATGGTGCGGGAGGACTGAAGCGGGGGTGATGTCCGACGCCGCTACACTTTAGACTCTCCGCGATGTCCTTCACGCTCCCCACCCTCGAGATGCCGCGGTGCCCCGGTCCCGTGCGGGGCACCATCCGCACGCCGGGGTCGAAAAGCATCACCAACCGGGCCCTCGTGTGCGCGGCGCTCGCCCGAGGCACGAGCCGGCTGTCCGGCGTTCTCGACAGCCAGGACACCCGCGTGATGGCGGGCGGACTCACGGCTCTCGGAGTGCGAATCGCGGCCGACTGGGAGAGCGGTCGCCTCGAGGTTCACGGCGGCGCCGGACGCGTTCCCGCGACGGAGGCCGAGATCGACTGTGCCGCCAGCGGCACCACGATGCGATTTCTGTCGGCCGTCTGCGCGCTCGGAGAAGGCGCCTACCGCCTCGACGGGACCGCCCGCATGCGGCAGCGGCCGATCGACGACCTGCTGGCGGCACTGCGCTCCCTCGGCGTCGAGGCCGCCGCCGAGAGTCCCGGTGGCTGCCCGCCGGTGATGATTCGGTCCCGCGGTCTCGCCGGCGGCAGGGCCGTGGTTCACGGCGGGACGTCGAGCCAGTTCGCCAGCGGCCTGGCGCTCGCGGCTCCATGCTCGAAAACGGGGCTCGAGATCGAGTTCGCCGGGCGGGTCGTCTCGCTGCCGTACCTCGAGATGACGAGGCGCGTGATGGCGGCATTCGGCGCGACCTGCGAGGTGGTGGACGAGCGCACCTGGCACATCCCGCCGGACGGCTACGCCGCCTGCGATTTCTGCGTCGAGCCCGACGCGTCCGCCGCGAGCTACTTCGCCGCCGCCGCCGCCATCACCGGCGGCAGCGTGACGCTCGAGGGACTGTCGAGGAGCAGCATGCAGGGCGACATCGCGTTCTGCGACGCGCTCGCCCGCATGGGATGCGCCGTCTCGTGGGACGACCCCGCGATCGGGCACACGACGGTCAGTGGCCGCGCCGCCCGTGGCATCGACATCGACATGAACGCCATCAGCGACACTGTCCCGACGCTCGCCGTCGTGGCCCTGTTCGCAGCGGGGCCGACGACGATCAGCAACGTGGCCCACATTCGCGACAAGGAGACGGATCGAATCGGGGATCTCGCCCGGGAACTCCGTCGGCTCGGGGCGGCGGTCGAGGAATTCCCCGACGGACTGCGGATCGAACCCCGGCCCCTGCGGCCGGCGGAACTGACGACCTACGACGATCATCGCATGGCGATGAGCCTCGCCCTCGCCGGCCTCGCGGTCCCCGGCGTGAGGATTCTCGACCCGGGCTGCGTGGGCAAGACCTTCCCGGGCTACTGGAGGTCGCTCGCCGGCATCGCCCGACTCGACACGGCCGATTGGCCGGACAACCTCCGGCCCTGAGAGCTCCCGCCCGCCCTCAACGCGGGTCGTCCCACGACGGCTCGAGCGACGTCGACTCGGCCGCCTGCTGAAGGGCCATCTCCGCCCGTGCGATCAGGTCGGCCACCCGGCGATCACGGGCGCGCTCGGAAGACGGGCCGCACGAGGAGGGATCCGCAGCGATGAATCCGCCGCCGCAATGCTGGCAGTAGACGCGGCGGCCGAGGAGCGTCACGCGGATCTGGAGCAGGCGGCCGCACACCGGGCAGCCCTGATGAAAAGAAACCGGGATGTCGTGAAACTTGCTCATGGCCTTACCGTTCAAGCTTTCGACTCCAGCGCCCCTCGGGCAAACAGTCTAAGACGCCGAAGGCCCTCCGGCAATCGGATCTGGATGAGGATTCTGCAAGGTGCCGAAACTCGTGCGCCCCGTCCCAAACTGCTAGAATTCGCCGGTGTTCCCGGGGAACAGTCCAAGCTTCCACATCGGATCCTCGAGATCCCGCGATGCATCGTCCCTGGCTCGCCCCGTTCATCATCCTGTTCTGGTGCGTCACCACCACGTGGCTGGTGGTCGCGAAGATCCTGCCCGCGCTGCTCCCGGGGTCGCCTCCCGGCTACCAGGCCCTGTACGCGTCGAACGACCGGCTGATTCCGGTGGCGTGGACAGTGCTCTGGGAGGATCGAGCGCTCGGCTGGGCCGTGAGCGACTCGCAGCGTGGGGCGGACGGCGGCGTGGTGGTCGAGACGCTGCTTCACTTCGACAACCTTCCGCTCGACGAACTCCTGCCCGCTTGGACGAAGCCGCTGATCGGAAAAGCGATCAAGCGGGTGGCGGCCCTCAGCCTCGAGGCCCGGGGGCGACTGTCCATCGATCCGCACGGCGACCTGCGTGAGTTTCGCTCCACGGTCGATCTGCCGGGCGGCATCGATCACATCCTGCTCGAAGGCACCGTGGACGACGGAAACGTGCAGATCCACGTGCGGGCGGGGGAACTCTCGTATGAAACGAGCCGGTTCCTCCCGACGCACATCATGATCGGCGATGAACTGTCGCCGCAGGCGACGATGCCGGGCCTGTCGCTCGGCAAGCGCTGGACCGTTCCGGTCTACAACCCGCTGCGCGGCGGAAATGGTGCGCTCCAGGTGCTGCATGCCGAGGTGCTGCGGGAGGAGTCCCTGTTCTGGGAGGACCGGCTCATGCGGGTCGATCTGGTGGTCTACCGCGACGATCCGTCGGAGCACCACGAGCCGTCGGCCCGCATCTGGGTCGACCGCAGCGGCCGCGTCCTGAAGCAGGAGAGCGTGATGTTCGGCTCGACGCTCACGTTCCAGCGGCGGTCGGACGAGGCCGCGGAGCAGCTCGCGGCCGGCCTGCGCGACCACCATGCTTCCGTTCCTCCGGCGACCGCCCCCGACCCCGGGCACCCGCCATGATCGAGTTCGACCACGTCACCCGCACCTATGGCGCCAAGACGGCCGTCGCGGATCTCTCCCTCGCGATTCCGCGCGGGGAACTGTTCGCGCTCCTGGGGCCGAACGGTGCGGGCAAGACCACCACGATCAAGATGCTGGTCGGGTTGCTGCAGCCCTCGCGCGGCGCGGTCCGCGTGAGCGGCTTCGACATCGTGCGCGATCCCCGCGACGCCCACCTGCACATCGGCTACGTCCCGGACGAGCCCTGCCTCTACGACAAGTTGACGGGCCGCGAGTTTCTCTGGTTCATCGCCGACATGTTCGGCATGCCGAGGCATCTCGCAGCCGACCGGATCGCGGCGGAGATCGAGCACTTCGAGCTGGCCGAGTTCGCCGACGACCTCGCCGAGAGCTACTCGCTGGGAATGAAGCAGCGGCTCGTGTTCGCCTCGTCGCTCCTGCATTCCCCCGACGTGCTCGTGCTCGACGAACCGATGGTCGGCCTCGACCCGCGGAGCGTCCGCATCGTCAAGGATCTGCTGGCCGCCCGAACCCGCGAGGGCATGACCGTCTTCATGTCCACGCACACGCTCGCCATGGCGGAGGAGATGGCCGACCGCGTCGGCATCATGGTCCGCGGCCAGCTCCGGTTCCTGGGGACCGTCGCGGAACTGCGCGAACAGATGGCGATCGAGAGCACGAGCCTGGAGCAGCTCTACCTCGAGCTCACCAGCTCCCGGGCGGGCCGCCGGCCCGAGGAGCCATGACGCCGCCGTTCGCCCTGTCCGGCGTTGATGCCGTCCCCGAGGGGCACGTCGGCACGTGCTGCCGGCTGCCGGGCGTCGATGAGGAGGCCGGCGTGTTCTTCCGGCTGCGGGCGAAGGTGGCCTGGGCCCTCTGCCAGACGATGTTCATGACGGCGCGGCTGCGACTGAGCCTCGTGGTGATCCTGAGCGCGATGTTCTGGGGCTCGCTGTTCGGCATCTTCGTCGAGGCCTTCACGTTTCTCGAGGCTCTCCATGCGGAGGTGATCTCGCTCCTGTTCAACGCGTTCTTCTCCTCGCTGATGGTGATGCTGGTCTTTTCGACGGGCATCCTGCTGTACGGCGGGATGTACTGCTCGCCGGAGGCTCGGCTCCTGATGACGCTGCCGGCCCGCGAAGAGGCGGTGTTCTCGCACAAGTTCCAGGAGGCGATGTGGTTCTCGAGCTGGGGGTTCGTCCTGCTGGGGAGTCCGATGCTGGTGGCGTACGGAGTCGTGCGCGATTCTCCCTGGACGTACTTCGTCCTCCTGCTGCCCTTCATGCTCGCGTTCGTCGTGATCCCGGCGACGGTGGGGGGCATCTGCTGCATGGCGATGGTGGCATGGCTGCCGAAGCTGCGGCTCCACGCTCTCTCGATCGCCCTCGGTGCGGCGTGCGTCGGGGCCGTCTGGCTGGCGTGGACGACGCTTTCGACGGTGCGGGCCGACAGCATGTCGGCCGCGTGGTTCGAGCAGACGTTCTCCCGTCTGGCGATCACCGAGCAGAAGCTGTTTCCCAGCTGGTGGCTCTCGAGCGGACTGATCGAGGCTGCCCGATCGGGGGCCAACACGTCCGAGCGGCTGGCGGCGCTGGCGGAGGCGGTGAAGTTTCTCGCACTCCTCATCGCCAACGGGATGCTCCTGCAGCTGGTCGCCGGCTGGCTCGCACGGCGGGCGTATCGCCTCGGATTCAGCCAACTCTCCGCCGAGGTGCCCGCCCGCCGCCGGCGCCGGATCGGCTGGTTCGACCAGATGCTGGTCAACGCGGGACCGGCGTCGGGACGGCCGCTCCGGCTGCTCATCGTCAAGGATCTGCGGCTGTTCCGCCGCGACATCTCGCAGTGGTCGCAGTTCGTGATCTTCTTCGGGCTCCTGGGACTCTATTTCTCGAACGTGCGCTCGTTCAACTACAACAACGCCTACGCGTCGATGATCGGATTTCTCAACCTCGCGGTCGTCGGACTGATCCTCTCGACGTTCACGACCCGGTTCGTGTTTCCGATGATCAGCCTCGAGGGGCGCCGGTTCTGGATCCTCGGTCTGCTCCCGGTCCACCGCGACCACATCGTGTGGTCCAAGTTTTTGTTCTCGTTCCTCGGCGGCCTGTTCCCGTGCTGCGGCCTCGTGCTGCTCAGCGACCTGATGCTGGGCCTCTCCCGGCAGGCGATCCTCGTGCACGAGATCTGCTGCGTCGTCCTCTGCATGGGCCTCTCCGGCATCGCGGTCGGGCTCGGGGCGCGGATGCCCGACCTCCGCGAGGCGTCGCCGGCGAAGATCGCCTCCGGGTTCGGCGGCACGCTCAGCCTCGTGATCAGCTCGCTGTTCATCATGGTGGTGGTCGTGGCTGCGGCCTTGCCCACGCAGTTGTCGCTCGTCTCCAGCGCCCTGGGCACGGGAGGTCTGGGGGGTATCCTGGCATGGGTGGGCGACGGGCCGGGCGTGATGATCAGCCTGTGCTTCATCGTCGCGGTCGGGCTGGGGGCCACGTTCCTTCCGCTCTGGCTCGGCCTGCGGTCGTTTCGACGGCTCGAGCCGTGACGAACCGCGGTTCCGGAAACGGGTTCCACGCCCGGGCGGAAACCCGTTAGGATCCCCCGCGGCGTGCGGTTAGCCCTCAGTGTCCGGACGCTCAACCGCTCCGGGCAGGCGAATATCAGGCGGACACCCGTTCCTTCGCGTCGTTCATCCAGACATGCTCAACCGACTGCCGCTTTCCCAGACCGTCAGGCAGCCCCGGATCGGCGCGGTGCAGTATCTGAACACGAAGCCGCTCGTCCACGGCCTCTCGAGCCGGGGGCTCGACGTGGCCTACGACCTTCCCAGCCGGCTGTCCGACCGCCTCGCCCGGAGCGAATTCGACGTGGCGCTCATCCCGTCGATCGAACTGTTTCGGGGATCCGGCTACCGAATCGCATCCGATGCCTGCATCGGGTGCCGGGGTCCCGTGATGAGCGTGAAACTGTTCTTCCGCACCGCCCCCGCGAGGGTCTCTCGGCTGGCCGTCGACGAGGGCTCGCGAACGAGCGCCGCGCTCGCGCGGATCCTGCTCGCCGAACGGCATGCCGTGCATCCCGAGGTCCGGATCCTGCCGATCGGAGCCGGCCTCGACGACACCGATGCCGACGCCGTGCTGCTGATCGGCGACCGTGCGATATCATCGGCCCGTGGCTCGTTCCAACTCGTCTGGGACCTCGGCGATGAGTGGACGCGGTGGCAGGGACTGCCGTTCGTGTTCGCCGTCTGGGCAGCCCAGCGGGACGTGCCGGCTGCGACGCTCGCGAGCGTCGTCCCGGCCCTGTCCGCGGCCCGCGATTCGGGGAAGGCGAACCTGGCGGCGATCGCTTCGGCCGAAGCGGCGTCGCACGGGCTCACGGTGCCCCAGTGTCTCGGCTACCTCCGCGACAATCTGCACTACGACTTCGGCCCCCGCGAGCGGGAGGGCCTCGCCGCGTTCTACCGTCTCGCGACGCGGCTCGCGCTGGCGCCGGAGGGGCTGGAGGCGACGATCGCCGCTCCCCGTCCGGTCAGTCCGGCCAACGTCGCGTAAGCCCCGCAAGCCGACCATGACATCACGCCAGACGTCACCTGACCGGGCAACCGTGCACGGCATTCTCGACGACACCGTCTCCGGCAGGCGGTTGTCCGCCGAGGATGCCGAGACGCTGCTGCGATCCCACGATCTGGCCGCGATCGGCCGGGCGGCCCACGCCGTGACGCGACGGCTCCATCCCGAACCGTGGCGGACGTACAACATCGATCGCAACATCAACTACACGAACGTCTGCACGGCGGTGTGCGACTTCTGCGCGTTTTACCGCGGGCCGAAGCATCCCGAGGGCTACGTGCTCGGCCGCGAAGTGCTGCTGGAGAAGGTGGCGGAAACGGTGGCCCTCGGCGGTGACCAGATCCTGATGCAGGGCGGGCTGCACCCGACGCTCACGCTCGAGTGGTACGAGGAACTGCTGCAGGACATCAAAGCCAGGTTCCCGGAGGTGAACATCCACGGGTTTTCGCCGCCGGAAATCCACCACTTCACCAAGGTCTCCCGGCGGCCGCTCCGCGAAGTTCTCGAACGGCTCGCCCGCGCGGGGCTCGGCTCGCTGCCCGGGGGAGGTGGAGAAATCCTCGTGGACCGGGTGCGGCGGGCCATGACCCGCGGCAAGGTGCTCACCGACGACTGGCTGGAAGTCCACCGGGAATGGCACCGCCTCGGCGGGAAAAGCACGGCGACGATGATGTATGGCCACATCGAGACGCTCGCCGAACGGGTGGAGCACCTCGATCGGCTCCGCGATCTGCAGGACGAGACGGGCGGCTTCACGGCGTTCATTTGCTGGTCGTTCCAGCCCGAGAACACCGAGATGGCCGACATCGCCCCGACGGGGGCGTTCGAATACCTGAAGACCCAGGCGGTGGCCCGTCTGTATCTCGACAACTTCCCCAACATCCAGTCGAGCTGGGTCACGCAGGGCCGGGAGATCGGCCAACTCGCCCTGCTCTACGGCGCCAACGACATGGGAAGCCTGATGATCGAGGAAAACGTCGTGAGCGCGGCCGGAACGGTCCACCATCTCACGCTCGATCAGATGCGTGCGGCGATCGCCCAACTCGGCTGGATTCCACGGCGGCGAAACGTGTTCTACGAACTGTTCGACGATGATCCGGCCGATTCGGTCCGGGCGCGGGTGCGGGCGGTGCCGCTGCCCGTCGCGACCACCGCACCGTGAGCGTCGCGGCCCACCGCCTGACTCTCCACGCCCGTCACGTCGTGACCATGACGGGCCCGCCCATCCCCGTCGGCCACCTGCACATCGAGAGCGGCCGCATCGCAGGCATCGGCCGGGATTCGCGCTCGGGGCCGGCCATCGACCTGGGGGACGCGATCGTCGTGCCCGGCCTCGTGAACGCGCACACGCACCTCGAGTTTTCCTCGCTCGCCGAACCTCTGTCCGGCGACGGCGGGCTGCCGGCGTGGATCGCCCGCGTGGTCGCCCTTCGCCGCGAGCGGTTTGCGGCCGACGCCGCCGGTGCGGCCGTGGCGCGGGGCCTGAGGGAGAGCGCCGCCGCCGGCGTCACGTCGATCGGCGAAATCGCCACCTCGGCGCGTGCGACGCTCGACGCCTCTCACGGCCCCAGGGTGCGGGTGTTCCGCGAGGCCCTCGGGCTCTCCGCACTGGTCGCCCGCAACGCCGCGCGGGCGGTCGAGAGGGATGTCAGCCGGCTGGAGCCAGGGGGGACGGCCGTCGGCGTGTCCCCTCACGCCCCCTATTCCGTCGCCGCATCGCTCGGCCGCCGCGTGCTCTCGTGGGCGCGGCGGCGGATGCTCCCCGCCGCCATGCATCTCGCCGAGAGCCCCGCGGAGGCCGAGTTGATCGCGCACGGCTCGGGGCCGTTTCGCGACCTCCTCGAAGCGCTCGACGCCTGGCCCGATGCCGCACCCCGCCTGCTTCCGGCGGCCGATTGGATCTCGCTGCTCGCCCGTGGCCCCCGCGGGCTCGTCGTGCACGGCACGTTCCTCGACGACACGGCCCTGCAGAGGCTCGCGCGTCACCGTCGTCGGCTGTCGGCGGTGATCTGTCCGCGTACGACGCAGCGTCTGGCCGGCAGGCTGCCGCCGCTCGACCGCTTTCGCGCGGCCGGCATCCGCGTGGCGATCGGCACCGACAGCCGCGCCTCGAACCCCGACCTCTCGGTGCTCGCGGAGTGCCGCGCGCTCGTGGATGCGGGACTGGCGAGTCCCGCGGAAGCGCTGCGGATGGCGACGGTCGACGGCGCCTGGGCGCTCGGATTCGAGCATCGGGCCGGCATCCTCGCCACCGGCCGGCCCGCCGATCTTGTCGTCCTCCGACCCGCCCGAGGCTGGTCCGACCCGCACGAGGCCGCTATCGATCCGGCGACCGAGGTCGTCGCGACGCTCCGCGCCGGACGGCTGATCCATGGCGCTCTGAGCCGCTGACCGGCGGGCGCTCTGAGCCGCTGACCGGCGGCGGCCTCTTTTACAGCCGGCAGTTCGAGATCTCGGTCTCGATGATCGCCGAGGCGCCGATCTCCTCCAGCCGCTCCATGATGCCGTGCGCCTCGCCCCGGCGCACCATCGCGCGCACGGCGCACCAGTCCGGATCCTCGAGCGCGCTCACCGTCGGCGACTTGAAGCCGGGCGTGATCCGCTCCGCGTCGGCGAGGCGGGCCCGCGGAATGTTGTACTCGAGCAGCGAGTAGCTGCGGGCGATCACGATGCCCTCGAGGCGGCGCACGATCCGGTCGGCGGTCGCGGCATCGGTGACACGGCCATTCTGCACGAGCACCGTCTCGTAGCGGCCGATCTCGTCGAGCACGCGGAGCCGATTGGCGGCGAGCGTGCTGCCCGTTTCGACGAGATCGACGATCGCGTCGGCCACGCCGAGCTGGATCATGATCTCGACGCTGCCGGAAAGTTCCACGAAATGCGCCGTCACGCCCCGGGCGGCGAGCCAGTCTCGCGTGATCCGCGGAAAGCTCGTGGCGATCCGCTTTCCGTCCAACTGGCGGGCATCGGCGATCGTGGAATCGTCCGCGACACACAGCGCGAGACGGCAGGATCCGACGCCGAGGTCGAGCCTTCGCGTGAGCGAAACTCCGCTCTCGGCGACGAGGTCGGCACCGGTGACGCCGAGATCGATCGCCCCCTCGGCACACAGCACCGGGATGTCGTCCGTCCGGAGAAACGTCACCTCGACCGGCATGTCTCGGCAGCGGGCGAACAAACCGCGGTCCGGCCGCCGGAACGTCAGCCCCGCCTCGTTGAGGAGGACGGCCGAGACCTCGGCGAGCCGCCCCTTGCTGGGCAGGCCGATGCGCAGGAGCCGGGGCCGCGGGTCGGGGGTCATGCGGCCCCTCCCGCCCGGGCCCGAGAGGCCTTCTCGTCGAGCCCCGACGTGCCGAAGCGTCTGGCGAGTTCCTCCTCGACGCGGGCGAACCCGACGCCCCGGGCGGCCAGCAGGACGAGCAGGTGGTAGACGAGATCGGCGGCTTCCGCCACCACGCGGCCGTCCGTCTCCGCAGCGGCCGCGGCCACGAGCTCCCCCGCCTCCTCCGTCACCTTGGCGCCGATCGCCGCCACCCCGCCGGCCAGAAGGCGGCTCGTGTAGGATCGTTCCGCCGGGTCGCTTTTTCGCGACTCGACGACGCGTTCGAGGCTTTCGAGGGTTTCTCCCAGACGCGGCATGCGAGATGGCTCCTGATCCTGTCCCAACTGTAACACGCCGGGGCGACGATGCCGCCGGGAACGCCGGGCATGCCCGGGTGCCGCTGAAAATGGACTGCTGGTTCCTCGCCGGCCCCACGGCCTCGGGCAAGACCGCCCTGTCCCTCGGCCTGGCCCGACGCCTCGACGCCGAGATCGTGAGCGTCGATTCCATGGCGGTCTACCGCGGACTCGACATCGGAACGGCGAAGCCCACCTCCGCCGAGCGGGCGGTCGTCACCCACCACCTGCTCGACCGGGTCGGCCCGGCGGAGGCCTACAGCGTCGCCCGGTGGCTCGCCGAGGCCGCCGCCGCCGTCGAAGAGATCCGATCGCGGTCCCGGAGGATCCTGTTCGTCGGCGGCACGCCGCTCTACCTGCGGGCTCTGCGGGACGGCCTCGCCCCGCTTCCACCCGGGGATCCGCGGATCCGCGCGGCGCTCGAGGCGGAGGCGGCCGCGACGGGAAACGTGACCCTGCATCGGAGGCTCGCGCTCCTCGACCCCGCCGCGGCGGCCCGCATCCACGTCAACGACACGCGGCGACTCGTGCGGGCGCTCGAGGTCTGTGACGTGACGGGACGTCCGCTCTCGGCCGCCTTCGCTCCCGCACCGCATCCGGTCTTCGACGGGCAGCTTCTCGTCGTCGACCTCCCCCGCCGGACGCTCCACGCCCGCATCGACCGGCGGGTCGAGGCGATGTTCGCGGCGGGCCTGATCGACGAGACGCGGGCCGCGGCGGCCGCGCCGGGCGGCATCGGCCCGACGGCCCGCCAGGCAGCGGGCTACACCGAGGCCCTCGACGTGCTGGCCGGCCGGATCTCCACGGCCGAAGCGATCCGGCGCACGCAGGACCGCACCCGCCAGCTCGCGAAGCGTCAGATGACCTGGCTCCGCAGCTTCAGGAACGCCATCTGGGTCACGGCCTGAATCGGCCACGCGGGGCTCCGACCCCGCCCCGGCAAACTTCGCCACGGAAATGCTAGCACGAGGCATGCTAGCACTTGATCTTGTGGTGGCATGCGTGCTGTCCCACAAAATCGGAAAAATGCTTGCCTTGCGTCGCGCGCCGGTTATTTTCAGCGCCGCACGACCGGCATGGATGCCGGTTCGATCACTCAGGGAGGATTTTCATGGCTGGCAAACCGCTCATCGGCATCAACACGGACTATCGCTCGACCCGCAAGGAGCATGCTGCTCTCTCGTTCGTCGCGGCCGGTTACTACGACGGCATCACCGCTTCGGGCGGCATCCCGGTGATCCTGCCGCCGCTCGCCGACGAGGACGACGTCGTCCGGCTGCTCGACATGCTCGACGGTGTGGTGCTGGTGGGCGGCGCCGACCTCGATCCCCGCCGCGACGGCTACATGCCCCACCCCGCCGTCCGGCCGATGGACTCCCGCCGCGAGGATTTCGACCGGATGCTCGCCAGGCACGTGTGCAGCCGTCACATGCCGGTGCTCGCGATCGGCAGCGGCATGCAACTGCTCAACATCACGGAGGGCGGCACGCTGTACCTGCACATTCCCGAGGATCTGCCCAAGGCGATTCCGCACAAGGACCCGCTCGACCAGGCCCACCGGCACGCCCTCCTCGTCGAGCCGGGCTCGGCGATGGAACGGGTCTACGGCGAGGGGGAGATCCGGGTCAACAGCATGCACCACATGGCGATCGACGACGTCGCCCCGAGCTTCAAGGTGACGGCCCGGGCCCCCGACGGCGTGGTCGAGGCGATCGAAAGCGCCGTCGAGGGATGGGTGGCGATCGGAACGCAGTTCCACCCCGAAGCCGAGACGGCGTCGGCCCTCGACGTGAAGATCTTCGAGGAGTTCATCGTGGGCATCACGGGCGAGGTTCCCGAGATGCGTCTCGTGGCCTGACGTCCCGGCCGGGCCGGCCCTGCGTGGTCGGCGCGCTCGCCGTGATGACGTGGATCTCGACCTCGGGCCCGCCGGTCGCGCCATGCGGCCGGCGGGCCCTTTTCTTTTCCGCGGCGAGTCCGGCCGCCCGGCAGGCGTCGGGAAATCCCGCGGCGCGGGCGCGGCAGGGATCGGCCACGAGCGCCATGCCCCCCGGCGCGAGCGCGAGGGCGATCAACCGTGCGAGGGCGTGGGCGTGATGGGGTTCGTACAGCACGTCGGCCGCGACGATGCGATCGAACAGGCCGAGGTCGTCCGGGGGGCGGCGCCAATCGACGACGCGGGTCGTGATCTCGATCCCGCCCGATTTCACCGCGTTGAACCGCACGCCGGCCAACGCCGGCTCCTCGTAGTCGGTGGCGGTGACGCTGAAGCCCGCCCGCGCCGCGACGAGCGACGGCAGCCCCAGGCCGCAACCGAGTTCGACGAGCGACAGGCCGCGGCCGTCGAGGGCCGCCAGGTCCTCGGCGAGGACGATCGCCGACTCCCAAACGTCCGCCCAGTAGGGGATGCGCTCGTCGGCCTCGAAAGCGGCGACGTCGATGAGCGCCTCCATGTCCGGCGGCCGCCAGATCACGATCTCCCGGCCGGCGATCTCGATCCGGCGCGGCACCGGACAGAACCTTTCGAATTCCATCGCCAGCCTCGATGGGGTGCGGTCGCACAACCGTCACGATCCGCAGGGGCCACGGGCAGCGACGGCTGCGGCGGGGGCACGATACCATGTGGAACGATGAAAACGGCAGTGTTCCACAACGCGGCGGGCGCAGGTCGATATCTCCACCGCCCGCGGCCCGGGACGATTCCGGGCCGCTCCCGGCGGGAATCGCTGTCGTGGCCGTTGACTCCTCCACACCCGCACTCGATCCGCGCGTTTGCCGCGAGATCCTCGAGGGCCGGCACGCCAGCCCGGGAGCGGTGCTCGGCCCGCGCACGCTCGCGCACGCCGGCACGGGCCTGCGGCATGTCCGCACCTTCCAGCCGGCGGCCACGCGGGCCTGGCTCGTCTCCGACTCACTCGGCTGCCGCCGCAGCGTGCCGATGCGCCGCACGCACAGCGCCGGCATCTTCGAGGCCGTCATCCCCGCCCCGAACCGTCACGTCGGAGCCGGCTACACGATCCGGGTCGAGCGCGACGGCGCTCGAAAGGAATACCACGACCCCTATGCATTTCCCCCCATGCTGACCGACTTCGACCTCCACCTGCTCGGCGAGGGCCGCCACTGGAAGAGCTACGACAAACTGGGAGCGCAGCTCTGCGTGGCCGACGGCGTCGCCGGCGTGAACTTCGCCGTCTGGGCCCCGAATGCTGAAAGCGTCGGCGTGGTCGGCGATTTCAACGGCTGGGACGGGCGTGTCCACCAGATGCACAGGCGGATCCCGTCCGGCGTCTGGGAGCTGTTCGTGCCCGGCGCCAAGGCGGGCGACAACTACAAGTATCGCGTCCACGCCCACGGCGCCTTCACAGACCGGGCCGACCCCTACGGCTTCGGCGCGGAGGTTCCACCGCGCACGGCCTCGCGCGTGATCGACCTGGCCGCGTACCAGTGGCGGGACGGCGACTGGATGGCCGGCCGCGCCGCCCGCAACTCGCTCTCGGCGCCGCTCAACGTCTACGAGGTCCACCTCGGCAGTTGGCGCCGCCCGGGCGACGACCCGAACCGCTGGCTCACGTACGCCGATCTCGAGCGTGAACTCGTGCCCTACTGCGTCGAGATGGGATTCACGCACGTCGAGTTTCTGCCCCCCACGGAGCACCCGCTCTCGGCGAGCTGGGGCTATCAGACGATCGGCCTGTTCGCCGCCACCAGCCGGTTCGGGACCCCGCACGACCTGATGTCCCTCATCGACAGCCTGCACCGGGCGGGCGTGGGGGTGATCATCGACTGGGTGCCGGCGCACTTCCCGCGCGACGGCCACGGCCTCCGCCAGTTCGACGGCACCGCGCTCTACGAACATGCCGACCCGCGCAAGGGGGAGCACCCCGACTGGGGGACGCTGATCTTCAACTACGGCCGCCACGAGGTGGCCAACTATCTGATCTCGAGCGCCCTGTTCTGGCTCGACCGCTACCACGTGGATGGCCTGCGGGTCGATGCGGTGGCCTCGATGCTCTACCTCGACTACAGCCGCAAGGAGGGGGAGTGGGAGCCGAACTGCTTCGGCGGCCGCGAGAACCTCGAGGCGATCGAGTTCCTCAAGCAGTTCAACATCCAGGTGCACGAGCACTTTCCCGGCGTGCTCACGATCGCGGAGGAATCGACCGCCTGGCCGGGCGTGTCGCGGCCCACCTACACCGGCGGCCTCGGCTTCAGCCTCAAGTGGAACATGGGCTGGATGAACGACACGCTCCGCTACATGCGGCACGATCCCGTGCACCGCAAGTACCATCACGACGAGCTCACCTTCAGCCTGATCTACGCCTTCCACGAGAACTTCGTGCTGCCCCTCTCGCACGACGAGGTCGTTCATGGCAAGGGCTCGCTGCTCGACCAGATGCCGGGCGACCTGTGGCAGAAGTTCGCGAACCTCCGGCTGCTCTACGCCTACATGTGGTTCCATCCGGGCAAGAAACTGCTCTTCATGGGGGGCGAGTTCGGGCAGTGGCGGGAGTGGAACTTCGACGACAGCCTGGAGTGGCACCTCCGCGAGTACGAGACCCATGACGGCCTCTCGAAGGCGGTCGCCGACCTCAACCACCTCGTCCGCCGCGAGCGCTCCCTCCACGAACTCGACGTGGAGGGCCGGGGCTTCGAGTGGGTCGATTGCCACAACTGGCAGGACAGCGTGCTCGTGTTCATCCGCCGGGCCGCCGACCCGGCCGACTTCGTGATCGTGTGCTGCAACTTCACGCCCGTGCCGCGCGAGGACTACCGGATCGGCGTGCCGCGCGCCGGGGTGTACGACGAGATCTTCAACAGCGACTCGGCGTGGTACGGCGGCAGCAATGCCGGCAATGCGGGGGGCATCCTCGCCCTCGAGCAGCCGCACCACGGCCGCGAATTCAGCATCCCGGTCACGCTGCCGCCGCTGGCCGCGATCGTGCTCAAGCCCCGCGGATGACAGCCTGCGGTCGGCCCGGCCCCACCTACCGCCGCGGCTGCCGGTTCCACGCGAGGCCGTACCGCTTCTCGAGGCCCGTCAGCCAGTCGCCGAACGACTTCGAGAACTCACCCTGGGCGACGGCGGCGACCCGCCGGGGATCGGACCGTGCCTCCAGGAACTTCTCCCGCAGTTCGGCCGCCGGCGGATCGAGGGCGTCGAGTCGGATCGCGTAGCAGACGGTCTGCGGCTCGTTGAAGGCGACGGCCGTCTGGCCCGGCTCGAGGGCGAACACCGCCGTCATGAAGTCATCGCCGGGCATCTGCACGCCCTCCGGCTGGGCGAGGACCGGCTGGCCCGTTGCACCGATCGTCAGCCACGAAAACGGACCGACCTTCGTCGCTTTCAGCGTCTCGCTGCCGCCGAGCAGCATCTCGAACGACTGCTTCTCGGCGCGGGCCCGCGCGGCGATCTCCTCGGCCTTCTTCCGGGCGAGACCACGCCCCTCGACGATCCGCCACGCGAACTCGACGTCGTCCCGAGCCTGCTCGAAGGAGGGGGTGAATTCGGCCTGGTCCTCCGTCTTCCAGGACAGGTAGCGGTTGCCCGCGACATCCCTGGAGGTGACCGGGCGAAGCGTCATCGTGTTCTCGCCGAAGATCGAGTCGAGCCAGTTCTGCTGCCGGATGCCGAACCGACTTCCCTGATCGGGCACGAACTCGAAACTCTGGCCGATGCCTCCCGCGGCAATCGCCTGCTCCGCGGTGACGAAATCGGACCGCCCGGCGTCGAGCGACTGCTTCTTCGCGATCAGGTCGATGTCCGGCGGCACCGGGGCCGCGCCCGTGCCGCGGGCCTTCCACAGGGCCACATCCTCCGCATACCGCCCGAGGTCTCCGGCGATCGCCGAGAACACCGCGTCGATCCGCGCCGTGGCTTTCTCCCGGGCGAGTTGCTCGCGAATCCGGTCCTTCACCTTCTCGAGGGGCTCGAACTCGACCGCCGTCTCCGTTGAAGTCTCGCCTTCGCCCGCGGGCTTCGCAGCTTCACCGGGAACGCTTGCAGCCGCCGCGGGCTTGTCGCCGGCGCCTGCCTCCGCGGACTCCTTGACGGCGGCATCCGCGGCGGGCGGGACTGCCGGCGCCGCTTCGGGCTGCCTGAACGCGGCGAACTGCATTCCTCGCCTCCGCGGACTGAATCCCTGGGGTGATCCCTGCGATGATCCCTGGGGCGTCGTGGCCGGCTTCGATTCCGCGGGCTGCCCGGATCCTGCCTCGACGCCGGAGCCGCCCGAACCCTTGTCGCCCGAACCCTTGTCCTGACCTTCCGGCTTCGCCGCAGGCTCGGCCTTTTCATCTCCCTCGGGCTTTTCCGCCGGCTTTTCCGCAGGTGCGGCCGCGGCATCCGCGGCCGGCTTCGATCCCGTCGCAGCCCTGAACATCGCGGCCTTGTTCTTCTCGTAGAAGGCGGCGATCTCCTCGTCGGTCACCTCCCCTGCGGCCTCCTTCTCGAACCCCTCCCGCCGAGCCACGAAGTATTCGTATTTCGCCCGCCGAGGACGCCGGAAGCCGGGAGCATCACCGCGCGGATTCGGCAGGTCGTCCTTGTACCGTTCGTAGAAGGCACGGAGCGCCGACTCCCCGGGCGCCGGCACGTCGGCCGCGACCGTCTGCACGGGAACGGGAACGACCTCCGCGGTCGCCTTCTGCTCGAGCCGCTTGTAGTAGTCCCAGCGCCAGCCGGGCGGATCACCTGAGAATCCGGTCTGGAACATGAACAGCATGTTGCGGCCGGTGAGTTCGGCCCGCAGGGCTTCGAAGAGGTCGTGCTGCGACACGCCCGTCGGCCCCAGCCGCAGGCCGGCGATGATGTCGGCCAGTTGCTCCGGCCGCACGAGGTTGTTGGTCCACTGGGCCAGGAAGTCGTTGATCGCGGTGTCGCTCACCGTGAGCCCGTTGCGCCGCGCCTCCTCGTTGACGAGCGTCGTGCGCACGACCGCCTCCTCCGACTCGGGAAAGAGCGGCAGACGGGACGGGTCGCGGCCTGCAGCCACCGCCGCCTCGACGAGAAACCTGTTCACGACCGAGCGCATGGCGACGCCCCGCTCCAACTGCCCCTCGCGGATCTCGCCCCCGCTCCACCGTGCGACCACGGGATCGCCCGCGGGCGCGGATCCGCCCATCTGCAGGAAGGGGGGGAGGACGAAGAACGCGAGCATCGCGAGGATCGCGACCGCAACCAGCAGTGAACGCTGGTACTTACGGAAAATGTCGAAAGAGCCGGCCATGGCACCGCCTGCGGTCAATCTTCCCGACGGGCGGCCCGCCGGAGGCTTGACAAGCAAAGAGAGGGGAGGGTAACGCTGTTCGATCGCAGCAGGCCGCAGATTGTAGCGCCACGGCTCCGTGCGCCAATCCCAGACCACCACTCCGCAGCCCCCGGGAACCGATGGCCAAGAAATCCTCAGCCCCGAAACGCCGCAGCCAGAAGCCGCGGTCAGCGGCGGCACCCGCGGCGGCGAAAGTGCCCTCCGGCGGCTACCAGCTGGTGATCGTCGAGAGTCCGGCCAAATCCAAGACGATCGGGAAGTATCTCGGCCCGGGGTTCGTCGTGGAGGCCTCCATCGGTCACATCCGCGACCTGCCCAGCCGGGCCCCGAAGGGCTCGAAGCAGCCCGTGCCGGGAGTGGATCTCGAGGACGATTTCAGGCCGACGTACGTCATCGACGACGACAAGGCCAAGAAGGTCGCGGAGCTCAAGCGGCTCGCCAAGGGAGCCGACGAGATCTGGTTCGCGACCGACTTGGATCGGGAGGGGGAGGCGATCGCCTGGCACCTTTCGCAGGTGCTGGGCGTCGATCCCGACCGGGCCAAGCGGGTCACGTTCGACGCGATCACGAAAACGGAGATCCTCAAGGCGTTCCAGTCGCCCCGGGCGATCAACATGCCGCGCGTCGAGGCGCAGCAAGCCCGCCGGATCGTGGATCGGATCGTCGGCTACCAGGTGTCGCCAATTCTCTGGAAGAAGGTCGCCGGCGGCCTCTCCGCGGGCCGCGTGCAGAGCGTGGCGACGCGGATCGTGGTGGAGCGGGAGCAGGAGATCCGTGACTTCACCCCGGCGGAGTCGTGGGAGATCACGGCGAACCTCGCCTTCGACGTCGCCGCGGCGCCGAACCTGCACGACGAGTGGACCGCCTTCACGGCCCGCCGCGACGAACGGGGCCGGCCGCCGCTCGTCCGCGACCGGATGGCCTGGCTCGCCGAGCACCGGGCCCTCGCCTGCGACCTCGTGGAGGTCGGGGGCAGGCCGCTCAAAATCGAGGCGGAGAAGACGTCGCAGGCCGACCTCGCGGGCGAGGCCCGGGCGGCGGCCGAGGCGGCCGGCCTCGTGGACATCGAGATCGTACGGGAGACCGACCAGACGGGCCGGGGCCGGGGCCGAAACGTGGTCCGCATCACGGGCCGGCCCGCCCCGGAGGCCCGCTACCGTGTCGAATCGATCGACGTCACGCGAACCAGGTCGCGGCCGTTCCCGCCGTTCATCACGAGCACGCTCCAGCAGGCGGCGAGCAGCCGGCTGGGCATGTCCACCGACCGCACGATGCGGATCGCCCAGCAGTTGTACGAGGGGATCGACCTGCCGGGAGAGGGCCGCGTGGGCCTCATCACCTACATGCGCACCGACTCGACGAACCTCTCCCGCGAGGCGATCGACATGGCCCGCCGCTACCTCGACGAGCGGCACGGCAAGGCCTACGTCCCGGAAAAGCCCCGCTTCTACTCGAGCTCCAACGAGAGCGCCCAGGAGGCCCACGAGGCGATCCGCCCCACCGACGCCTTCCGCGAACCCGACGCGATCGCCTCGGCCCTCAGCGACGAGCAGTACAAACTCTATCGCCTCATCTGGCAGTGCTTCGTCGCCTGCCAGGCGACCGATGCCGAATGGGACTCGACGGCGGTCCGGCTGCGCCGCAGCGACCGCGACACCGGCGCGGTCCTCAAGGCGAATGGCCGCGTGCTGAAGTTCGACGGCTGCTACCGGATCAGCGGGACGCCCAGGGACGACGGCGAGCAGGTGCTGCCGGCGTTCGACAAGGGGGCAGAGCTGGCCCCCTTCGACATCGAGCCGCGGCAGAAGTTCCAGGCGCCGCCCCCCCGCTTCTCCGAGGCCACGCTCGTCAAGAAGCTCGAGGAGGAGGGGATCGGTCGCCCCTCGACCTACGCGAGCATCATCAACGTGATCGAGAGCCGCAATTACGTGGAGCAACGCGACCGCCGGTTCTACGCCACGGCCCTCGGCGAGGCGGTGACCGGCTTCCTCAAGCGCGGCTTCCGGGACCAGTTCATCGAGATCGGTTACACGCGGGAGATCGAGCGGGAACTCGACCAGGTGGCCCAGGGCACGAAGCGCTGGACCGATATGCTGCACGAGTTCCACGGGGAGCTCGTCCCGAAGCTCGAGACGGCGATGCAGGAGCAGCACGAAAAGGCCAAGGGCGACCCGTCTCCCTACGCCTGCCCGGAGTGCGGCCGCCAGCTCGAGTACCGGCTCGGCCGCAGCGGGCGGTTCCTGTCGTGCAGCGGTTTCAACGAGAAGGTCGTGGAGGAGCCCGCGGCCCCCAAGACCACGGCCAAGGGGAAGAAGCGCAAGCCGCCGAAGCCGAAGGAGGTGCCCGCCTGCTCGTTCGCGATGCCGGTGGACCGGGAGGGCAAACCGCGGCTGCCGGAGCAGATCGACCTGCTGTCGCCGGCCGGCGTGCCGATGGTCAAGCGGACCGGGCGATTCGGCGACTTCCTCGTGGAGGACAAGCCCCGTGCGCCGAAGCCCAAGGGGAGGAAGTCGGCGGAGACGCCCGCCGACCCCCCCTCCTTCATCCTGAACCTCGACAGGAAGGGCCATCTCAAGTTCCCGTCGCCGCCGCCGCTGGTGACCGACATCGCCTGCCCGAAGTGCGGCGAGCTGATGAACCTCCGCGAGGGGAAACGCGGCCCGTGGCTCGGATGCCGCGCCTTTCCGAAGTGCCGCGGCCGGGCGGCGTTCGCGAAGCTGTCCGACGAGAAGAAGAAGGAGCTCGAAAGGGAACTCGCGGCCCACATGCGCGGCCAGACGAAGCTCACGCTCACCCGCCGCGATGGCGTCACGCCCGTCGCCGAGGGAACGCCGCTCTCGGACCTCCAGATTGAGGGCGGCGTCGCCGAACTCGCCCTCTTCGGGTAGCGCCGGGCGATCCGGAGGCAGGTGGGCGGCAGCCTCTCGCCGCTACGCCGTTTCCGGCGCCTCGTCGAGGGCCACGGCGTAGGCCGTGGCGTGGGTGCGGCAGTGGGAGATGCTCACGAGCACGCAGCGGATGCCGAGCTTCTCCGCCACCTCGAGCGTGCCCCCCTTCAGGAAGGCCTGCGGCCGGCCCCCCGGCGCGTTGCGGACTTCGATGTCGCGCCACGAGATCCCGCGCCGCCAGCCGGTGCCGAGCGCCTTGAGCACCGCCTCCTTGGCGGCCCAGCGGCCGGCGAAGTGCTGCGTGGCCATGCGGCGGCTGCGGCAGTATTCGATCTCGGCCGCGGTGTAGACCCGCCCCACGAACAGTTCACCGTGCCGCTCGATCATCTGCGCGATCCGCAGGCACTCCGTGATGTCGGTGCCGATCCCGAGGACGTTCATGGCCGTCTCCCGGCGGCCGTGGCGCCGCGCGACAACCCGCAGGCGTCGCGGGCCCGCCCGAGCACCGCCCCGGCCCGCCTCCTCGCCCGCGCCGCCCCGTCGGCCAGAATCGCCTCGACCCGCGCGGGATCGGCCTCGAGTTCCGCGCGCCGGCGGCGGGCGTCGGCGAAAAAGTCGCCCGCCACCTGCACGAGCGCCTTCTTCACTTCGCCGTAGCCGAAGCCGCCGCGCCGGTAGAGATCGGCCATCGCGGCCCGCTCCGGCGCCGGGGCGAAGAGCGAGAACAGCTCGTAGAGGTGATCCCCCTCCGGATCCTTCGGCTCCTCCATCGGGCGGGAGTCGGTCGTGATCCGCATGATCTTCTTTTTCTGGACGGCGAGGTCCTCGAAGACCTCGATGGTGTTCTCGTAGCTCTTGCTCATCTTCTGGCCGTCGGTACCGGGCACCTTCGCGCCCTCCGCGACGAGCCTCGGCTTCGGCAGCGTGAACACGTCACCGTAGAGATGGTTGAACGTGCCGGCGAGGTCGCGGCAGACCTCGATGTGCTGCACCTGGTCCTCGCCCACGGGCACGACCGTCGCGTCGTAGGCGAGGATGTCGGCGGCCATGAGCACGGGATACGTGAACAGCCCGGCGTCGGCGGCGAGGCCGCGGGTCTTCTTGTCCTTGTAGGCGTGGCAGCGCTCGAGGAGCCCCATCGGGCAGACCGTCATCAGGAGCCAGGTGAGTTCCGTCACCTCCGGCACGTCGGACTGCACGAACAGCGTCGCCCGGGCGGGATCGAGGCCGAGGGCCACGAGGTCCACCGCCGCGGCGTGCACGAGGGAGCGCAGCCGGGCCGGATCGCGGACGGTCGTGAGGGCGTGCAGGTCGGCGATGAAATAGAAGGCCTCGTCCGCCGTCTGCAGTTCGATGTACTGCCTGATCGCACCGAAATAATTTCCCCAGTGAAAGCGGCCCGTGGGCTGGATCCCCGACAGCACCCGCACCGGAGGCGGCGCCTTCGCTGCCTCGCTCGAATCACCTGGCATGCGACTGGCTCCCGGAGACGGCTGGCGGACACGCGGCGCGGGTCGGCGTGACGAGCGTGCCGACGACATCCGCGAGCGATGCCGCCCCCAGCTCCGCGATCGCCCCCGGCAGGGCGTCGAGCAGCCGGATCGACGCCACGGGATCGGCGAAGTTGGCCGTGCCGACCTGCACGGCCGTCGCCCCCGTCACGAAAAACTCCATGCAGTCGTCGATCGTCATGATCCCGCCCACGCCCACGATCGGGATCTCGACGGCCCGCCGCACCTGATGCACGCACCGGAGGGCGATCGGCTTGATGGCCGGGCCGCTCAATCCTCCGATCACGTTGCCGAGCATCGGTCGGCGGCGGCGCCAGTCCACGGCCATGCCCTGGCAGGTGTTGATCACGGTGAGGGCGTCGGCGCCTCCGTCCCGGGCCCCCTTCGCCACGCTCGCGATGTCGGTGACGTTGGGCGTGAGCTTCGCGAGCACCGGCCGCCGCGTCGCCTCGCGCACGCCGGCCACGACGCGGCGACAGGCCTCCGGATCGCTCCCGAGATCCACGCCGTGGCTCACGTTCGGGCAGGAGATGTTGAGCTCGAGGGCCGCGATGCCCGGCACCGCGTCGAGCCGCCGGGCGAGTTCCACGAACTCGGCCTGGTTCGCTCCCGCGATGCTCACGATCACCGGCGCCCCGCAGCCCACGAGCCACGGCAGGAGTTTCACGAGGAAGGAGTCGATGCCGTCGTTGTCGAGGCCGATCGAGTTGAGGAGACCGGCCGCCGTCTCGACCGTCCGCCACGGGACGTTGCCCTGCCGGGGAAGCGGCGTGATCGTCTTCGGCACCACGCCGCCGAGCCGGGACAGATCGACGAAGCCCGCCATCTCCCGACCGTAGCCGAAGGTTCCGGAGGCCACCAGGATCGGATTCGGCAACCGCAGCCGCCCCAGGGATACGCCGAGATCGACGGAGCCCGGCGACGGGGTCTGGGAGGGCGTGGTGGCGTGGGGCATGGCGCTGTCTCGGACGACCCGCTCGGGACGTCCATCGCGAGTGTAGTGGCTTTTGCCGGCATCCCAAGATCGGGCCCGCGGCCCCCTGAAACCGGCGTCTGTGCCCGGTTTCCCGTCCCGAGGGAGGGTCGTGCCGATTCCGTCAAGTTTGCGGTCTGGGATGCCGATACCAACCTCTGGAACAGTGGTGTCGCGGACCAGCCTCGGTGGCTGGCTTGTTGACACTAGTCCTTGACAGTCATAGGCTTCGGACGAATCCCAAAACCGGGAGGGCCGGAGCCGTGACCAAGAAAGACATCGTCCGGACCATTGCCGAACAGATCGATCTGCCCCAACTCCGCACGAAGGAACTCGTGCAGCGCACGTTCGATGCCCTGATCGAGGCGCTCGTGCGGGAGAAACGGATCGAGCTGCGGAATTTCGGCGTGTTCCAGATCAAAAAACGGGAGGCCCGCATGGCCCGGAACCCCCGCACCGGGGAAAAGGTTCCGGTCCTCGCGAAAAGCGTGGTGACGTTCAAGCCGGGCAAGGAGATGGAGGCACGGGTCCGCGAACTCGATCGCGGCGAATCCGAGCCACCTCCCCCTCCGGCGGGTGAATCGACGCCGCCTTCCGCCGGCTGATGCACTGACTGGGCAACTTGGACAAAAACAACTCGGCTCGCATCGGTGGCCATGAATCGGCTACATGCGTGTCGGGAAAACGGCGGTAACGGCAGCGTGAAGAGGTCATGGAGGACCGAGCGATGAGGAAGGCCGGCTGGATCCTGCTTGCGAGCGTGCTCCTTTCGACGGGCACGGGCTGCCTCATTCCGATCTACTCGGGCGATCCGATCCGCCGCGCCCAACAGCTCATCTACACGTCGGAAGACCTGCGTGCGATCACGGACGAATGGGAACGCATCTGGTTCCTCGATCAGCCGTCGCACATGACCCCGTGGCGCACGCACGGCGGGATCCTGTAAATACGCGAAACATCGGCATCCTGCCGATTTTCGCTTGGGCAGGCGGAGGGAAAGCCGAGGTTTCCCTCGCCTGCCGAAGGCCCGGCATCCGGCCGAGCCGGTACGCAAAGTGGGGCATCGGCATCCTGCCGCCCCGGCGGGCGGAAGCCCGGCAGCCGCGTGGTTCGCCTACACCCGGATCTGAGCCGCCTGCTCGACGATCTTTTCCAGGGGCACGAGGCTGCCCTTGTTGCAGCCCGGGCAGGCCTCGGCGGCCTCGGCCCACGCCTCGGGGGTGCGCAGGTTCGAGTCCCAGAACGGCCACGTCTTGCACTGTCGCGGACGCTCCTCGTAGGCGGTGCACTTGCGGGTCTTCTCATCCAGGAGCACGCAGTCGCCGCCCGGCCGCTCCGTCAGCGACCGCCGCACGCCCACCCGCTTCACGTAGCGCCGCTCGAACTCGGCGGCGGTGAGTCCGACCCGGGCGGCCATCGCGTCGATCTCGGCCTGGTTCACCCACACGAAGCCCTCCGCACCGGAGCAGCAGTCGCCGCACTGCGTGCACTGGAACCGGAGGCCTCCCGAGTACCAGACGTCCCTGCTGATCCCGGCCATCGCGAGCCTCCCTTCGAGCCCTTGCTTCGCACCGTCACGCGGCGAACGCACCGACCGCCTGGACCACCGCAGCGGCGTCCGCGTCGGTGTTGAACGGCCCGAAACTCACCCGCACGAGCCCGCCGGCCCGCGTGCCGAGGTGCTCGTGGATGCACGCCGCACAGTGGAACCCCGAGCGGACCTGCACGCCCGCGGCCTGCTCCAGGAGTGCGGCGAGTTCGGCCGGATCATAGCCCTCGAGCGTAAAACCCACAATCGGCGGGCCGGCATCGGACGCGGCGAACACCCGCGTGCCGGGAATCCTGCGCAGGTCCTCCGCGCAGGACGCCGCGAGTCCGCGCGCACGGGTCTTCGACACGGCCGCCGTCTCCCCGCCGATCCACTCGGCCGCCGCGTCGAGCGCCGCGAGGGCGGGCAGGTCGGGCGTACCGGGCTCGAACCGGTCGGTAAACGCGGATGGCATCTCCAGCGACTCGCTCGCCGAGCCCGTGCCGCCCTGGACGAGCGAATCGAACGAGAGCCCGTCGCGCGCGAAGAGGATCGCGACACCGCTCATTCCGCAGAGCCATTTGTGGGCGGGTGCGACCACCACATCCGCGTCGAAGGCGCGGCCGCCGGTGCCGTCACTCCAGCCGGGCACCTGCCCCAGCGACTGGGCGGCATCGAGGACGAGCAGCCCGCCGCGGTCGTGCGCGATCGCGGCCAGTGCGCGCGCGTCCTGGACGGCGCCGGTCACGTTCGAGGCATGCGTGGAGACGATGAGCCTCGTCGCGGGACACCAGGCTGCGGCGACAGCCGCCGGATCGACGTGGCCGATGCCGTCGCAGGGCACGATCGAGAGCGTGATCACCCCCCGGGACTCGAGCATGTGGAGCGGGCGCAGCGTCGCGTTGTGGTCGGCGGCGGTCGCGATCACGTGGTCGCCGGTCCGGACGAGTCCGTGAATCGCCATGTTGAGCGCGAGCGTCGCGCCCGCGGGTAGCGCGACCCGCCCAGGATCGACGCCGCCGAGCAGTCGTGCCGCCTGTTCCCGGGCCCGGCGGCGGATCGCGTCCGCCTCGATCGCCTCGCGGTATCCGCCGCGGCCGGCAGCGGCTCCGATGCATCGCCCGGCGCGCTCCCAGGCGGCGAACACGGGCTCCGGCTTCGGCCACGACGTCGCCGCGTTGTCGAGGTAGCGCCGCGGCGGGCCTGCATCCTTCACGTCCACGTCAGCCCCCGATCTGGTACATGGCGCGCGCCGGCCGCTCGAAAGCGGGAGAGCCGATCCCGTGCGCGGCCCGCTTCGCCCGCACGCACCCCTCGAGCAACGCCGCGATCCGACCCTCGACTTCGCAGGGGGTCGCGCCGCCCCGCAGCACCGCCCGTACGTCCCACTCGGTCGTCGAGAACAGGCAGTTGCGCAACTGCCCGTCGGCGGTCAGCCGCAGCCGGTCGCAGCGTTCGCAGAATGGTGCCGATACCGGATCGATGAAGCCGACGCGTCCCGCACCATCGGCCCAGGTGAAATCGACGGCCGGCTGGCCGGGATCGGAAGCGCTGACGGGCACGAGCGGCCCGATCGCCCGTTCGAGGATCGCCCGCACCTCCCGGCCCGACAGCACGCGCTCGTCGGACCAGCCGCCGTCGGCATCGAGCGGCATGAACTCGATGAACCGCAGTTCGAACCCTTGGCGGCGGCAGAACTCGGCCAGCGGCACGATCTCGTCCTCCGTGAGCCCGCGGATCGAGACCGTGTTGATCCGGACCGCATCGAACCCGGACGCCCGGGCCGCGGCCAGTCCGGCGAGCACGCGATCGAGCCCGCGCCGCCGTGCGATCCGCTCGAACACGTCCGCCCGCAGGCTGTCGAGGCTGACGTTGAGCCGATGCAGCCCGGCGCGACGCAGCGGCTCGGCCTGCTCGGCCAGGAGCAGACCGTTCGTCGTGACCGCCACGTCGTCGATCCCGGGCACCGCGACGAGCTGCCGCACGAGTTCGTCGAGGCTCGCCCGCATCAGCGGCTCGCCGCCGGTGAGGCGGATCGAGCGGATCCCGAGCCCGGCGGCGACGCCTGCCACGCGGGCGATCTCCTCGTAGGAGAGCAGTTCCTCCCGCGGCTGGAAGGTGGCTTCTTCGGGCATGCAGTAGGTGCACCGCAGATTGCAGCGGTCGGTGACGCTCACCCGCAGGTCGGTGTGCTCGCGGCCGAAGCCGTCGATCAGCCGTCCTGTCCGCACGACCGTGTCCAACGCGCCGCTCATGACGCCTGCTCCGGCATCGCGGCCGCCGGCGGCCCGCCGGGATGGACCCAGGTGCGCGAGCCATCGGCGGCCTCCTCACGCTTCCAGATGGGAACGTCCCGCTTGATCCGCTCCATCAGCCACTCGGCCGCGGCGAACGCCTCCCGCCGATGCGGTGCACTCGTGGCCACGGCCACGCTCGCGTTCCCCACCGGCACCGCCCCGAGCCGGTGCACGATGGCGCAGCCGGTGAGCGCGTAGGTCCGTACCGCCTCGGCGGCGAGGTCGCACAGCGACGACGTCGCCAGCGTCTCGTGGGCCTCGTACTCGAGGCCCAGCGTGACGACGTCGCCGGTGACGCCCCGCGTCGTCCCCACGAAGAGCACGTGGGCGCCGGCGGCGGCATCGGCCACGCTCGCCAGGACGGCGGCCGCGTCGATCTCCTCCTGCACGAGCCGGCACTCGACGACGGCCACGCTAGCCTCCACTCACCGGAGGAATCACCGCCACGTCCGCCGTCGGAGGCACCGCCGACGCGTCGGCCGCGTAGCGGCCGTCGACCGCGATCGCGCTCCGTGCGAGCAGCGGACCGATCGCGGGGCACGCGGCCGCGATCGCGGCCCTCAAGCCGCCCACCGTCCCGCCGGACCACCCGATCGCCAGCCGCCTCGAGCCGGCGGCCTCGGCCATCCCTGCGAACAGGTGCACGTGCAGCGTGGCGGGTGTCGCCGCGTCAGCTCGTGGTGAGCCGCCCGCTCGTGGCGGCGAGCAGGCCGTCGAGTTGCCCGGAACCGTCTCCATCGATCGCTCCCCAGGCCTTCGCCAGCAACTTGACCGGATGCACCGTCGGCTTCGTGGTGCCCTGCTCCATTTGTAGCCGGCACGCGCTGCATTCGGTAGCGCCCGCCTCGATGCCGGCGCTCCGCATCGCCGTCACGAGCCCGAGCCCCGCCCGGAGGCTCGCGCGATAGTGCTCCCGCGCCAGGCCGAACGTGCCCGCCATGCCCGAGCAGCCCTGGTCGGCGGCCTGGACGACGAGCCCGGGCACCAGCCGCAGCAGATGTTCCGCCGGGCTCGTCGCGTGCCGGGTCCGCAGGTGGCAGGGCGCGTGGTAGAGGATCCGCGCCTCCACCGGTGCGAAGTCGAGCCGCAGACGGCCTTCGCGGTGGAGTTCCCAGAGGTAGGTGGTCGCGTCGGTCGTGGCCGCCACGATCCGCTCCATGTCGTCGTCCTCCACCAGCAGCGGGTAGTCGTGCGTGAGACACGTGACCGTGGAGGGCTCCGTGCACACGATCCGATACCCCAGCCGCACCGCCTCGGCCAGGATCCGCACGTTCGTGCGCGCCAGCGCCCGCGCCCCCTCGACGTCGCCCTCGGAAACGAGCGCGATCCCCGATGCCACCTGACGCGGGTCGATGAACACGCCGACGCCGTGCCGCTCGAGGATGCCCACGAGCGACTGCACGAGAAGGGGGTCGTGACGCCGCGCGTAGGTGTCGAGGAACACGAGCACGCGGGGCCCGCCGCGGCGCGACGGCCGGGTCAGGCCGCGCCGGGCCGCCCAGCGGAGCGTCCGCGCGCCGGTGAACCGGGGCAGCTTGCGCCCCCGGGCGATGCCGATCGTTTTCTCGATGAGCCAGCGGGCCCGCGGGCTCTCGAGCGCGCGGTTGGCCAGCGGCGCGAACCTGCCGCCCACCGCACTCAGCAGGTCCACCCGCGACCGCAGCCAGGCCGCTGTCGGCAGGCCGTTGGCCGCGACGTGGGCCGCCTTGAGTTCCAGCACGAGCGCCGGGATGTCGACGCCGGCGGCACAATCGCTGCGGCACTGGTGGCAGTTGAAGCAGGTGTCGGCGATCCGTCGGACCCGCTCCGTCGCCAGGACATCCGCCCCGAGCCCGCCGGACAGCACCGCCGCGGCGAGGTTCGCCTTCGCCCGCGGCGAGCATTCCTCGGCGGCATCCTCGCGATAGCGGGGGCACATCCGCAGGTCCGACACCTGCGTGCGGCACGCGCCGCAGCCATTGCAGGCATCGACCTCCGCGGCCAGACGGTCGCGCTGCCAGGCGAGCACGGGCAGGCTCGCGACCGCCGGACCGGGCGCCCCCGATCCCGCGATCGACGGGGCCAGCGGCGACCGGAAGGCCTGATCGGCCGCCACGGCCGTGGCGTCGGGCACGATCCTCCCCGGGTTGAGGATCATGCGTGGATCGAAGAGCGACTTGACCCGACCGAACACGGCCGCGAGCTCCGGAAAAAACTCGGCGAAGAACGCCGTGCGCGAGAGGCCGAGCCCCTGCTCGCCTCCGAGCGTGCCACCGAGCGCCACGACCTCGCGGTAGATCGACGTCGCGAGCCGCTCGAGCCGCTGCCGTTCGCCGGGCAGCCGGGGCTCCGCGTACGGGCGAACGTGAAGCTGCCCCTGCGGCGTGTGGCCGTAGACGAGCGCGGTCGCTGCCTCGTGCTTCAGCACCTCCCGCAGCCGACGGAGAAACTCGAGGAGTTGCGGCGGCGGCAACACGATGTCCTCGATGAAGGGCACCGGCCGCGAAGCCCCGCGCACCCCGTGCAGCGTCGAAACCACGTGCCGCGACAGTTCCCAGAACAGGGCGGCGTCCTGCTCGTCCTCGGCCCGCCGCACGTCGAGACACAGCCGCCGCACACCCTGCAGGCGACGCAGGGATTCGTCGAGCCTCGCGCGGCACTCGGCGGGCGTCGGGGCGGTGAACTCGACGAGCAGGCCGGCATCGGCCGCCGGAGGGATGAGCAGGTCGAACGTCACCTTCGTGCCTCGGGCCAGCGCGAGATGACGCTTGTCGAAGAGGTCGCAGGCGCTCGGCCCCCAGGCTGCGAGCCGCAGCGCCGCCTCGGCCGCCTTGTCGAGTGATTCGAATAGCACGATCGCCACCGCCCGCCCTCCGTCGGCGGGCACGGTGTCGAGCGTCGCCTCGGTGACCACTCCGAGCGTGCCCGACGCCCCGCACAGGATCCGCGGCAGATCGACTCGATCTCCCGTCTGGAGGTCGTCGAGCCGGTAGCCGCCGTGCGAGGCGCGGTCGGCCGGCTGCCATCGCGAGATCGTCGACCGGGATTCCGCGAGGATTGCCGCCAGCCCGCCTGCGAGTCGCGCCGGCACGGCGGCCGCGGATGCTTCGGCCGCGCCCACGGACGTGGGAACGAGCTCCACGAGACCGCCGTCGGCGAGCACGACCTGCGCGGCGGCGAGCCGGCCGCGCACCGCGCCGTGCAAGGCGAACCTGCTTCCGGAGATGTTGCGGCCGATCATGCCGCCCACGGTCGTCACGGCGGCATTGCTCGGGTCGGGGCCGAACGTGCGGCCGAGCCGCGCCAGGTGCCCCTCGAGCTGCGCCGCGACGACCCCCGGCTGGACGCGCACCTGCGTCGCCGACGTGTGGATGATCCGCCGCATGAACCGGGCGGTGTCGAGCACGATGCCCGTCCCGAGCGCGTCTCCCGCAAGGCCGGTTCCGGCGCCGCGCGGATGCACCGGGATGCCGCGCTCCGCGGCCCAGCCCACGGTCGCGGCGACGTCGTCCGCCGACCGCGGCCGGACGACCACCAGCGGCCAACGCTCGAAGACGCTCGCATCGGTCGCATAGAGGGCGCGATCGGCGTCCTCGCAGAGCACCTCTCCCGAGACGAGGCCGCGAAGATCCTCGGCGATCCGCTGGCGGTCACGCTCCATGGCCCGCCCCGGAGCGCAGGCGGGCGGCCTGCTGCCGGTGCTTCTCGTGGGTCTCGAGGTCGAAGCCGCCGAACGAGCCGGAGACACCCGGGCCGCGATAGCGGGCTCCGCAGCGGTAGCACGAAAGGCACTCGGGCATCAGCACGTACAGCACCACGTCGGCGAGCGCCGTCGCGAACAGGATGCCGAACGTGAGGATCATTTCCCGTTGGGCCCAGGCGATGCAACTCGCCGCCAGTCCGATCGCGACGATCCCCACCCCGAGCCGTTGCGGAAAGTCCTTGCGGAGGAACAGTTCGGTGCTCGGGCAGACGGCGCAGCGCCGCAGCCGCGGCGGTGCGCCGGCCGCGAAGGCGTCCGGCGGCACGGCGACCGACGCCCCGCAGGCGGGGCAGGCGAGCGTGGGCCTCGCTTCGACATCGTCTGCCGCGACCGTGGCATGGCAGGCATGACAGGCGTAGGTGATCCGCATGGTCGGGCTTCGCGATGGGTGAGGCGTCGTGCTGGCGTCAGCCAGCCGCCCCGAGCAGCTGGGCGGTCAGTTCGCCGACGATGGCCGCGAGGCAGGCCACGTACAGGATACCCGTGGCGCTCTGCGTGTTGGGAATGTCGAGCGTCTTGCGGCTCATCCAGAGCAGGGCGGGCAGCCCCGCGAGGCCGGCGAGCCAGCGGAGCGAGAGCAGTGCCAGCGCCGTCGGCGCCTGCCCCTCCCACGGCATCCCCCCCGCCCGCAGCGCGGCGACGCACTGGGCCGCGAGCACCACCGCCCAGGCGACGAGCGTCAGGTCGATCATCCGGCGCAGCGCGTCCACCCGCATGCCGGGGGCGTTGAGATACCAGTGGCCGAGCAGCATGGCGTGCACCGTGAGGCCGACGAGCAGTCCCGAGAGCAGCCGCGCCGTGGCCGGCAGAAACGCGGCCGGCCCCGCGCCGACCGTCGCCGCAGCGAGCAGTGCCGCACACGCCGCACACAGCGCGAGCCCGCCGCGGGTGCGCTCCGCGTAAAACGCGATGCTTCCCAGCCACGCCGCCACCGCCGCCGCGGCCGGCAGCGGCCAGAACCACCCCGGCAGCGCCGAGCCCCCGAGCAGCGCGGCGAATGTCGCGAGCCCCATGACCACCAGAAGATTGACGCGAAAGAAGCCCGCGGGCACGACGCCCGTCGGCGTGAGCAGGAGCCCGGCGCAGAGCCCCCAGGCGAATCGGCAGAGAAAATCGACGAGGAGCGTCACGGCGCCGGACGGTTTCCGTAGATGAGCGACATCACCTCGGCCCGGCTCGAGACGTTGGACCGGAAGATGCCCTTCATGGCCGACGTCACGCACAGGCTGCCCGGCTTGCGCACCCCGCGGATCGTCATGCAGGTGTGCGACGCCTCCACGAC
>Ga0136644_10000157_pt1 | contig 51314 bp, 58 predicted proteins | sample C_130820_EF_Meta_FD_94780 | JGI IMG/M metagenome (GOLD analysis project Ga0136644, IMG submission 94780) | Freshwater microbial communities from Lake Croche, Canada to study carbon cycling - C_130820_EF_MetaG (v2) (version 2) | ecosystem: Environmental > Aquatic > Freshwater > Lake | place...
AGGACGACGGCGATTGCGATCTGGCCGTGACCTGCCTCGGGGGGGATGGAGAAGATACGCGGATCGTTGAAGGCTGCAAGGTTAAGCAGGCTGCCCTCGTCGAGCACACCCTGGAGTTGGGCGTGGTCAGTGGGTGGTGGGGCAGGCACGTGCCACGCAGCAGCACTGATGGCCTCTGCGATGGGAGCACGGACCTTGTCTTGCAGGCGCTTGGACTTGGCGGCGTACTCACGCAACTTGGGATTGCGTGCAAGGACGGGGGCCATCTGCTCTTCAGTCATCATGTCGTAGAAGATGGATGGTGGGGGTATGCCCACACAGGGCGAGTCGGTGGGTTCCCACTGAGCATCTTCCTTGGACGGCTCGATGACGCAGTCACCGCTTGTGTGCTGCTTGCGGTGGAAGGACTCGTCCTTGTCGGGGGTACCGTCGATACCGAGTCCGCTGCTGCCACGACGAGGAGTGGTACTGCGCTTGGGCTTCTCCTCGTGGGGGGACAGGACGCGGGCCAGGTAATCGACGAGTTCGCTGATGGCAAAGATGTGTTCTTCGTTGGTGCGACACTTGGAAAGGATGCCGGGCCATGCTTGGACGGCGAGGTCATAGGCAGACTTGAACTGCTTGGGGAACGGGATGCGCTGGTCGGGTGCAGCGTTGAGGTTCCATGCAAGGGCCATGCAGAAGCGACGGAGTTCCGAACGGTACTTGCTCTTGGTCTTGACAGCCGAGGCAACCTCCTCCGTGGGGGGAAGGAGCACGGAGTCTTGGGCTTCGAAGATGGAGTGCCAGCCCGGCCATTGGGTAAGGATCTTGGTGCGGATGTCACGGACACAGGCTGCGTACCAGACGTCAAGCACGCAGTCAGCATGGACAGAAAGAATATCGCAGCAACCACTTGGCATAGGTGGAAGGTTGGTGTTCTTGAGCAGGTCGGCCACGAACATGAGACCGTGGTAACCGATGTTGAGGCATGCGTTGTCACGCTCCATGGACTCGAGGCCATAGCCGGTGATGGCATCGGCCAGGGTGTAGATGTCGGGAACGTGGTCAAGCATGCGGTCAGAGATGAGACTGCCGGGGATGTAGATGCTGGGTCCCCGGTCGGTCATTGGGTCATAGGGTGTGTTGGGGTTGTCCCAGATGTCACCGTGTCGATAGGCATTGATGAAGTTGTTGACGATGTCAATCTTCTCGCTGGCATTGGGCTGTCGCCTCCAGTCTGCTACGTAACGGTCCATGTGGCCGGCGAAGGCTTCGATGGCGGATGAGATGGAGAGACGCTCGATGGTCTCGAGGGGCACGTAGTTAACACCAATAGGGCGGCAAGCCCAGAGAGACCATACCTTGTTGGTGATCTCACTCGTGCGGTTGAGGATGTTGCGCTTGTCAGATCCATCGTCGGTGTCGAACCAACCGCTGGTGTCGATGTCGAAGTTGTCAAGGATGCGTTGAAACATTAGAAGGGCTCCGCGTTGGTGGTGGTGACGGTGTCGGACACGAGGCCGGGGAACTTGCCGGCGAGGAGAGTGGCCATCGCTGCGCGCTTCGAGTGGTCCTCGATCTTGGACAGGATAGTATAGCGCAGGGACTGCTGGCCGTACTTGGCGATGTCGGAAGCGGCGGCAAGCAGTTCGCGGGTGGAGATGGGCTCGTGCGTGGAGTTCTTGCCTCGGGTGTTGGAGGCGATGTGAGCGAGAGCAACGCACGAGTCGATGTCAAGAGTGGTACGACGCTGGAGCAGCATGGCCTCCTTGGGGGTGGGCAGGTAGGTGACTTCGATGACACGCGAGAAGCGGTCGCGGAGGGCCAGGTCAACGGGCGAGGCACCGAGATACTTGGCACCCATGTTGGTGGTAGCGACGAACGTGGTGTTGGGTCCGACGCGTACTGCTGAGCCGCGTTCCTCGATCCACGAGGCACGACGGTGGTCGAGCAGAGGCATGAGACCGTTGAGCACGGAGGCAGGTGCGCGGTTGAGTTCGTCGAGGACGACGACGCAGTTGCCAGAGGTGACGGCGCGCACGAACTCGGTGTCCTGCCAACGGATGCTGCCGTTGTGCACGGTGCGGAAGCCGAACCAATCGCGTGGCTCACGGATCACGGAGCAGTCCATGATGAGCAGGCGCTTGTTGGTTTCCTGTGCGAGCCACTGACCGATGGAGGTCTTGCCGCAGCCGGCGGGACCGACGAGGCGCAGGTTCTCGATGCCGGTGGAGGTACCGATGGACATCAGGAACGACTTGAGGTTGTCATCGAGTTCGAGGTCGATGCGCTCGGTGGGGGTAGCGGGCATGGTGCCAGGGACATCGAGTCCGTGGGGGGATGCGGCGAACAGACCGTCATCGAAGGCGGGCTTGTGTGTGTCCATTGGCATGGGCTCCGGTGTGGTGCGTCGAGTAGTCATGGTGGGTGCGGGGTTGGCGGCGTTCATGCGGGCACGAAGGGCTGCAATGGCAGCAGGCGAGAGGTTCAGGTTCATTGGTGAGTTCCTTATGGGTTAGCAGGCTGAGAATCCACCGCACGCGCGGAGGAAGTTGATCCACTCTTCGAGTTTGGATCGGGTGATGGAGTAGACAGGGACCCAGTTGGGGTCACGAGTGGCAACGGATTGTTGCTGTTGGCGAGTGATGAACTGACCGGTGTTCTTGTCGACAAGCATCTCCTCTGATTCCTCGGGTAGAGGTGGAGTCCAGTGGTCATTGCCGGTAGCGTCGTAGTGCGTGGCCTCGAACTCATTGTCGAGGAAGTCCTGGAATTGTTCGGCGATGCGGTTGCACATGGCCTGGTTGTTGGGACCAGCGCCATCGTTGGCACCAAGTCGAGTGAGCATGGTGTCACCGAGGAACTGACATCGGGAACACAGCAGGTAGTGGATGGGACGCCAGGTCCAGATCGAGGCACGAAAGTATTCGCCATCGGTGTGAGATGGCTTGCGTCCATGTACATCAAACCCCATTGTCGTTGTCCTCCTTGAGCATGTGGTAGATCTTTTCGAGCAGGTCACGCAGCAAGTCGACGCGCTTGTTGGTTGCGTCGAGTTGGTTCTGTTGGTTCTCGAAGAGCTTGTGCGCAGTGTCGATGACGTGGTTGTGCTTCTCTTCGAGGGTGTCAAGACGATCGTTGATTGCGTCAATCATGGTGTTGGTTATCCGAAGGGGGACTTGGGATCAGAGGGCAGGTTGTTGTAGTCGTCCGGGTAGGGCGAGTCCTTGTAGAGCGGGTCGAAGGTGGGTGGCTTGGGCTTGAGGTAATCAGCAGGCTTGGGGTTGAAGCCCATCTCTTTGAGGACTTCGGGCATGTGCTTGCCGTTGATGGAGACGTCCTCTTCATTGGCCTTCTTGGGCATGACCACGACCAGACCGATACGATCGGGCTGGCCGGGCAGGGAGATAGGACCGAGGTCGTCCTGCTCCTTGAGGATGGTGGTGCCACGGAGGGAGGCAGCCATCATGAGCTTCATGCACAGCAGGTCGAAGAACTCAACCCACACGCGGTCAGGGGTGCAGTGATCGGGGGACTGTTGCGTGATGATCTCGTGCTGGGCACCGGCCTTGCCACCGAAAGGCGTGGTGGCAAAGCAGTCGTAGTCACAAGCATCGACGCGGTCAGCGACGACGTTGTTGCCACGCGTGCGTGTGCGGGAGATGGAGATGACGGTGCCGTCACCTGCTGCGGTGCTGATAGTGATGGAATGGACAAGTCGATTCACTTGACGATCTCCGAAGGATGGCGTGAGGCTGGCCCGACCCACGATGAGTCGAGCAACAGACGATGAGAGTCATTGCGACGGAAGCGACGGTATCGGTTGTCGCCGATACGGAAGTCGGGGTCGCCTTTGGTGTGGATGCGTACGTTGGCGGTGCGGCAGACACGACGAGGAGGAAGTGCAGCAGCGCTGATCTCTGACTTGCTGACGCTACCGAAGAGAGCAAGGATGGAGCGTGCAGTGAGGTTGTCACTGGACATGAGAGCGGCTGAGTCAACACGTCCGAGGCTGCGTTCGATGAACGAGTCGGCTTGGTGTCGAGTGCGTTCGTTGCTGGAACGAAGGCGTTCGGCGTGCTCCCAGTTGCAGGTGCGGAGGGAGAAGTTGGGCGTGTCGCAACCGTCAGAGTCGATGCGAGGCACGGCGTTATTGGGATCGACCAGCATCACACGACCACTGACGATGCGGATGGGGATGTTACCGAGCGAGAGGGTGTTGAACTTCACATCGGACGGGCGAATGTCGTCAATCTTGTAGAAGGACATGGCGAGTTCCTTATTGAGGTTGGGTCACGCCCCCCACTGCCATGGTGTATGGACAGTGGGGGGACATGACGGTGGGGGTCACGAAAGCTGAGCGTCTTCGCTCGGATCAGACTGCTCGCCCGTGTTGGACAGAGCAGACGGTTGAGCAGGAGCGTCGGTGTCGGAGTCATGACGCTGCGACTTGATCACAGACTGGACAGCCTCGCTGAGAGGCTTGACGCCAGTGACCTTGTTGCGAGCACCGTAGTCCTTGCTGACTTCCTTGCCGACTGAGACAGTGAACACGACGCCTGAGTGCAGAGCCTTCTCAAGCTCGAGGCTGAACATGCGAGTCGTGATGGTGGCGTCACTGTCAAGCTGCATGTCGCAAGCCTTGAGGTAGTGCGCGTAACGCCACACCACGCCGTCGTTGACCAGCGTGCAGTCGGTGTCGTTGTGCAGCGGGGGCAGCAAGTCGAACACCTTGGCGGTACGGCCCGAGTCGAGCGTGATGTCGAGCACGACCGAGATGTTGAACAGACCGGGCTTGGACTTGGACGGACGCAGTTCCACCTTGTTGATGGTGGCGCAGTAGTCACCGGCGGTGATGAGCAAACGATCCTGCATTTCAGTGATGTTCATGGCGAGTTCTCCTAATGGAGGTTAAGTGAGAAGAGTGATGTGGTCAGGACACACGTCGCTGCCACCTGCCCCAGCCTCCCTCCCTTTTTGGAAAGAGGCGTAAGGCGTAAGACAGAACACACAAACAAACACACAAACCCCCATCCCTGCGGGGGCCGCATGGCCCCGCAGGGATGGGGGAGTAGGTCAACTCTTCACCTCATTGGTGAGGGATTGCATACACCTATCAACCTTGGTGATGCCGTGGTCGATTGCGTCTACAAGGTCTGCACTTGTGTCTTCGTGTTGGACTTGGTCAATCACGTAGCTACGGAGGTGCAAGAGGATGCCCCTCAGGTCCTCGAGGCGGACAGCCATCTTGTTGTTGGTCATTGGGTTGTTTCCCATTGGTCATAGTCCTCATGTTGGTGGTTGCAGAACACGATGTTTGAGTCTGGTGCTACGAGCAGTGCGTCACCGTGAGCGTTCTCACAGTGGATGACCTTGGTGTAGCCGTCACCAAGCAGGTCACCGCCGCAGTTAGGGCAGCTGTGGTAGTGGTATGTGCTGCCCGTACGCGTGATGTGGTCTTCATGTGGGTGTGGTTTCATTGGTCGTCCTCCGGAAGGCGGATGCCCATCTCGCTACGAGCGGCGGGCTTGGCAATGGAGATCACGGTGAAGGCCACCAGCGAGAAGGCTGATGCGGCGGCCACGAGGAAGAACACTTCAGTCAGCGTCATGCGTAACTCCTTATGCAAGGATGAAGTAAGAAGCGGGGTTGGGCTACACACCCAACCCCGCACACCAACCACCGGCCCCCTCCCTTTTCAGAAGGGCACGTGCTCTGGGTCGAGGAGGCGGGCATAAGCATCGAGCCCATCCGAGATCTTGCCTGCTGCATCCATGGCATCCAGGTTCTTCTTGTGGAACTGAGCATTGTCGGCGCTGTGGATGAGGTGGTTGATGGTGGTACGCAGACCACGCATGCAGTCGGCCAGGAACAGACGACGACCATTCTCAATTGGGCCAATCTTGTCAGGGGTGACCAGCTTAGCCGCGTACTTGTAGAAGGCATCCCTCACCTCGCGGAAGGTGTTGTATGACTCGTACGACAGGCAGTTGTGCTCGTCCTCGAACTTGAAGGTCCCGTCCTTCATGACATAGATGTGCGGGCACATGGGCACGTTACCGATCACGGTTGTGCTATTAGTGTTGTACACGGTAGTGACTCCTTATGTGGAGGTTGTGTGTGAGTCGGTGGAGGTGTACACCCACCACCACGCGCTCAACCCCTTACGCCCCCCTCCCCTTTTGAAACTTGGTGTATGGCGTTACTATCTCCCCCCGGATCGGGGACACATAGCCGTCAAAAGAAAGCGACCCAGAGGCTCCGTAACCTCTGAGTCGCGATCTGTTACTTCGTGGTCTTGCGCATATACACCGAGAGTTGCTCGGTACGATCCGCGCCCTTGCCGCGGGTTTCGCGCACGATCACGGTATCACCGACCTGCTTCACGACAGGCACAGCAGCGATCCACGCATTCGAAGGCGAGCCGGCCTCGTCGAACGTCTCGTACTGCACGATCGCATACGGACTGGTCACCTTGTTGAGGGTGATGTCGGTCAGGTCGATCACCGCCGCACGGAACTTGACCTTGTTCGCAGAGGGTTGCTTAGCGGACGCGGCCTTCATCAATTCCTCAGTTGTTACCTTAGCCATATCAGTATCTCCTTATGCAAGACAGCGACGATAAGTTGAGGTGTACTCACACCACCAACTGCTGTCATTACCTTCAGCCCTTCTCCCTTTTAATTGTTATAGGACTCACTTCACTGGCGCGCCAGCGCCGGGGGGCCTATGCCCCCCTAGGCCGGAGGCCGTAGTGAGAATGAAAGGGGGAACCCGTCCCAAAATTTCCTTCCGCGTTCCATGGACCCGACCACACTGACCACCCCGACCATGTCTCCAAAAAACCGTACACCCTATAGCCCAATCGCTCACTAGTTTCTCTATTTACCTGGTCTCCCTGGTCAGAAGAGTATAAGTAAGGGAAATACAAGCACTTAGCCTAGACCACACCCCTGGTCATAACCTGGTCGGACGTGGTCACCCCTCCTTGACCACCAGCCCCCTGACGCCCCTAATGCGCTCATCCCCCAATCGAGCCCTAACAAGCTTCCATGTACTCTCCTCAACCATCCTATGAACGAGCTGAGCCTGCGACACCTCCTCCCGATACCCCACTCGAGCCTTCCATTGCTTCCAGATCCCCCACAGATTGGTCGTACTGACGAATCCCCCATCGCTTTCCACGAAATGGGACTCCAAGAAGTCCTGCACGGGGTTGTTCAGGGACTGGAAACGCCCCACAACTTCCTCTGCCGCCGCTGGAACTGGCCACAACTGACTCGAATCGGTCTCCTCAAGCAGTTCCTTAGCCCCCTGCAGCGCCCACGCCGCAATACCCGCAGTCTCCGCAGCCAACTTTGACGCCAACTGCAGGTCCTCCCGGCCCAAAAAGCTATTGGTAAACGGCAGAACCAGCATCTTGCTGGCCAAACCCTGCCCCTTATTGGGCAACTTGGGGATCTCATTGCTCTGAACCACCAAGAAACCCGGGATCACCACATCCCGGATGGGCTCCATGTACTTCCTATCAATGCTTACCGGGTCCCCACCCACGATGTTTTTTAGTGACGCGACCGCCAATTCACTTTCCCTGGAGTTCAACGCCCCAAATTCACTTACGCTCAGCACCCTAGCCGCCTCTGCACCCCACAACCCAAACTGACTGGCCAACTGAGCCATGCTCAGACCCCTGAAACCATCACCCATCAGGTTCTTCACCACCCGCATGATCGTTCCCTTGCCGCCACGGACCCGTCCCTGCATCAAAAGCCACCGCTGCCACCGTCTCCCGGGCATCAACATCGCCCCCATCGCCCTCTGCAGCAGGCTCTTCCACTTCTCATCGCCCCCACTCCACTGTTCCAAGCACGCCATCCACGTCGGACACACCGCCGACGGGTCCCACGCGCACCCCACAACCACCGGCTCAAAGAACAGCTCGTCCCTGACCACCGTCTTGCCCGTCAGTACATCGACAACCACATCCTCAAACGCAACGCACCGCTCAAGCTCCGGCGTATCGACCACATTCCCCAGCCACGCCGGCGCATAGCTCTGCTTCAACCGAATCAACGCCCTCAACGCCTGCTGCACGTTCATCACGGTCTGACTCGTAGGCCCCAATCGCCTTGTGTTGATTCCCGTCGGCGTCGGCGTCTGGATGTGCGCATCCTCCATCGCCAACCACAGCGCCTCCTCCAACCATCGCTCATCCCTGCGCACCCATTTACCCGCGTACCACTCCCACGGCTCGCCCCGCCACTCCCAAATACCCATGCGCCCTTGCGGTGTCGTCCACCTTGCCCGCAAAATAGCCCTAGCAATTGCCATGGGCTCTGCACTGTTCAGCGGGTTCCGTTGCGTCAAGACTTTCATCGCGTATCCTCCTGTTGTTCAGCCCTCTAAGGAGCCTCTATGTCCAGCATGAACTTTCCGAATCTTCCGTTGCCCACGTCTACCGGCAATCCAATGAGCAACCCAATGGGTCGGAGCTACATGTCCGACCCCAATGCAAACCTGTCTTTTGCTAAGAATTCGGGCGCGGCTTCGGGTGTTGTTGGAGGCGGCGGCAGGGCAGCTCCGATTAGTCTGGAACAACAGATCCAAACGCTGACTCAGGAGTGCGCCGAGTATTCTAAGGCAAACCCCGGTGGACCGCAAGATCAAAACTGCCAACAGCGCCTAAATCAGCTGATTCAAAGCCGAAACACAGCTGCCCCTTCGCCAAGTCCTGGCTACTCAGACAGCACAACCCAGGACCAGCCAGAGAGCAGTGGCAGTGGGCGAAATAAGCAGCAGGCTCGTGCGGGAGCACCCGTAGACCCGGGCACAGACGAGATTGAGCGTCTCACCTTGATCCTTAACGCAACCCAGGATCCTTACCTTCGAGCTCAACTTACGTCCCGCATCCATGACATCCTGTACACAAAGCGAAAGACCATGGAGAAGGAAGAATCGGAAGCACGCCGCACAGCATTCCTTGAGCGAAAGCAACGTGGTGATGCTGCAAGGCAAAAGAACCTTGCTGACCGCAAGGCCCAAGCCGAGACATCCCGCAAGCGTATTGAAGCAAACGCAACAAAGAACGCAGAAGCCGACGGCAGCAACCGAGGCGCATATGCCACTGCCCTTGCAGAAGGTCGCATTACTCCAGAGGAGTACGCCCGCCTTATGGGCGACACTCTCGGCGAAGGCTCCAACGTCACTACTGCCCCGCCTCCTCCTCCAAACCCAGTTGACGTTGTGAGCTCCAAGGAGTTCTTGGATCTTGCTAGGTCTGTTGCTCCACAGCCCAAGCCGCCAACCATTGTGCCTGAACAAGCCAAGATTGGTGGTGTTGTTCCCCAGACCCCAGGCGAAGCAATAACTGCTGCACGTGCCCGCCGCATTAGCCAACAGCACAGTCGAACACCTACGTCACCATTCCCACCTGCTGAAGCAAATGTTGGAGGGGTGCCCGATCATTTGAAGCCGCTGCCGCCAGAGGGACCTGGTCGTCAGTTTGCAAAGGCCCCTGACAATCTCAGCGTTCAGCCCAACACCCCAATGTTTGGAAACCCCAACAACAGGGAGTACGGCAGGGACTTCCGCACCAACCCAATGCAGGCTTATGCAGATACGGTTGGTGGCTACGCGGGTGCAGCTGGCAATCTGGCTGCTCAAGCTTTTGGTGATCGCCTTGCCCCTATTCGACAGAAGGCAATGAACGGCGAAATTTCGTGGGAGCAGTTCCGCAAGTTTGAGGAAATGTACAACGCTGGCAGCATCTTCCCAGGCGAAGGCGAATTCGGAGCAATAACGAGCGGATACGGAAACATTGGCCCCTAATCTGATGTACATCTCCTTCGGTGGGGGGATGCGCCTTGTCGGTGAGGACTACATGATCCGAGAGCTCTCTGCTCTTGGCTTGTCTCGCCGCGGCTTTCGCCAGCTCTGCCGCAAGCTACAAGTCCCACTTATCCACGCACCCGGCGATCGCATCCTCGTCGACCTCATCGCATTCATGTTGGCGATGCGCACCATCTCACGACCCGGTGCACCTGACTTCTCGCTGCCCGGCTCCCAGCATCGGCCTGGTACACGCAACTCGCTGCCTTCGCAAGAACTGATTGACGCAATGCCGGAGACCGTCTCGCTCCTTGAGAACGGTCGCAAGATGTTTGGCATAGTCAAACCCGGCACCTTAAGATCTGCTGCCGGCGAAGTGGTCGCTCGGCTCAAGGACACGCAGAGCAAGGTGCAACAGTAATGGCTGAATACACATCCAACGAGATCTACAAGTTCCTTAAGATCTTTGCCGACAAGATGGGCTATAAGTTGGATGCGGATAAGCGCGGCCCCTTTGAGTACGAAGGCAAGCTGAAGCAGGGCGGCCCAACTGTGGCCAACCAGATGCTTGCCGAGCTTGCCCGCAAGGTTGTGTCGTCCGGACTGATTGGCGACCTTGACATGCGCCAGGCATTTCTGGACTTCTCAGGTGAGCTGGAAGCAGCCGATACCCATCGCCGTTTGAAGCGCGAAGTTGCTAAGGCGCCTGGCAAGGAAGCAGAAGTTCGCGTACCCATCCACTCACGCACGGGCCGACCCCTCGGCATCCAGCGTCCAGACGGAAGCATTGTCAAGCTGCACCTCAAGCAGTCTGACGTTGAAGAAATTGAGGGGATGGCAAAGCGAGCACCTAAATTCAGCGGCTACTTCCAAAAAGCTGGAGAGCGAAAGAAGGGTGTGCCGTACGATCCGGTTGTTGACATTGACATGTATGGCCCAGACATACGCAAGGCTGTACTCAAGAAGGTTCTAGCCCGCCATAGGGAAGCCGGAGGTTGGGTCAAGGGCTCCAAGGTTGTGGAGATGTACGGGACCAAGACGGCTCTTTCCCGAGAACGTGGCCCTAGCCGCATTCCCAAAGAGTTCCCCGGCGAAACTGAGCAGCAAAAGAAGTCTCGCAGTCTACTGCTTAAAAGGATGCAGGAGGAAGCGGACGCGCCGGACAAGCCAGATCGTTTCCGCAGTGCGCTTGAAGAAGCTGCCGCCGAAGCCCTGGGCCCCAAGAACCGAAACATCTTTGGCCAGATCAAGGGCGGTGGGCCCATGGTTGCACGAAAGCCAGAAGTGCAAACTACCCCCCTAAGGGATTTTAAGTACGACCTCCCACCGGGTGTTGACCAGGTGCTTGTCGACGGCAAGTACATGTTCAGCTACCCAGGCTCCAAGAAGCCCGGCACCATTGATGACGTGTACGCCTACTTCAAGAAGCAGGTAAAGGGTCTTGATCCGGATGCGCTTGACAACCTAAAGCGCGTAGCCACTGCCAAGGAAGCTATCAAGTTCCAGATGGAAGATCCTTCCGGTGCAGACACTGCACTTGATACCTATGCCGGTGTCAAGGCTCGCAAGGCTGGGGGGACCCGCAATCCGGATGAGTATGAAGTTGCTGAGCGTCGTGCCAGCAAGAAGCAAATGTACGACGAGATGGCCCCCTCCGACCGGAAGGCTCGTGAGACTGCAGCGGCCATTCGCGAGCAAGAAGAAAACAGGCCACCCTACCTGAGCCCCGGCCGCCGACTCTTCTCAGCCCCTGGGTCTAAGCAGTGGGAATTCATGAACAAGTCGGTCAAGAAGCTGAAGGCATACCTGCGCAAGAGCGGGATGCCGGAGCCGGAGATTGAAGCCAAAGTTCTCAAGATCCTGAAGCCGTACATTGACAGCATTCACTCTGCAAAGTTTGAAACGCGCAAGGCAACCAAGAAGAGTCTTGAGAAGCCGCAGAACGTCCCCTACTTCCAGATGACAAAGCCCGATGCTCAGGGCAAGTCAATGAAGGCAATCATTGTTCCTGGCGAAGACCAGAGTACGAATGAGGTGGACGGGGTGCGTGCCTATGAAGTTAAGGCTGCAACCCAAGTCATCAAGGCCCTGCAAGCAGAGGAAGCCAAGGTTCGTTTGGAAATGGCCCGTCAAGCCGAAAGATCAGGCACAAAGGACGCAGTGGCTGACGCCATGGCGGAAATGGAAGCAGAAGGCCTGTCTCTTTCTCGCAAGTCTTTGGGCAAGCGGCCATTCAACGCGTCGAAGACCAAGGACCTCATCACTGGCCCATTTGCACGCACTGCCGAAGAGGTGGGTGCACTTCAGGGTGCCGCGGCAAACCGTGGCACCAAGCTTGGCACTATGGTTGAGAACTCGGTAAGGGACCTCCTCAAGAGGAACTTGTCCAAGCCCGAGCTGGAAACGGCACTCAACTCCGTTCGAAAGAATTTCAAAGAACGCTACAACCTCAGCCCGGCCAACTTTATGCGGATTGCGTCTGCCTTTGACGACCGTATCAAGGACCTAGTAACGGTGGACATTACTACCGCGGCACAGCAGAAGCAGCGTCGTGAGTTCTTGGAACGGCCTGATGTTCGCTCGTCAGAAGGCCAAGTCGGTACCCCTGATACCCCAAAAAAGACACTTCAGCAGACCATTGAAGAGCACAAGAGGCAGGGGTCGTGGAACCAAGCTGCCGAAGCTGAGCAGCAGGGGCGAATTAGTAAGCGCATTGCAGACTACCTCCGTCTGGCCCGAGGTGAGGCTGACATTTCAGTTGGCAAGGCGCTTAGCCCAGCGGAACGTACACAAGAGGCACGCGCCGCCAATGGTGCCCCAGAAGAAGTGATGGCTCGTGCTGGAACCAGCATGCGCCGGTCGCTTGAGGGCAAGCGGGACTTTGCTATTGCAGACAAGCGTCGCCGAGTGGCTGCCAAGCTCAAGCAGTTGATGGACCCCCGCATGTCCGCAGCTGTGCAAAGGGCCCTAGAAAACCCGGTTACCCGAGTGGAAATGCAGGGGACTGAGCGAGATCGAGTGGCCGACATGCTTAACGAGCTCATCACCACCCACGTGGGGGGACGCGGAGCCACCGATCTGTTGGGCCCCACTTCGGACACCGGTGTCTCCATGCCTTGGGAGCCTACAAACTACACGCCTCGCCTTCAGGGCCGATCGCCCGTTGAGACCGAGGCTCCCGACTTGGGGGCTCTGCTGAGACTTGGCAAGGCAGATCGTCCGGTGCAGGGTCCGGCCCCGGCTCCAGTGGCACGGGAGATTCCGGCTGTGGAGTCCCGTTTGTCTGCTAAGATCCTGGAGCGTCTGAAGAAAACTGGTTCGTATAAGCGACCGACGCGACGTAGGTAATGCCCCCCCAGCTACCGCCATCTCAGGGTCCCGTTAACCCACTGACCTCCTTCTTTGCAAGTGAGTCGGTGGGCAACGCGCTTAACGCATCGGGATTTGACATTCATGAGGAAATGGAGACACTGGTCCGACATTTCCGTGATACAGACCCTAACATCTCACTTCGAGCCCACTCCCGGCTCCGTCACGTGATCAGGGAGGTCGCACAGGCTTCTGGTCTGATTCAGAAGCAATCCGCTGAAGCGATTGAGACGCATGACGGACGCAAGGTAAAGGTCTCCTTTGAGACCTCCAAGCTGGTGTCCAAGATTCAGGAGAACGTACATGGCATCGTCGACCAAGACCGTCCAGAGTTCGCAAGCACCTACCTCCCCGCAGCCACAGATTCCCCCCATGCCGGAAGACCCAATCCTGGTGCAGGCGATTCTGCAGTTGGAAGCGATGGACGATCTGCAGATGGCTCGAGCAGCGGGCCAGGTGTTGTACGACCTGGCGATTCAGGACCCGGTGATCTCGATTGCGAGCCCGGAGACTCTGGGGATGATCTTGAAGACGACGCTTCGTGACGACAATGGCAAGGTGTTTCCGCAGTACTACCCCCTGCTGAAGCAGTACCTGTCGCACTCGATTGTTGCCCGTGATCCCCGCCTCGTTGCGGTGGCCATCACGCGAATCATCACCGTCCAGCTGTACGCAGCCGGAAAGCTGAAGAATGCAAATCAAGCGAATCCCGCAACCGCCTGAAAATCCGCTTTACCCTCTGCCCCCTGACTACGACACGCTGACCGTTGAAGGCCAGCGGCTTGCTCGTATCAACGCAACGCGGCAATGGCTTCTGCCTTCGACTGACCTGAGGCAGCGAGCTATTGACTTCATTTCTGCACTCCGTTTCTTCGAGGCTTGGTACCTATGGCCGGACCCCGATACGGATTTCAATCCTTTGTTCTTCGACGACACCCCAGTGGCGACTCCGAAGGGCCACGTTTCAATCTACAAGGAATGGGCGACATCTCGATCAAGCATTGCCGTGGCCCCTCGTGGTTACGCGAAGAGCAACTGCATCCGCAAGTCGATCTTGCTGCAGATGCTCACCCGACCGGCCTTCTCCTTTATCTACGCTACGAGCTCGCACGACAACGCGCAGCAAACGAGCCAGATCATCAAGAGTCAGTTCACGGACAACTCGCGTATCTTCGACGACTTTTCGCCTGAGTTCCCCGACGGTCGCATTGTCCCCCGTCGTGGCGAAGCCAGCTTCGGTCTTGAGATGATGTACCTCAAGAACGGCTCGTGGCTCCGGGCCATCTCCGCATCCAGCAAGCAGCGCGGCGGTCGACCACGTTGTTACATCCTTGACGACCCTGAGTACGATCCCAAGGCATCGACGTCCATGGCGGTACTCCGCGACTACGTGGAGAATCTGCTGTTCAAGATCGTGCTGCCCATGCTTACCCGGCCCGACACCTCGGTGCGATGGCTGGCTACCTTCGTCAGCCGTCGTCACTATGCGTGGCATGCCATGCAGACCGAGCAGACGCCCAGTGGCCCGCGCGCCCGGGATCCACGCTTTGAGTTCTGGTCACGCATGCTTCTTGACTCGGAGTACGAAAAAGACGGAAAGCTCCACTCCTGCTGGCCCGAGATGTGGCCCCTCAACCGTGCAGACAAACTTGCGCGACCAGATCTTGCGAACCGCATTTCCCTTGAGGAAATCAAAGAACGAATCGGTAATGCTGTCTATCTGGCTGAGTATCGCGGCCGACCCGGTGAGAGCGGTGAGAACTTCTTCCCGCCCCTCATCCGTGAGAACCACGGGTGGTGGATTGAGGACCCGGATCCGTCCTTCGACACTGACCCGGTAACCTCCAATACTAAGATCGCGTGGGGGGAGAAAACCGGAATCAAGGTGATGCCCGTCAAAGACTTCCTCTTGAACTGCCTCACCTTCATGGCTGTCGATACGTCGTATACTCATGGTCCTGACTCGGATTATAAGGTAGCAGTTGTCATGGCGGTTAACAGTGACAACTGCCTTTTTGTTCTAGATATGTGGGCAGGCCAGGCCCCTGAAGACCAGCTGATCCGGAACGTCTTCCGCCTGGCCGACAAGTGGAAGGTCCCCTCCATCCACCCCGAGGTGGTCCGTGAGTCGGTCAACCTCTACCAGCAACTTGAAACTCTGGTCCGACAGCGGGCTACCGAGATCACCGGCACATCCCACATGCCCAAGATCATGCCCCTCAAGGTGGGCATGGTTCAGAAGGAAGCCAAGATCTCCGGTCTCCTGTTCCGCTTCGAGCATGGCCTCCTCAAGCTGCCCATGTGGAAGCGCATGGACAAGCCGTGGCGCGAGCTGTTTGACCAGTTGGAGCAGTTCAACCCCGAAGCTCGAGACGGTGGCCTTGCCCACGACGACCATCTGGACGCGGTGGCCATGTCTTCCATGATCCTGAAGTTCCGACTTCCCAAGCGCGGACTGGGCATAGAGCCAGCGAAGTCCCCCCTCGAGCGCTTGAAGGACGGAGAGCGCCATGAGAATGGTGTATCCCTGTTGTCCATGATTGACTGGAACAAACTTCCAAGTGAAGATGTGCTTGATATCCTAAGACCTGAGGAACACACGAATGACGGCGAGACCAGAATCTGATTCCCAGTATGTGACCATCCCCTATTTCCTGTATGAAGCGATGGCCCGCATGTACTACGGACGGGTAAATGGTGACTTTCCCGTGACTCGCCCTATCGCATCGGAGACCCCGGAACCCAAGTTTACGGGCAACTTCACGATGGTTGACGACGACATCCCCGCAACTTGGAAGCCACAGGGCGCAGCCCAAAGGACACCCAGTGACAACTCGAAGCCCGCTAAGTCTCCCAAGTAAGCCAGAAGACATTGCCAAGTTCATGCGCATGCACGTAGACCGTGAGCGTGTGCGCTACAACTATCGCCGCTCTATCTGGCTTCTGGCGTGGCACTACCTGAACGGCGCTCGACGCTTTGACGTCTTTGACCCGCTTACCGGCCGCCTTTCCCCCCACTACCTGGACCGCGAAGGCAACATGGAGTTCCAGTCGCAGGACCTTCTCTCCATCATTGACCGCACGGTGGCTCGCATTGCCACCATGGACCTCCGTCCCAAGATCATGCGCCAGGGCACTAGCCTTCGCATGATCCGTGAGCGTTCCAGCGCCCAGATCATTGCCGACTCGCTGGTCTCTGACCACCAGCTGTCGCAGGTTACCTCCGACTTTGCCCACATCTTTGCAACCCTGGGTTGCTGCGGAATCATGGGGCACCTCACCGATGTCCCCACCGTCGGCCTTACTGCCGATCTTGAAGTGGTGCACCCCCGTGAGGTGTTCCCATTCCCCGCTCTGCACCAGGATCACACCAAGCAGAGCGGCATTATCCGCCAGCGCGTGGTGCCCATCGACCTGTTGGGTGCCAAGTTTGGCAAGATCTCGGCGAAGAAGAAGGATCAGATGGAGTGGTGGAAGGTTGACCACGGTGACGTGACTACCGACCTTGGCCTTGACGAGCCCGGCTCGTACATGCGCAACCCCTTCAACAACAGCGGCGTGATGACAGGAGCCTCTGAAGGCACCGACGTGGTGAACGAAGTAGCCCGTATCCGCGAGCTGTGGATCAACGGACCCCGCGACACCTGCGTTCGCTACGTTGTGGCCAGCGGTAACGAGATTCTTGTCGACGAATCCTACGATGATTCGGCAATGTACTGCCCGCTGGGCTGGGCACGCTTCATGGACACCGGCACTTTCTATGGTGCTGGCCTGTTTGACCTGCTTTTCGGCATCTGCCGACAGGCTGAACACATGATGAAGAGCCTTTTCAACAATATCCGTGACACCGATCGCTACGGCGTGCTTGTTTTGCCGCAGGGTTCGATGAATGAGCGCACTCTGCTCAAGGATGTGGGCCGTGGTTTGCGCGTGATGACCTACACACCCGACCCATTGAACGAGAACTTCAAGCCATTCCCCATCCAGCCGTGGAATGCAGGCGACGCACCCGGCAAGGTGGCCCAGTTTGCACGCGAAGTGATGCAGCAAATCAGCCCCGTGCAGGATCTTCTGCAGGAAAAGGGTCGAGTTGAGAGCGCTACCGGCCTGCAGTTCCTTGACGAGCAGATTACCAAGGCCATGACCAATCCCTCGATTGGTATTCAGCGCGCATTTGGCAACATGTACCGCTCGATGACGGCCCAGGCCGTGGCGGAAATCGTGAAGTTCCCCCGCACGGTGCCCGTGAACTACGTCACCCTCGATTTGGCGGGTGCAGTTCTTGATATTGCCAAGTCCACCGTGTCTTTTGACCAGAATCCGCTGCCACAGGTGGGCTATCTCACCTTCGGCGTCAAGCAAGTCAACCCCCGTAGCGATACCGCTCGCAAGGAAGAGGCTATGGGGCTGCTCAAGGCCGGCCTTACCGACCCAATTGGCCTGAAGGTCTTTGCCCTTAAGGAGGGTTTGGACTTTGCCATGTGGATGGACGAGGAAAAGGGTGCATACGAGTCCATCGTGCAGAACATTCTGCTGCTTTACGGCAACGGAGAGGACCCTGGCCAAATTGTTTTGACTCAGCACATGATGCGACCGGACATTCAGATGCGCGTGCTAAGCGCATTCATGACGAGTCCCATCATGATGGCTGCTTCGTCCGAGGTTCAGGACGAATTCCGAAAGTTTAGGGACACGATGCTGCGATTCATGGGTCAAACCCTGCCGCAGCAGGTCCCGACTCCCGAAGAGGCTGCCGCTATGGGCATGCAGCCTCAGATGGGTGCCCCGCAACAAATGCCTATGCAAGGAATGATGCCAAATGGTTGATGAGACCCAGTTTGACGACACCGCAGACAGCGAATTGGACGAAGCAGTTGAATCGACTCCCACCCCAGTGGTGGATATGGACGCCCGCGTTCGTGCAGGCGGACAGGAGATCCCGGTTTCGGAGCTTTTGAAGGCGAAGGAGGACCTGGAGTACCTCCGTCAGGACTACAGCAAGCTCGTTTCCTTTCGCGACGCGACTTCTAAGGTCATGCGACCCGACGTGGACCCCGCTGTCAAGGAACAGGCAGCACGACAGCTGCTGATGGACATGGGATACCGCAACGAGGAAGTGGAAAACTACGTGCAGGATTGGATGAACAACCAGAATCAAGGAGCTAAGACTCAAATGACTGACACTGACGACAACCGTGGGGGGACTGACGACGACAACAGTGCGGAAGAGGTGGCTCAGGCCATTCTTCAGGCCCAGCAGGAGGCGGCCCGCGCCAACGAAGAGCTGAACCGCATGAAGGCGGATCACCTGAACAACAAGCTCAACACCCAGATTGTCATGGGTCTTGAAATGAACGAAGGTGCCCGTACAATGTTGGGTAAGCTTCAGGAGATCAACGGAAAGGAAGCTCTTACTGGCGCGCGTGCAGCGATCGAGAGGGATATCCGCCAGCAGACGCTGGACAATCTTCGATCACGACGTACGGCAGCAGGAACTTTCGAAGAAGCGTGGATTTCTGAGGAGTCAGCAAGGGCGACTGACCAAGTCCTTGCGAAGTACCGCTCGGTAATCGGAGACCCCAACCGTTTGGGACGGGCCCCGGAAACAGACAGCAGTGCGAGTGCGTTTTTGAACCGTAAGCCCGTCTCGGCTCCAAAGTGGAAGCCGGGTGTGAGTGCTGGCGACATGGAGACGGCCCTCGACGCATACAACAAGGATGCGTTGAACCGACTTGTCGCGGAACTCGGTACGGAAACTGACGGTCGCGTCTGATTTTTCCCTAACCCCGTTTACAAGGAAACTAAACTATGCCAGCTAATTTTGCGCCTACCAACAGTTTGTTTGGTCGGCACGCCCAGCAGCTCGAAGAGCTGATCAACAAGAACGTCGACACGATTCTGCCGACCCTGGACCCCGCTTGGCGCGACACCGTCGTGACCTCGCAGGGCGTGGGCCCTGCTTCGGCCATCGGTCGTGACATGAAGATCCTGAAGCTGTATCGCGGCGGTCTGACCGGCGTGATTGAGCAGGGCGAGCGTTACAACGACTTTGCTCTGTACGGCGACGCAACCACTGCAATCAGCGCCAAGCTGTACCAGCAGACTAATGCGCAGACTTGGCCTGACGCTCTGCAGGGTCCGGCCATCAACAGCTACCGTCTTGGTATCGGCATGCGCTCCATGCTGACCAACCTGGCGGTCACCATGGGCGAAATGCAGGCGGAAGCCACCCCGGCTTTCATCGGCGACGTGATCGCTCCGAAGCTGAAGGGTTTTGCCCAGAACCTGTCGCACACCCTTTGCAACTACTGGTACACCAGTCAGAACCTCGGCTACTCGCTGGGTGCTTTCAATGCCGGTACTTACAACATCACTGCTTGCGCCACTGGTGCAAGTGCAACGACTACGTTCATCCCCAGCAACTATGCGATTGACCGTTTCTATGTGGGTCAGCGCGTGGACTTCATTGTGGCCACTGCTGGCGTGCCTAGCACTGCAACTGCGGATCGCATCAACTCGATTTCGAGTGGTGCAACCCGCATCAAGTGCTTTGTCAGCGCTGTGGACGAGCTGAAGGGTGCCGTGACCGTTACCATGGTGAACGACACCGGTACCAACTTCTCGGTTTACAACACTTCTGGTGTTGACAACGTGGCTGTGGTTTACGCCAGCAGCAAGTTGCAGGCTGCCAATGCCTTTACGGGCATTGCCGGCATCAACAGCTGGCTGAAGTTCGGCGACGGCGTGTCTGGTGATAGCTATGCGGGTAACTACCTGCTGGGCAGCGAGCGTGATACGGGCAACGAGATCAGCGTGCTTACGCATCCTGAGTTCAAGTCTTTCGGTGTGAGCAGCGTCGGTACCCTGACTGAGCACAAGCTCCGTCAGTACATCCGTCGCTTCCATGCTGCGAAGAACAAGTACGGCCAGACGATCGACTGCCTCATCGCCAGCGATGGCGTGTGGCTGAGCTACGAGGCCCAGAAGATTGGTCAGTACACCCTGGAGCGTCAGGGCAAGCTCTCGAACGTGAACAACGAAGGCTCCGATCAGGGCTTCAAGTTCACTTTCGAAGGCCGCACCTACAACGGCTACACCTCGACCTACATCGAGGACGGCGTGGTCTACGGCATTAAGAAGGGCGGTTCCAACTGGAAGCGCTACGTGCCGCCGGATCCGAAGGGCGTGCAGAAGTTCAGCGAAGCCGACAGCTTCATTCCGTTCAACTTCGTGGTCCCGGCCCTTACCGGCATGGCTACCACCAAGTTCCCCATCCTGAGTGGTGGTCTGATGACGGAAGCCATGCAGATGCCGGGCATGCTGCGTATGCAGCTCGTGCCTGATCAGGCTGCTGGCATGAAGCTCAGTGGCGTTACGACTGACCGCGTCTGGTCGGCCACGTAATAGGCTCCTGTTAAGGGCTGCGGTGCCCTTGGCGTCTCACGGGGGGTGGACTTTGGTCCACCCCCCAGGGACACGCCGCTCACCGTACAGGAGACGTCATGCCTACCCGCATTGCAGCAATCAGCTGTACCCACGCCCCCTTTACTCCCCCGAACGTCCATCACTGGCTGCTCGAAACCCTGTCCGCTCTGGATGGGGTTTCTCACTTTGTGCACCTGGGCGACATCTTCGAGGCCTCTGCAGCCTCCGTCCACCCCGACGAGCACGATCACACCCTCCTTGACGAGTACCGACACGCCGCGGCATTCTTAGCCTCCATCCGATCTGTCCTTCCTACAAGGACACATTTCCACGCCATCATGGGAAACCACGATGACAACCTCCGCTCCCAAGACCCCCGCCGTATCCCCAAGGCCCTGCGCGACGTGGCCGATTTCATGCGCACGGAACCCTTCGCGTCCGAAGCCAAGAACTGGCACTGGACCCCATATCGCAAGGACAAGCGCGGCTGCCTTGAGATCGGCCCCGTCGTCCTGACCCACGGCTTTGACGTAGGCCAGAACTCCGACGAACTTGAGTGCCTCCAGTTCATGAACCTTACCGGTGGCGACGCCCACCGCCTGTTCGTCCGTGGCCACACCCACCGTCCGGTTCCACCCACGCAGTGCGTACGCACCCGCTCCATTCCCCTTCCATACTGGTACATGAATGCGGGAACCTGCGGACCCCTCAACCCCGGCTGGATGAGCCGCCGCGATACCTCAATGTGGGGGGCGAGCATTGCCGTGATTGACTTGGTCCGCGACCCCTCACATCGGAATCGAGGCCGCCAATGGGACGCTCAGTTGATCCGAATGGACGCCTGATCTACAAGGTCAAGATCAACGGTCGCCGTTGGCGAATCCGCCTCAACGAAGCGGCTGCCATGGGCAAAGACTGGGGCCGATGCTGGGAACCCCACAAGCCGGGCCGGCATCCCCTCATTGAGATCCGCCGTTCCCTTAGCGAACCCAACCTTTTAGACACCGTGATTCACGAGGTCTTGCACGCCGCACGCCCAGAATTGGATGAGACTTCGGTAGATCAGACGGCAACATCAATCGCTAGGGCTCTTTACCAGATGGGATGGCGACGTAAACTGGACTAACCATGGCAAAAGACACAAACGAAGAAGACGGCGAGTACAACTCGTCTAATGACAACCCCCTGAACAAGCTGATGCCCAAGGGTCCGGTCAAGAGTTCTGGTGGTAGCAAGTCTTTCCTTGCCAAGCTGATGGAGTGTCAGCAGTCCTTGGCCATTCTCCATTGGAAGACCACCTCCTTTGCTGAGCACAAGGCTTTGGGGCATGCTTACGAAGAGCTGGCAGAGAAGATTGACGGCTTCATCGAGAGCTTCATTGGTGTCAAGGGTCGTGAGATCCTTGGCACCGTTACCACCTTGTCGATTATGAGTGATGTGAAGTCCGTGCTGATGGCCGTTGAGAACGTGCTTCGCAAGGACATCCCCTCCGTTGTGGGCGAGAAGGAAACTTCGCTTCTGAACCTCCGTGACGAGATGCTGGATATTGTGCAGCACACCCGTTACCTCCTGACCCTAAGCTAATCCATGGCAAGCAGTAAGCCCAAGTTCCAGTTCAAGGCCAAGCACAAGAACCCCATGGGGGGACTTAGTGAACTTGGTCGCCGTGCCTACAACAAGGCTACCGGTGGCCACCTCCAGCGCCCTCAGCCCGAGGGTGGCTCACGCCGCAACTCCTTTTGTGCCCGCATGAAGGGTATGAAGCGCAAGCTAACCAGCTCTGAAACCGCTCGTGACCCCAACTCTCGCATCAACAAGAGCCTTCGGGCATGGAAGTGCTGATGAAATACAACCCGCTCAATTCGCTGGTCGGAAACATCAACAAGCGCAAGAAGGCTGGTACTAGCCGGCCTAAGTCAAAGTCCACTGTGGACCCAAAGCAGTACGCCAAGATGAAGCGAGGTTGGAAGTGAAAAAGTCTAAGAACTGGATTGGCAAGGTAGCTGCCGGAATCAAGAAGCGCGGCACCGAGGGCGTGTGCACCGGCGGAAAGTTTGGTAGTTCGTCCTGCCCGCCCGGCTCAAAGCGCTACAACTTGGCGGTGACCTTCAAGAAGATGGCAAAGAAGAAGTAATGATTGACGACTTGGAACAACTTATTGAGTTGTTTCACGCCAGCCCAACAACTGGTGATCCGGATCGTCGTGGAATCTATCCGTTCCGGGCTCGCGCAAACCCCCACATCTCCCGTGGTGAAGGCCAAGGAAGGGGTTTTTATGCTTGGCCCAACATGAAAGACGCTTTGGATTTTGCGCGCAACACTATTTTGACTGAGGGTAACTACATTCGCGAGCCAGCTAGGGGAGCAAACGTTTTTCAAACTCGAGTCCCAGCAAAACATCTAACTCCAGATGCTGAACTTGCTTTTGATGTGCTTCGGCCACTGCTTGAACAAAACGCAGAAGAAGTAAACAGGGCACTACTTAGATTTAAGCAAATGACCGGATCTGATGTTTACATGGGTAATTACAACCGTCGAAAAACCACCACAAGATCAAGGAACAAATCTAAACCAGCTGTGGCTATTTCTGGTTTTGAAGTGGCTGATAAACCAGGACAAAGCTGGGAACTTGGAGATTTGCTTGCGCTTGTAGGTTCTCCAAAGGCCGCTATTACACCGCCAGTTAGAATGGCGTTGGGCCCTGATACGGGTTCAGCTAGCATTTTGGGCCCGATTTTACGGGCTTTGAGGTTAAGTAGTCCAAGTTTGTCTCGCTTGTTGCTTTCTGAAACCATTGCAAAACGACGTCCTGTTCGCTCACGAGTAGCTTCCCCTTTAAAGCTGGTTGCTACACTAGGTAAGCCATGATGGAACAAGAGACCGCACCGCTTGACATTGAAATCATCTACGACCCGGTTGCAGAGGCGCACCATGAGGGCCTTGTTCTGGATGCTACTCGCCATCGTGTTATGCCTGATAGCGAGTTCATCCTGTGGGCCAAGCGCCACTACAAGCGCCCCACGCTGTTTGAGTACCACCACTTGGAAACCGACAACATCGTGCTGTGCGACTGGCTGATCCGTGGCAAGGTAGCCCAGGAACTGGAAGCGTACCCCCACGATGAGCGTCCCAGTCGCGCGTTCTTGGATCTGCGTATTGTCATGTGTGACAAGAGTGCTGACGCCATGCGCCGCAAGATGAAGCGGGCTGCTGAAGAGCGACAGGCTATTCGTGATGAAGCCGCTGCTGAGCGTCAGAACTCTGCAAAACACCTAAAGCACATGGGCTTGCATGCAGAAGCACGGGCAATGGCCAGTGGCGAAAGTTCTTTCATTGGCACCCGTGAGGGTGGTCAGTCTTTGGCTATGGCCAAGGAGGAGTTGGCTAATCTGACCCGGAACCGTATCATTACAGGCGGCTAACCATGGACAGTACACGCTCCCTCCTTATGACCGTCATTGAGCGCATTCGAGGCTACCTCGATGATGCAGACTTTGACGCCAAGTACACCAACCAGTTCTTGGTGCAGCATGTCATCATGCCGTCTTTGGTTGATGTGTGGAGCCGATGTTCTTTAAGCGCGGACAACCCCGTCATGCTGGATTACAGCTTGACATTTGCTGAAAACCAGGAGTGTTACGTTCTGCCTCCGTGTGTTGGCGAGATCCACGAGATTGTTCAGTACACGGGTTCTGATGGCCGTCAGGTCAACACAGGACTTGTTACCGACGATATGCGCCCAGAGCATCCGCAATCCCGTACGGGTCCTATCTGGATGATCGAAGGCAACATGGTGTGCTTCCGGCCTTTCCCGCAGAACCTAAACGTCACTTCAAACGGCAACAACACGTGGATCGTTCGCTACACCACGAACGGCGACATGATGCCGCATTACTCCTCGATCAGCAATGCGGGAACACTGCAAACGTCAACTACGTTTTTGTTCTCGTCAACCCCCGACCTAGGTCTTATTGACTACCGACCAAATGCTTACGCTGGTCAGTTCCTCCGCATTCTTAGCGGCAGCATCCACGAAGAACGAGTCATTGCTTCCTACGACCCCAATACTCGTATTGCTACTTTGATGCGTCCTTTTACGGTCACTGCGAACAGTACTACGTACGCTTACGAAGTGTGTCCGCCTCAGTCGCAGGGTATGGTTGAGGCTATTGCAATTGCTGCGGCCCTCAAGCTTGGTGCGTGGCGCAAGATCTCGCAGGCCCACGCCCAAATGCTGCAGATCCAGTATCGTTCGGCCATCAAGACCATTGGTGACAACCTGGCAAACCTGAACCTCCGTACTGGCAAGGGCTACGCAAAGGACACCCGCGACAACCCGAGGTGGCGTCCGTGAGCCTGTGGTTTCAGGCTCCCCCTTCTAACTACGATCCGACCGAAACCAGGTCAGTTGGGTTCGGTCAGATCAGGCGTGGTGGTTCCATCTTCGGCGAGCCGCAAGACAGCGAAACTTCCCAGATGTCCGCTGCCGCTGGCGGTATTACGCAGAACTTTTCGTCCAAGGTCAGCATCAGCCCAACAATTGATACGTCATTCAACTTTGACGGGCCATACTTCAACAACAACTCGATGACGTTGACCAACGCCATCAACAACAACATCCTGCAGAACTTTCAGGTCAACAACCTGATGCAGACCATTGAGAACATTGTGCAGCTTTTTTCCGTCGGCTTTACCGACAACAACTATGATAACCGCATCACCGCCCTTGAGCAGTGGCGTGCAACCGGCTTTGATGCTGATCCGACTCTGATTGTTATGCGGGATTGGTCGTTTGACGGCACTACCATCAAAAACGAGTACTCCGGGTTTACGGTTGTTAATGGGTTGATTACTGCTGTTGACAACACTCTGCCTGATGGTGACACCGCAACTACCGCTTGTCCATAAGCCATGGGGAACCTTCGTAGGCTTGGAAGTAATTTACTTAGAGTGGGCGGCGTTTTGGCTTCAAGCGCTGCTTGTTGTTGTAATGTTGGTGCTTGCTGCATAAATGGTGTTTGCAGCTCCAAAACTCAAGCTGCGTGTACAAGTGCAGGTGGAACTTGGAAAGGTCTTGGAACTACGTGTGGTTGTGCCTCGGGCGCTTGCGTTGACATTTGCGATACAATTTGCCCTGGAGATCCGTGCGGATCTGGTAGTGGTTCTGGTTCCGGTCAGGCTTTCAATGGTTTTGGTCTAGAGTTTTGATTCAGGTTTACCATTCATACTGGAGTGCTGGCTACGCAGGAACCCCTGATCCTTTCTTGGTTGATTTACATCGCCTCTCTGCTTACTTGGCCAAGAAACACTACGGGAACGTTCATCTTGTTACGGACTCTCGTGCCGTTGGGTCATTGGGAAATTTGGGCTACGACTCCGTAAGCACCGAATTGGATCAGCTTCCAACAAAGTACGCACAGGTTTGGTCGCTTGGCAAGATCTGGACTTACATCCACGCTGCATCTAAGGGTCAGCCATTTATGCACATTGACTATGATGTGCTGCTGTGGAAACCACTTCCCGTAGAGATGACAAGCAGCCTTTTGTTTGCTGAGCGCATTGAGCTGGAGGTCAACAAGCGATACGGAGTCAAGCGGTTCTTTAGTCAGTGCCCAAATCCACACGACCTTGCGGGGGCAGAAGACCTAGACGGAGCGATTAACGCCGGAATTGTGGGGGGACACAACACAGACTTCTTGCGAGAGGCTTACAGTAAGGCATGGGATCTTGTCATGGATCCGGTCAACGTCGACTACATGACTGGGCCCCCAGATTTTCACTCTCCATCTTGGGCACGTGCAACCATTGCTGAGCAACTTTACTTTTACCACTACGCTAGGAAGCACAACCAGAACATCGTCTGCTTGCTTAACACCTTGTTGAACAGGGATAAGGACAAGGAAGCAAGTGAGCTTGGTTACACCCACATTTGGGGTGCAAAAAGCAACAAAGAGATTAGAGCAAGGGTCCTAGCCAAGTGCAGGGAGTTTGGTTTACCCGTTGCCAGTGAGGAGCATGGGGTAAAATGGCTAGCCAAGGGAGCAGTCAAAGCTGCCCAAGCATTGATTCTTGAGGAAACTGAGCAGTCCAAGGCCCGCCTTGCCATCTGCGGTGTGTGCGACCAGTGGACCGGTACGACCTGCAAGGTGTGTGGGTGCTTCACCAAACTCAAGGTCAAAATCCCGGAAGAGAAGTGTCCTCTCGGGAAGTGGTGATATACTTTGCGGGTCCCCCCACGTCGGGGGGTTAGGAGAAACAAATGGACGCATTCATCGGTAGCATCTGGTTTGGTGTCATGCTCTTTGCCTTTGGTTACATCGGTGGCAACATCCTGCCCCTGGGCAAGATCACGTCGTGGATCTCCGACAAGCTTGGCTGATCCTTTCGGTCACTCTGGTTCTAGGGTGTTCGGCCTCCCAGCACATCGCTGAGGAGGCCAACACCATTTCGGCCAGCGCTGAAAACATCGTCAAGCTAGCGGAGCAAATCCGCCATACTTCTAAAGAAGTAGAGTCGATTCGTACCGCTACCGACATCAAGAACGAAGCCCTGCAGATCCGTGATGGCGTAGCGGAAATCCATGCCACCCTCCCCGGCGTTCGGGACGTGACCCCTTGGTGGGCCTCCCTGATCCAGTGGGGTCTTATCGCTCTCGTGGGGGGATTCGTGGTGTGGATCCTGTACTCTACCGGGGCTGTGACCGCTATCCGCATTGCCGTTGGCTGGCTCCCCCGCCGCAAGGTGCAGGAGGCCCAGATTGCTGTGGCTGCCCTTGACGACTCTCGACCTGAAACTGCTCGAGAATGGCTGGCTGCCCGCCGGGCTGCTGACCCAGAGTTCAATGCCGCATGGCTCAAAGCCAAGGAGAAGACTGATGGACACCAATGACGTGCTGAAGATCCACGAAAACATTTGTGTACATGCCCAGTCTTTGATGCGTAAGAAGCAAGCTGATTACACAAGCGGTGAGGACCAGCCCTTCCGCAACTTCCAGTTGGGACCCCTTCTGGGAGTGGGCAATGTGCAGCAGGGCATCTTTATTCGGTTCCTAGACAAGGTGAGCCGGCTGTCGACCTACATGGCCAAGGGCAAGTTCCAGGTCAACGAGTCCCTGCAGGACACCATTGTGGACGCCATCAACTACTTGGTTCTTCTGAAGGCGTCGGTTATCCTCGAAGAGTCCAAGTCCGTGAATAATCCAGAGGAGATTCGTTGTGGATGCCCAGCCTGTTCAACTAAAGCCTAGCTTGTTTCAGTACGCGACTCTGGCATTCCAGGCAATCACGGCGGTGTCCGTGATCTATGGCCTAGTTAGCATCCCCATCGAGATTGGCCGCAAGGACCAGATCCTCATGCAGCAGCAGAAGAGCACCGACGAACTACATTCGGTGGTCCAAGATTTGGTGAAGACCACCATCAACCTGACCGGCACTGACCGCGTCCATGACCGGGACCTGAACGATCTGCGCTCCCGGCTGGAACGGCTGGAGAGCAAGCGTGGCTGATATTGATACCAGTTGGTCGTGGAATTTTACGGGGCCAACGACCATGTCGAAGGCCCAGTCTCGATCTTCTCTTCCCAAGGAAATCTCCTGGGACCTGATTGGCTTTGACGGTAACGAGGTTGGGTCGCTGCGTACGCACCCCGGCTTCAAGTCCATTGACACATTTACCCCAATTGATAGCGTGGCAAACGTCATCGGGTTCTTCCCTGTTGCCTTGCTAACTTCCAGTACTACATACGTTTACGGTTACGTATGGGCTGAGTACGTGGCCAGTGGCCCGTCAATCAAGTTCTACGCGCGGTTCAACGACGGAACTAACTGGCTTACTCCTGACGGTAGCTCAAATGCCAGCGGACTTTTGCAAACGTACACCGACGCGGCGTTGACTAGCTCAACGGACATTGACGTGCAAGTGTCTGGACGTTTCTTGATGCTGTTTGTTCGTGGACAGAAGCCCCGCATCCTGGTGGTTGCAGTGCCCGGCACCTGGAACACCAGCACCACAAATGCTGATCTTGGTCCCGGCGATGCTCCTCTTGCCACCGCACAGTCAGCACGGGCCGTTACTACAGCTACTTCGGGCAATCCATTCTACGTAGCAAACTACAGCATCGGCACGGGGCCCACGTACACGGCTGGTAATTACTCGTTTGCAGTTCAGTACTTGAGCACAACCACGGGACGTAAGTCGGCCCTATCCAACGTGGTTACTATCACCACAACGAGTTCCAATAACAAAATCAACTTCAGTGTAATCCGTCCTAGTGCTGCCTATGACAGGGCCTTGATCTACCGAAGCGTAAACCTGGGCACCGGATCTGGTGCGTCGGCTTACGGCAACGGAACGCTCCACCTAGATCAGACCGTAACTCTTGGTAGTACAGCAGCATCTGGGTACATCAGCATCCCAGATACGCAGGTGGTGTATCAAGACATTTACGTAGATCAAGGCAAGGCAGACACCTACGGACCCAAGGGCGGCGTTGCTGGGTTCATGGGCAATACCCTGTTTGTCTCCCGCATTTCCGACTCGTCCAGCAGTGCACCCACGGGAGGCGGCATTACGCCTGATAGCCCCCCACGTGCCATTGGTGACATGCGGTGGTCCGCCACCAGTCAGATGTCGCCGGAGAACTTCAACCCCTCTAACCGCTGGGTGCCCCGTACACCGGGCAACGAGATCATTGGTATGCGTGGCTTGGGTAACTACATGATTGCCTTGAGCTCCGACCGCCTGTACCGAGTGGGCCGAGCGGGTGCATTCATTAAGGTGGAAGAGGGCCACTTGGGTTACGGCCTGCAGGGCAAGTACGCGCTCGAGGCCATTGGCACGATGGTCTACTTTGTGTCAGGCGGCGGACTCAAGGCGGTCAGTTCAGACGGCCAGGTTGAGGACGTGACCTCTCTGGACAACCTGATCAACGTGACCTGGGCCTCTACCCGCTCCACGCTGCAGTTGGCATTTGACGCCCGCGGCCAGTGCCTCACCGTTATGCAGCCAGATACAGGCAGCGGACTGGCTAACGGCCGTGCAGCCATCTTGTGGTTTGGTACTAACCGCGTGACCGAACTGGCTGACCTACCCTTTCGATGGGCCCGCACTGGCTACTACACCGCAAGTGGGAGCCTGCAGCGTCGTACCCTGTTTGTCAAGCGCGATTCCACCACAACTCTGGGCGTCTACATTGTGGACCACGAGCGCTCGGTGGCCTACCCCAAGAACCTCTGTGGGGGGACCGCCCGGTTTGTAACGACGTCTGCAGTAACTCCAACTGCTCAGGAGTTTGACTGCTCGGCCTACAAGATTTCCGACGGGGTTCGCAGTCTTGTTGATACGGTCAAGGGCGGCCATGCGTCTAATGTCTACTCGCTAGCCCCCATGCTTCAGCAGTGGGTTGGCGGCAACATTGGTACCCAGGTCCAACCTGATCAGCCGGAGTTCAAGGACTTCTTCCGCCAGAAGCAGATCTCCTCTGCCCGTTCTTACTTTGAAACTCTGGCAGTTCCAGCCAACCTACCTACCACGGCAACGTGGCGTGGCGTGGCATATCGTGGCTCAGAGACTACCGAGTATGCGTCCGGTCAACCTTTGGGCCACACGGGGATTGCCTTGGGTAGTTTCAGCACGGACAACACTAACCCCGGCTATTTGGCAAATGCCCCGCTGGGCACAGGCCGGCACGGCATTTTGTGGTCTAGCTTGAGCCCTGGGTGGCGTTGCGATGTCGTGGGCATTGACACCCGTCTTCTTGCGTTCTCGGTTGTAGGAAGGATACTTGACAGCGACCGGAGGTACACCTAATGCCGACTCCCACTTACAAGCCCAACACCAACGGATTCAACTTCGACAAGAACGCTTTCATGAGCCAACTGTCGGGTATGGGTCTTGGCAATGCCATGCAGAACTTTGGTGGTGGCTACAGCCAGACTCCAAACTATGCCTTGAACATTGGCAACTACAACGAACCTGCGACCAAGAGCATTCAAAGCCTGCTGCCCTCTGGCAAGCCTACGTTCCAGCATCAGGGCATGGGCACGTTCCAGCAGCAGCCCATTCAGGGCCCCAGCGTTCAGCAGATGTGGGGGGGCATGCTGCGTGACCTGAACGTGCGTGACCAGCTTAACCAGCAGAACTTTGCTCGCCAGCAAAATGCTGCGGACATGTTTCTGAACAAGTCCACTGCTGCTGCAGAAGCCACCAAGAACGCGGCAACGCCCATGTTTGACAAGGCTTACGCCTTCCAGCAACAGGGTCAGCAGCAGGCAGCCAAGGATTTTGATCTTTTCCAGAAGCAGTTGGGTGAAGCCGACAAGGCGATGCAGGCCACACAGAACCAGGTGGGCCAGATCTACAACCAGGCACTTGGCCAAGTTGGCCAGGGCATTGACCGCGTGGCGTCAGATGCTGCTGCTGCTATTGCTCAGCGCAAGGCGTCTGACGTGGATCAGATCATGGGCGAGATTGGTGGCTTTGCCGGAACCGAATCTCAGATCCAGGAAGCCGCTCGCCAAAAGGCTTCCGGTTACGACCGTGATCTATTTGGCACCATCGCGGGCATTCAGGCCAACGCCGCGCAGCAGCGTGCACAGGTGCTGCAGGGCAAGGCTGGAACCATGGCTTCCCTTGGCTCCTCTCTTGCAGGCATGAAGCAGAGCTCTGCAAAGATGGGCTTTGACGCAGCCGCCAACAAGAATCAGTGGAACGAGTTTGGTGCCAACATTGCCATGGCTCATGGCAAGCTGCAGCAGGACGTTGCAAACAACTATGCCCAGCTGACCAACATGGGCTACGCCAACTACGCCCAGATGATCCAGCAGAACCCCGTGTTGGGTGTAACCATCACCCCCACTCTGCTTGCAATGTCTGAGGCTGCTCAGTCTTACGGCAACCAGAACCTGGCTCGAATTAGTCCAACTACTATTAGTGGTGGTGGTGCACCCGGCAGCAACTTTACGTACGACTACGGCTTTGGCCAGAGGTTCGTCAACCCAATGGATGTCTTTGGTGGCCCACAGCAGCGCCAAAACGTCAACTTTATCTAAGGACTAGCCATGCCACAGAATACTCCCAACTACATGGACGATCCGAACCAGGACATCTACCAGATGCTGGCTCAGCGCAACATGGCTAACCGCAGCTATGGTGGTGGGGGTGGTGGGGGTGGCAACGAAATTGACATCATGAATGCTCGTGATGCCCTTGACCAGTTGGCTGAGGGCCGCGCCGACCAACGTGGGCTTCGCAACCGCGCTCTTGATGCAATGGCTCGACGGGCAGAACGCCGCGCGGACATCGAGTCACAAGGCGCAACCATGGACCTCAACAAGCAGTTCATGGAGGACGTTGCCAAGCGTAAGATGGAGCTTCTTATCCAGGAAAACCAGTTGAACCTGGAAATGTCGCGCGCCGAAATGGAAGGCGACCCCGCGATGTTGGAGAAGAAGAACGAGCTTGAAAAGCAGCGTGCCGACATTAGTGCACGCGAAAATGCTGCTTACGCTGAAATGGCCAAGCGTGACTCCGAACACGGCAAGGCTTTTTCAAATCGTGTTGGTGAACTTACCATGTACAGGGATAGCCTTAATGAGTGGAACGCCAAGCACAAGGGCTCCCTTAATGCTGAAGGTACTATTTCCTCATTGCTTAATGATCCGTCTAAGTACGGACACGTTGCAAACTGGGACCGGTGGGGCGCTGATACCCTTGTTGAGAACATTGGCGAGGGCCTTATCGAGAAGTTTTATAGTGGTGACAAGGTCAAGGATCTGGAAATTGCACGCAAGATGGGTATTGCGGATATGGGTGCCATGCCTAGCCGTATGGAAGGTCTCATTGCCGCTGCTGCTCGTTACGGTGGAAAGGACTCCAGTCTGCTTTCCTACATGGATCAGAGCGCTGCGCCAGACAGCTTCAGAGAGTCGCAGGCTCAAACGCAGTTGCGACGGTACAGCAGTGAAACCTACCAGCGTGACGCCGACGCTTTCTCAAACGATCTGCTTAGCAACATTGTGGTCAAAGGTCTGTCTAACTCCGGTATGGATTTGAACCAAGATGGTGCCCGTATGGCCGTCAACAAAGTCCTGGGCATCTTGAATGACGCTACCCGTAGCACCTCCACCAACCCCAACGAGGTAAGTGAAGCAGTTCTAAAGTCTTTGGAGCCTGCGGCTACCGCAATCTTTGGTGTCAATGAGGGCAGTAGGGCTGTGCCCAAGTTGGTGCAGGCCATTCAGAGCTCGCTTTCTGAAGCCCAGACTTTGGCCGGCAAGTACGGCAGCGAAGTCATGGGAGCGGGTGGCGTTATTGGGTTTGACAACATTCAAAAGGCAGCCGTGGCCCACGCCCTTAAGCGCAGCGGTTCTCTGAGTATGGCGCTGAAGGCTGCGGTGAATGGCAAGGTATTCACCGCAGACCAAATTTCTTTGGCTCTTGGAGAGGTTGGACACTTGGCAGATGCTTCTACTGGCAAGCTGGATTACGGCCTGCTTAACGTGGATCCCAAGTCTGAAGAAGGCCGCATGATTCGTGCGGTCCTTGGCGGCGAACGAGTGGCCGGCCTTGAGGATTTGATCCGCGCCCGTAAAGCCCGCACAACCGAACAAGAGGCAGCTACATCCAAGTTGAAGGGTATTGAGAGCGAGTTCTCTCGCGAGATTCCTGCCCTTGAACTGAAGCGCAAGATGACTGTAAATGAGCGCAAGCAAGCAATCTTGGCTGAGAAGGTCAAGCGTTTGCGGTAAGCTACCGTCATGTTCAACTGGCGAGTCCTCAGCTCTGACCTGTGCCGCGAGCATGCAGCCGACGGCAAGGCGCGTATTGCCCTGAACCGCTCTTTCGACTTGGAAACCCGGTACGACCTACCTATCTTCAACCTCACCCCGCTCCCCCTCGTCGTGGGGGGACCCTACTTGCGTGCAAAGCAGGTACGTGCGTGGTTCTGGGAGGTCAGGCACCTGAGGGCAATGCACCGCCCATGGTCCATGCTGGTGTCAAACTACGATCCAATTGAGCGGGTATCGACTGTCCACATTGGCACTGTTACACTGCCCGATGTGGTTGAACGATACGCCAGCATGGTGCGTGGCAAGGTTCACCGCTTTGACCCAATGGTGTTCTAACTATGACTGCACTTCCATGGCTTCTTGAAAACGCTTCTTGGCTCATGCCATTGCTTTTGGCCGGTGGTCTTAGCCCAGGTGAAGATGCAAAGAAGTCCCCGGGTCGTTCTGCTGATGCGCTCAAGAGCCACTTTGAAAGTTTGAAGAGCAAGCACAGCGGTGATGAGAAAAAGGCTTTGGAAGAGTTTCTCACCACCCATGGCCCCGATCGAATCAAGGCTGCATACGAACACCGTGCGCCTGCTGCAAAGCCGGGCAAGGGCGCTGCAATTAAGGGCGGTCTTAAAGATGCTTTCCACTACGGCACTACTGGCTTGTTTGCACTGGGCACTCTTCCCATACTGATGGACATGTTCCGAAGCGGTGGCAAGGAAGGTGGGGCGGCGGAAATGGAGGGCCTGCTGGGAAGTCCCCCCACGGGTGGGGGTGACAGTGCGCTGGAGGAGATGCTGATTCAAGCGATGGATCAGGATCGCCGCGGGCAACTGCGTAGCATGGAAGCTGAGTCTCGAGGCGCAGCCAACATGGCAAACCGTCGGGGCTTTAGCTCCACGCCTTCTTCCAATGCAGGATTTGCAGACGACCTGGAATCACTGATTCGTGGACACGAGCGTGAACTGGGAAGCATTGCACACCAGGAGCCGCTGAGTCTTGCACAGGCTTTTGCAATGAAGGGTTTGTACCGCCCTGAAGAAACCACTCGCTTCGACTTTAGGAACCTGATGTAATGGCAAAGAAGCCCACCCCACGCAAGAAGTCCACGCCAAAGAAGGACCCCGGCCTTGATAAGGCAGCGGCAGAAGTGCCGCTGGGTGGTCCACTTGCCGGCATTCCTAGTCCGCCAGAAACTCCGTCTGCACCTGACATGTCGGGCGAAACGCCTAGTCGTGGTGTAAACCAGCAGAAGCTGCTCGAGAAAATTATCAAGCTGATTGACACTCCGGGTCTCTCGCCTGAGAACAAAAAGATTCTTTCAGATGCTGCGTCGTTGGTTCAAAACCATGACATTGAGTCTGAAGGAACCAACATCCTTGATGAGCTTGATGCGCACTTCAAGGACGGTCTTCCGCCTGAAATGAAGCCCAAAGCTGGGGCTCCTGCAGAAACTGCACCAGAAGAAAAGCCTGCGCCTAAGCCTCGTGGCGGTAAGCCAAGGGGCGGTTCAAAGCCTGCACCAAAGCCGACTATCAAAGACCTTAAGGAAGCCGAAGAGAAGCCTGCTCCCAAGCCTGAGCCTAAGCCAGCACCTAAGGAAGAACCTAAGGCGGGGCCAGAGCCAACAAAGCCGACGGAACCTGCAGCTCCTCCGATTGCACCAAAGAAGGCTAAGCCAAAGGGGGAGTTTAACCCGGAACTGTACGTGGGTCGATACCCCAAGGTCGGCGAGAAGTTGAAGCTCCTGCGGGCTGGCAACATCGGTAAGGTTGGACTAGGCGCACTGGCTGCTTTAATGCTGGCCCGACAGATGAGGCCAGAACAGGATTCGCGGCCAATTGAAGCGCAAATGGAAGAAGCGCGCACGCAGTCTCGATCTGCACGGATTGCCAAGGCAATGGAAGATATGCGTATGCAGCGCTCGATTCAGCAGAACCAGATGCGCCTTGCACAAGCTAACCCCACCCTCTACACTTCTGTCATGGCTGGGCGACGTGTGCCCACCAACTCCGTAGTGTTGGGGGGACGACCCCGTACGGATCTAATGCGAGAACTAGCGGCGTCTATGGACAGTGGACGCTACGCCCAGCAAGACCCACTGTCCGATTTGATGGGATAAACAAATGCCTGGACAAAACCCCGTTGTCGCCGAACACTACAAGGATCAGTTTCAAACGATCTCTTTCCCTATTCACGGCAGCACCATTACCCGTGGTGCAATTACTCCGCTGCTCTACGTTGAGAAGCGTCAGATCGTGGTTGACGACGTGCGTCTGATTACCCGAGTTGGTGTTGACAGCCTGACTATTGATGTTGGTTTTACCCGTGGCGCAGCTCCAGTTGGTGGCTGGACCGGCACTTACAGTTGCTCGGCTGCAAATGGTACAACGGTTACTATTGATAGCACTACTAGTGGGTTCCTGACCGTTGGTGACCGACTTGCTACTGTTGCTGGTGCTGCTCTTACCAACATCCCTGTTGGCGCATACATCCAGTCGTTTGGCACCTACACGGCTGCAGCCGGTACTGGTACTGTCATCATCAGCGATGCTGCTACTAACACTAGCTCTGGTGCAACTGGTAATGCGATTGATTTCAACTCGGTGCTTACCGCCCCAATGGCTGCTGCTACGGCAAATGCCAACACCATTGTGGTGGGTGCAATCAACAGCAACCAGAGCACAGTGCCGACCACGGCTCCCAATAGTTACGCTGTAACGACCCCCAACAACATCGTGCCGGGTCCGGTTACTGTTGGCTCAACGACGACTCTTGGTGGCGTGCTCAGCATCGAAGCCCGTGGTGCCGCAACTACCAACTACATTGGTACTCTTCAGATCCGTTACCGCGAGCGTCAGGCCTAAGCCATGAAGAAGAAAGGCCCCAAGAAGGGCGGTTGCGGTTGCGGCCGCTGAGGTAAGATCCCCCGGAACGGGCCCCGGATGACGCGAAAGCTCTCCGGGGCCTTTTCATATGATCCAGAACCAGATCAAAACAGATGAAGAAGGTTTCCCAGATTGGGAGCCTGTTTCATTTTATGACGCCCCCGCCACGATCATTACGCAGATCTACGACGGCGAGGGATCTCTGGGTCGTGCAGCCCGCACGCTTCTTGACCAGTCCTCGCTCAGTCCCAAGGAGCGTGACTCCTACGTCCAGCGCATCAAGAAGTCCCATGGTGGCAATCCGGTCCTTGATACTGTTATTGATATTGCCATGAACCCGCTGACGTGGTTGCTTGTTCTTACCAACCCAGTCACTGCAAAACAGTTCCGTAATGCCAAAGGCAAAATGTTGGGTGGCGTTTCAGAGATGGGCAAGGTTGGTCGCAAGATTGTGGACGCCCTGCGCGGTGTGCATGCCCTTGGATCTGCGTTCATGAACGAACACGCAGTCACGTCGCAGGCAATCAACCACTTAGCATCCCGTCAGCAGCAGATCATGGAAACGCTGCAGGAACTGGGGGGTAAGTCGCGTGGCAAAATGCTTCAGAATCTCACGGAGACCTTGGGCGAAGAGGTGTGGGACTTTGACCACACCCGTTACTCAGGAGAGAAGAAGCGCAAGATCTCCCTGCTAAACAAGATGCTGGCCGTGGATACCGGCGGGTTCTTCCGAGATGATGCGTTGATGAAGCACCAGCTGGCGGACCTGCCACGCATTGCCGTGGTGTCCGGCCCAGAAGGCGAGTACGCCCGCATTCTCCCACCACTACCAAAAGGAGAAGGTGAACGGGTTTACATCAAGGGTGCCAAGCTAACACTTGATGGCCAGTTGCACACGCTGGTTGATCGTCCGCTTGTTGTCAACAGCGAAGAGACTTACGCCCAAGGCAAGCGTCTGCTGGGACGCGACTTTGATTACTTGACGGTAGAGGAAGTTCCGATCTTGAACTCGTCCCGTCTTCCCATTACCCGCGAAGAGGGCATGAAGCTTCTTGCGGACGAGGGCTTTGACGTGGCTACGGTCAAGGAGTACATGGGCGCTGTACGGAAGCAGCAGCGGCACCTGGCTGCTCTTGGCCTTGGACCTACGGTTGCAGGCACTCCTCTTTCTACAGAGGGCTACTTCAACGTGGACCCGAACAAGGTGCTGCATTCAATCCAGTATTTCAAGGAAGAGCAGGGATTCCGAAATAATTTCAGTGCTGCTGAACAGGAAGCGTTCCATGACATGGTGGGCACCCTGACGGAAAACATCCTTCCTGACTGGGTTGAGGCGGCTGTTGCCAAGAACACCATTACCAAGACTCGAGTCAATGATCTGATCAAGCGGTTGTACGAGCCGCAGTTGAACAACCCCCATTACTACCCCCGTAGTCTGGCCAACCAGTGGATGCGAGACCAGAACTTGGCAATGCGTGTGGAACCATACGACGTGGCCCGTATGAACACCCGTAACCCAGAGGACAACCTGAAGGTCCGCTCTGCTGCACTGCTGCGTGAACGGCCCGACGTGATGCTGGACCATGGAGACTTGGCTGAGTTGCGTGAGATGTTTGGTGACCGGCTGACCGACAAGCAGCACATGATGTGGGACAACCTGATCGAGCGCACCGACAATTTTGTCGCTGAGCAGATCAGCAAGAACAAGGTGGCTTCCACTCTGCCGTTGGACTTTGAACGGGCCGGCCGTGCGTACGAACAGAAGATGATTGGTCAAGCCATGATGTATGGCGATGACGTACCAGAACACCTGCTCCAGTCGCTGGAAGAAGTCAAGAAGATTCCTACTCGTGTAGCTAATGAGGAAGACCGCACAAAACTTCCACTCGGTACCCCCACAAAGTACCGAGCACAGACACTCAAGAACTTGGGCATCACCGAGAAGACCATGGAAAGCATCTCGTTTGGTGATGCTTCCTACCCCACGCGTTTGAAGTACAGCTACGCGGCCCGTCAGTGGCGTGAGGAATTGGATCTTGTCTACGGGCAAATGCACAAGACAACCGACCCATTGAAGTTGGAAACTCTTGAGCGGCGTCGCAAGGCAATCAGCGAGGAACTGGACTTCATCTCCCAGTACCGCATGCCATTCGCTTCCACCCAACAGCCCCGTTCAATGGGTGAGTTCCTACGTGTGCTGATGCCACGTGAGAACAAGGAAACCCGGGAACTGGTGGACGGTTTCATCCTACCCCGACTGTTTGGTGGGGCCCAAGGCAAGCACGCTGTAGCCATGACTGCATTGCAGGCATCGCGTGCCACCATGCAGAAGTTTGTGAACAGTTCGCTGGGCAAGATGCTCCGCGATAGTGGGGGGACACTGGGTCGTAATATGTTTGAGGGGGCTCAGGCTTTTGCGGAACGACCTGTCTACATTCAGGACGCAGCCAACTTAAGCCGTAACGCTGCCGGTTACCTGTACTCAACGCACTTGTCATCCATCATGACGGGCATGTACAACGCATTCCAGCCGTTTACCTGGGGTGCTGCTTGGGTGGGCGTGCCGGAGGTGATGAAGGCGTACCCCAAGGTGCTGAAGCAGATGGCGAATTACGAGCGTGAGCGCGTTCGATACGGCATCATCATGGACCCGCAACAGAAACGCGATTTGTTCCGCAAGCACGTCCCGCTGGCCAATTACCATGGCCGTGATTTGACCATGCTCAATGAAGACTTCCTGTCCACACTAGACAGTGCGATCTTCTCGGGTCGCGTGCAGCGCAAGTCGGGCATGCTGAAAACTATCTTCATGGACATGCCACTGAAGTTCTTCCAGAAGATTGAAACAATGAACCGCATCGTCATGGCAGAAGCGGGCTTGTCGTTCTACGAGAAGCAGCTGGCAGCCAACGGCATGCGTATGGCTCCCATGGAGATTGCAGACAACGTGCAGACGTTGCAGTCCATGGCCAACTTTGCACCCCAGGCCACAACCAAACCTCGAATCCTTTCCGACCCTAACACGGGCGCAGGATTCTTGGCTAACCCAACCATGGGCATGTTGCTGCAGTACCCCCTTCGCTTTGCAACAAACATCGCCACCTCAGGAATGGTGTTCGGAGGCAAGCGCAGCATCGGCTTGCAGAAGTTCGGCGGACCCGAGTTGTTTGAAGTGCCTGCTCAGGTTGCCGACATTGGTCGCGTGCTGGGCATCAGTGCAATCATGTATGAGGTGGGCAAGAACCTCATGGGTCTTGACCTCTCTCCCGGCTTGGGCGCTCAGTCAGCGATGGGTCTTGCAGATACTGCCACTCGCGGATGGTTGCCGGTACCTGTGGACATTGCAGTCAACTTGACCAAGGGTCTGCTGGATGACGATAAGGACTCAATGCGTCGTCAGGTGTTCCGTCTGTTGCCTGCTGGTATCCCACTGTCAAAGGCGTTGGGTGCACTGCCGTCCATGGACAACACTCCAGTGGGCATGCTGCAGTCGCAGTACGCCGACTGGAAGAACCCTAACCAACAGGGCCTGATTCCCGTCTACAAGGACGACGGAACGCTGCAGTCGTTTGAGTCCCCGCTGGCACTAGTACTCAAGGGCGTGGGCTTTGACCCGCGCAAGTACCAGTCCCCCCAAGAGGCGACCAAGTTCCTGCTGTCCAACCGCCAGCAGATTGTGGACATGAAGCGTCAGTACAAGGACGCGGTGCTAGGTAACAATATGGCCCAGGCATCCAAGATCGAAGAGGAATACAAGACGCGGTTTGGCGTAAGCATGACGGTCAAGCCAGACGAGTGGGACTCTGCCATCAAGTTGCGCGAAGTGTCGGTCAGCGAGCGCATGGTGGACTCGATGCCAGCTGATGTGCGTGGTGTCTACCAGCAATCGCTAGGGGGGCCAATGGGACAGGCCATGGGCTTGCCAGATGGCGGGCTTTACATGGGGGATGCTGCCAAGCAGCGTGACGCTATCCGTCAGTTCTCGTCTGGATTATCCAATCCGTCATCCGACGAAGGCAGCTGATGGTTGTCCCACTTACCCATGGTGTAAGCCACAACTTCTTCTGCGGTAAGCCGTTCCATCCAGTGCATAAACGATGAGCCACGGTCTGGCTCGTCGGGCTGTTCTTCCCGCCACCTGCGATACAGCATGAACGTGGCTGAGATGACCAACCCTGCCTCTTCTACGCGCATGGTGTGCACGGCCTCGAGCACACGAATGCGCTCTGAGAACCGATTGACCATCCGCTCGAGCATGTCGGCGTGAGCTTGCAGCTCGCCCTTCTTTTCAGATGGACGGGCTGGGGTCCGAGGACCTCCATTGACCCTATGCCGGTAGCCACGCATTGCCTTAGAGTCTAACGGCTGGATAACGGTCTGCGAGATGGGGCTGTTGATTTCGATGTTGATTTGGGTCATATACGATACCAAAACTGGAACTTGGTCCCGTCGTCTGTAGCCCTCGCGGACCACCTGACGGCTCGGGGGGTGAGCCTTTGACCCGACCCAAGGATGCCGTCCATGGCATCCCGGATCGGGCCAGGTACTTGGAAGGTAGCGACTCGCCAGCTACCACCTTCCAAGAATGCTGTGAAGTCTAGGCTGTCCGCCAGCCGCACCACGTTGCCCCGTACGGGCTCCGACTTATCCAGCCACCCTTCTAACGTCTCCTTGGAGGGGGCTCCGTGGAGGGCCGCCCAGGACGCCAGGAGCCATCGGGTGTGTCCCCCCAGCGGATGGGGGGTCTCCCACAGGTCGAGGGCACAGCGGCTGCGGTAGAGCCCGCGGCGGGGGGACAGGGTGATGGGGGGCAGGGGGCAGGCTTTGGAACCCCGAATGGTGGTCCAGAACCGGACGGATCTAGGGTTCTTGGCGTCAGGGCGGATGTGTTGAATGTGGGCCATGCCGTTTCCAGCATGGACCCACTTGCAAAAGGAAGCCCCCTGGACACCGGTCAGGTAATCCAGGGGGCGATCGTGGGGGGACGATTGTTCGCCATGGTAGTGACTGCTTCCCACAGGGCAAGTCATGGCGTTGGAATCAAGACAGCGACAGCGGGGCGACCAAGAACTCCTTGAAGTACTTGGTGCCGGGCTTGGCCTTGCTCTCGTCGTAACGCGCGCGGAGCTTGACCGGAATCACGTTGCCGTTGTTGATGCGCTCCTGCACGGTCTGCATAGCCATCTGCAGATTCTCAGGACGACGGCCGATCAGGGTGGTGAGGTGACCCTTGATGCGCTCCAGTTCGATGCGAGCGCGGGTCTTGGCACCCTCGTCGGTCAACTGGGTGGGGTCAGCGGGCATCTGGAAGCGGGCACCCGTAAAGCTGCGAGGCTCGGGGCTGCCCGGATCTTCGACCATCTGGTACTGAAACGTGATGTCGATGGACGGGAACAACTGGCCGTCCTTCTGCTTGAACTCTCCTTCCTCGATGGTCATGCCCGTGACGAGCACGGCGTGGTCACCGGCATCGGGACGCCAGCCTGCGCCGGAGCCCTCGGTGTTGGCCTCGACCGAGGCGAAGGAGTTGTTGTACGCAGCGAACATGGTGGACTTGATAGTCATGACAGTAAACCTTTCGTGAAAGGAGATGAAAATGGAAATGAGACACGGAACGAAATCAACGAAACAATCAACACGTTATACGGACTTGTCGATTGAGTAATCGGGAGGCGGGGGTGGGACACCGTCGAGGGCCCACCCCCAGCCCTTCCGGGGGTCAGGGAGTGTTGGCGGTCTTGTAGGCTTCTTCGAACAAGCCCCAAGGGTCAACTGCACTGGTCACGTCGATGTCCTGCATCGGCTTGAGAGTGCGAGTACGGATGAGTCGCAGGTAGCGCGGGTCACGGAACGAGATGGTACGCGTGATCGTCTGCTTGGTAACAGTACGGTTCTGCGTAACCTGCTTCCCGGCCACGGTAACAACTGTTGGTTCCACGGTGGAGACTTCGCGCACTTCCGAGCGCATGGGTGCAATGATCTCTACCACCTTGGACAGTCGCTCCCGCAGGCCGGGAGGCAGGGACAGGTAGTGCTCCTCTACCTTGGATCCTTCGCCGATCTCCACCCAGTCGCGGGACAGGTGGGCGAGCAGCCAAACGCCGTAACCATGTGAGCGCAGACGGTGAGCCACATCAATCACCGTGTCGTACAGACGCTCCCACGCTGCAGGACCGTGTGCCTGCTCAAAGAGTTCCTTGCCCATCTGCCGTGCAACCCACGGCTTGAGCAGACGGATCATCGGGATCATGGTGTCAATGACGACCATTGAGGGGCGCTCGTCTCCGTTCTTAGCCATATCACATAACTGCTTGATCTTGGCTTCGACGTGGTCCCAGGTAATGATGAGCGGCTTTCCGTCGACGTCCATTGGACGACCATCAAGACCAATGCCGGGCCACACTGCACACTTGGCGTGGGGGGACACGGTGCTGGACAGATCGAGGTTGATGACAAAGGCGTCGGGGCAGGACTGGAACAAGTAGGACTTGCCAGAGTTTTGCTCACCCACGACCATGCCGAAAAGATTACGGAGCGAATAGAGACCAGGTCCACCCTGGAATCCTAGCCCCTTATATGCCCGAACGGGGCCATTGCCTGCTGCTGTTGTCTGATGAATGCTCATTGGAATTCTCCTGATTGACGTGCGAGTTCACCGAAGGCGTCACCGAATCCCCGCGACGGGCGGAAATCAAAAGTTTTTTCGTTGTCAAACTTGACATCCTCCTCCCCCGCATCCGGGCGGGGGCCGGCCCCCCCGCCCGGGGCGGGGACTGGACTCAAACCTTCAATATGAACTGTCTTGCGGAACGAGATGCCTAGTGCTTCCAACCACGTGCTGAACGTGGAGAAAGACACCGTGCTTCCGGTTGCCTTCTTGAATGCTGCGTGCAGCGTGGACTTGTTGGTGATCTCAGTCTCGCTGCGAAGCAGGCCCGCAAGGTAGGGGCGCACAACTTCGGTGAGAATCTGAGTCATCAAACTTCCAAACTCGCTGCGTTGCAGCTTGCCTTCTGGGTAGGGATCACTGGACATTTGCTGTCTCCTTTGGTGCGTCTCGATCAACGATGACAAAACCTTCTTGCATCACGATGTCTGGCCACTCCGAAACAGGACGCAAGACAAACGGTGCGTATGTGTCGAGTGTACCAGTACCATGAACTTCTGTGGGCCACGGATACTCATGCGGTTCAATCTCTGCAATGCGCCACTTGTTGAGAGCGGCGAGGCGCGCACGATACTGACCTACCCACTGTTTGTCTAGTAGGGCAGTACCCGAAGTGAAAGATAAATCCACAAGAGGTTCAGCCACCCGCTCTGCCTTGAGGTGCACATAGTCCTTCTCACCCATGTACCACTGGCGGCAGCGCTCAATGTAGTTCTCTAGCCGGGGCTCCCCTGTGTACACTTTCTCATTGCGAGGCTCGCCCTTGCGGGGTCCACTCTTGAATGGCGTGGTGTCCAGGATGTAGTCCCTATCGGACTGGCCGAAGGAGATGGTGGGCTTACGCACAATGGCGTGAAGCATGCCCCCCACGGTGGTGTCATCGGGCAGATCGAACTGCTTCTGCAACTGGCCACGCTGCAACAGATCGTGGGCGATGCTCATGTAGTGCTGGGTCTGTGGCTCAATTGGGCACGAGGCTCCACGGATGCGAGGGCTGATGCCCGTGGTCTTGTAGTCCACGATCCACAAGGAGCGCTGTGGCTTGTGGAACAGCAGCAAGTCAGGCTGCATAACACAGGTCACAGGGTCCATGCGCTTGTCGTCCAGTGTCAGGTCTGTACGCAGCAGGCACTCGTTGCACAGGGGGACAAAGTCAGGCCCGCTTAAGAACTCGTGCATGCTACGACCATTGGCAAGGGACCCCTCGATGGGCAGGTCCTTGGACACGAGGGACCAGGCCCACCCGCAAGTGGCGTCCTGCTCTTCGACGGCAACGATCTCACGCGTGCGTTGGTCCCCAATGGACAGCTCCTTGCATACGCTACGCATCTCGTCAATGCGTGCCTCAAGCTTGGCCTGGTATTGGATGTGGGCTGACTCCACGGTGTTGCTGGGGTTCATCAGCAACTCGAGGGCCGCGTGGAACCACGTGCCCTGCGAGAGGGCCACGCTGTAGCGCAGCGCTGGGACGAGGCCCAGCTTGCGAGTGAGGTAGTAGTGGAATGGGGATCCGAGCGAACGGAAGTCGGATGATCGGACGGGGGGACGACGCTCAACCAGACCGTGCTGGGCGAGCAGATCACGCGACCCCACTGGGGTCGACCGGAACTCAGGTGGCATATTGTTCTCCTGTTAGGTGGTAGTAAGTAAGTTTAGTTCAGTTTGCGTCTTAGTCACTGGCCAGTACTTGACCTGTGCAAAAGTCATGCACGGCATATAATTTCCGTAACTTGTTGTTGGAAGCCTGCCCAACACAAACTTCGTTGAGGCATACAGGTCTCCAGTTCCTGCCCTGTTGATAGTTCCAACTGTTCCACCATTCAAAACTGCAGCAACGATTGGATCGCTAGTTGTGTTAACGCTGCAAGCATAACGTGTTTGTGCGTTGAGGGTGTACCCTCTATACACTTCATTTGGACCACCAGAACTCAAACTTGGTCCGCGCGCTGCAACGCCAATATTGGTAGAGTTTGTGAACACTTCAAATGTTGGTCGTGGACTAGGGCTGTTACTGTCCATAAACCCGACGATCTCTGTGTAAGCACCGGGTGTTTGCTTGTGAATGATGCCGCTCCAGTAAAGCGTACCGTTGGTGGTGCTCACTTGGAAAGGAGAAGCATCAGCAATGAAACACTGGTCAGCTGCTCGTGTCACAGCAGCAGTAGTTGTTGGGATGTACGAGGATGCTCCGTTGCCTGCTTCAAGTTGCGCGCCCCAAACGTAAATGCCGCTTCCAGTAGTCCCTGCATATGAGGTTGTGGTTCCGTCTGTAGACAGCCTCATTTGACAGTTTGCGCTTGTTTGTCCAGCAGCGGTTGTAAATCGCATTTCAATCCGATACCACCCGGTTGTTCCGATTGCTGTAACCCTTGTGTTACCGGCGACTGATTCGCTAACAATGTTTCCGTTTGACAGGTTTACCATGTTAGTCGCGCTGCTTCCACCGTTTTCATACAGCTGGACAAATGTTCGTTCGACTGCTTTTGCCCAAACGCTGAAGGTATATGCCGTTGAAGCAGAGGCAGTAGGCACACTTAATGTTGCATGCACTCCGTTTGTAGTTGTTTCTTCAACTTTGACAACTGTTCCGCTTGATCCAGTTGGGTTGGTGGTTGTGACTGTTCCTCTTGTCGTATTCACTGCTGAGAAGTTCCAGTTCACTGCGCCGCCAGTAGTTTGAAATGACTCACTCCAGTTCAACAGGTTCGTTGCGCTTCCCTCAATTAGCAGCCCTCGAGGGGCTAGCGTGGTCGGGTTGTAGTCAAAGCGTGGCACACCAGCAGCAACACTTTGCACATAACCACTGCTGTTGATAAAGGTGGCTGTTCCAACTGCACCTGAAGTGGTTGAAGAACTTCTATCAAAGGTGAAGCGCGAATCCAGAGATGACATCTGGGTAAAGTCAAGGGTGAGCGTGGACCCGTCGCTTGCTTCGAGTGCGGGGTAGATGCGGTTACGCTGATCGCGTGTGCCGAAGGCGTCAAGAGAAGACGCGCGTGTTCTGTTCATCACATCTCCCCAACGTGGGCGTTCACCTTAGTGCCAGCAGTGGCAACAAAGTTCAACTCAACCAGTTCAAAACCCTGGGAGTCAACGACAAAGTAAGCGTCCGTGTTGCCCGTGGAAGGTGCAAACAGTTTGGCATCACCCGCACCCTTGGTCAGGGTTGCTGCGGCCAGAAGTTCCGTGCCGTTGAGGGTGAGACCGGTGCTTGCAGAACGAAGGCTAGCCATGGTGACTTCGGCAATCAGGTGGGGGATCCAGTAGCGGGTATCGCTGCATAGGGCCCAGCCAATTACACGGATAGTGGGAGTAGCAGCAGAAGCCCAAGGGTGAATCTTCATGTAGTTCGAAGTGGAACCAAAGACGATTGAGCCACGAGTTGCCGTAGTAGTGCTCACGTCAGTTGCGGGCCGGGTCGTAGTGGGGTTACGAACCTGCGCGGTTGCTGCGGTAGTGACATCCGTACTACTCTTGTTGCCAAGATAGGTGTTGCGGACGATGGTGTTGAGCATCACGTGTGGCATGGTGGTTCCTCAGAGGGGGTGATAGTGGGGAGTATAGGGCACAGTGCCGCGTTGACCAAGAGGCGTACTGCCCACTCGGCCACGGCACGGCGTGCACTCATGCTGGTGTTCGGTAAGAGAATCAGACCAATGTTTCTTTCAAGCAAGATGCGATGCAGGGCGTCGATCGCATTCCAGGGATCAGGCAGATCCTTGGTGGGGTTCATGGTGTCGAGCAGGTTCCCTTCGAGCAGGAGGTAGGGGTAGAAGCAGGCTTCTTTGAGTCGGTCCATTGCCGCTGTGAATTTGCGGCGACCGTCGGCGGTCAAGCAGTTCCCTGCCACCTCGGCTAGTGAACCCTTCCGCTCGATTAGACAGGCGACTTCGTACCCCTTGAGTGCGTAGTCCCCGGTGACGAGCGTGACCTTCTCGGTCTTGAGGCGGTGGGTTCGTGAACTCCGGGAGAGAGCAGGCAGGTCCGACCGAAGCGACGGAAGGTGCTCCGGAAAGGGCAGCGGCTTCTTCTCCCTAGAGTCCACGAGGATCGTGAGTTCGTTGTTCACCCCCGTAGCCTAGCTGAAGTCGTACTCCAAGGGAACTGTGTTGCCGTAGTGGGACTGGAGCTTGGCCCAGTACCCGGTGTCACGGACCTCCTCAATGTGGGACTTGATCTTGGACTTGAGGGTGTCGAGGTCCACGGAGGGGTGGACGTCGAGGTAGACCGCGTCATAGATCTGGAGGAACATCTTGACGTGGGGGGACAGGAGGGGGGCGATGGCTCGCTGGATTGCGAGGAGGGTGTTGCCGGCCTGGGTCTGGATAGGGAAGTTGACGATCTCGTTGAGGTGCTCGTCGCTTCCCCCCACGAAGGTGCGGGACTGGCCGGTAAAGGGAAGGACAAGGTGGCCGTCGATGTCGGCGCGTCGGAGAAGGGAATGCTGCCAGGCATGGAGGCCGGGGCGGGCGTCGGGTCGGGTCTCGGCTACCTGCTCGAAGAAGGACAGGGGCATGAGCTGGCCGGTCATCTCGTGTACTGACATCCGCATGCGGAAGGGGGAGGCAAGGAAGAGGTCGGCGAAGTTCATGGTCTTGCCCACTTGACGTTCAAGTTTCTTGAAGGTTTGTGAAGTAAGGCAGGTCTTGCCGAAGAGTTGGACGGCTCGGTCTGTGTGCAGGTCGAGTCCATTGTTGAAGGCGTCAAGGAGAGACCTGTCGCCAGAGCACAGGGCAGCTACGCGAAGCTCGATCTGCGAGAGGTCGAGAGACAGGATCGTGCCACCATGGAAGCGGGACTTGATGCAGGCTTTGATCTCAGGCGGGAAGGTCTGGGCCGAGGGACTCTTGCAGGTGATGCGGCCCTGAATGGTGCCACCTTCGGAACCCGAGTTGTCCTTCGATGCGGATGGCACGGGATACCAGACTGGGAAGGCGAGCCCGTCAGCCTCGCCGGGGTATGGGAGCGGGAGAACGGTGGACGACTTGTCTTCGGGCTTGTTGCGCTTGCCCTCGAGCAGGGGCCAGATGTAAGTGGAGAGCATCTTCTGTGCGCGCTGATGAGCGGCTGCAGCTGTGAGTACGGCGATCTCCTTGGTGTCAGTGTCGAGGAGGAAGCCACGGATCAGGTTGCGGTTGGCGTCAGAGAATGAGAAGGCCCGGGTCTTCTCGGTGAACTGGGCAAGGGGGTGGGAGAGGACGTCGATGTTGCGAAGCGATAGCTTCTGAACGCACTCGTCTAGGAAGGCGGTCTTGCTCTTGGCAGAACCGGTGCCCTCCAGTTGGACACCGTGGTACTCAGCGGACTTCATGGCTAGGTCGGATGCGATGAGCATGGTCTCACGCATGTCACCAAGGTCCTCGCGGGACATGGGGATGCCGGCTTCGGACATGGTGATGATGGTCCACAGACAGTCGGAGTAGTGCTGGATGCAGTAGGGCGAGAGCTTGTCCGTGTCGGGCCAGTCGATCAGGATGCGACGGGCCAACTCGGCTGAGGCAAGCAAGGTGTTGTGCGTGTCTTGTGCTGCGTAGTCGAGGAACTGCGGATCGTGGGGGGACCTGAACTTGCCGTCCTTGATGGTACGCTTGTACGCATGAGTACCGAGGACAGGACCGAGAGACTTGAGGGATCGCTCTGGCCTGAGTTCCGAGTGCAGATAGTTAAGGATCGAGAGGTCATACAAAGTTTTGCTGTGTGGGGGCAGAGCGAACTGAAAGCGGTGATCGCATGCGCGAAGGAACTGCAGATCAAAGGGCAGGTTCATGCCGAGGATCGTGTCGGCCCAGGTAAGCCAACGATGCAGGAGTACGCGATCCTTTTCTACATCCATGTGTAGGGTGAAGGTGCAGCATGGCTTGGCCTTGTCCATAGTGACATGAGCAAGGTAAGTCTTGGCGCACGGGCACGAGTGGACCTCGGTGGTGATGGTGCAGGTGAGGACCATGTTGTCCTTCGAGACGCCGTCGGTTTGCATGGCGCGCTGAGGATGGAACACGGACTGTGAGGGGAGAGATTGACCCTTGGCGTTGGCGACGCATGAGCCGTACGTCTCGATGTCAAGGGAGATCAGTTTCATGGGGCAGCCTTTTGATTGAGGTAGTCGGTGAGGAAGGTGCGGGCTCGGTCGATGAGATCGAACGCTTCTTCCCAGTTGCCAAACTCTTCAAGGGTGTAGTCAAGGAATGCGTCGTCGAGATCCTCGAGGAGTTCGGTTGCTTCCTTGGTCATGTTCTTCTTCTTTTTCATTGTCTGATTCCTTTGGATGAATCTGCAGTGTGTCGTTGCGGACGACGGTGACTTGGTGATCCATGAAGTGGCGGATGCGTCCGTCGTCAAGGACCACTGCGTAGCAGGCGTTGGTGTACATACCTGGGCTACAGATGTACAGGAGGTACCCCTCACCGAGTGGGGTGTTGACTGGGATGAGTTGCTGGAACTCGTGTATCTGGTTGTGCATGGATCTTCTCTAGCTCAAATAGTTTTCGCATGGCATGACGCAGCTTCATGATCTCCATGAGTGCTGACTTGCACGATGGGCATGACGAGGACTGTAGCGTTTCGATCAACGTGTCCATGGGTCAGTTCATCTTGGGGTTCTTTCGGAACTCATCGTTCCAGTGGTTGGCTTCCGCTGGGTCGTTGGGTGAGAAGGGGGTGACAATGCGTGGGCTGGATGCTACGGGCATCTGGCCGATGATGGCTGAATGGACAAGGGTCATGTGGTCGGCGACGGGGTGGAGGAGGTTGCGAGAGCGGAGCACGGCGGCTGGGTGGAACGTGGTGAAGAGTTGCCAGTCTCCCCATAGTCCGGTCGGTGTACCTTGTCGGTTGAATGCAGAGGTTAGCGACCAGGGCTTGGGCTGTGTGAACTTGGTGACAGTGGAGATGGCGTGGGCACCGACGCAGAGCAGGATCTTGGGAACGTGGGGGGCAATGAGTTGGCCAACGGCATTGAGATCCTGAGCAGAGAAGGCAGGGAAACAAGTGCGGAAGTGACGGGGCTTGGGTGGTGCAGCGGCTGGCGTGTAGCAGCGGGCTGCGTTGAGGAGGATGACTGAGGCGTGAGGCAGGATGGATGGGAGGTAGATCTCCTTGAGCATCTTGCCTGATGGCCCAACGAATGGCTCGTTGAAGCGGTCCTCTTGGAAGCCTGGGTTCATGCCGAGCACTGCGACGATGGGTGTGAGGGGTGAAGGTAGCAACGACTCAGAAAGAAAAACCCCGGGGACTCCAGGGTTCTTCGCGTGCTTGTGCAGTTCGCAGGCAGTGCAGGATGGGGCGGGGAGTAACAGTGGTAGGTTCATGCGGGCTCCTTCTGTGGGGGGATGCACCAATCCCAGATGGCTTCGTACTGATCTGGGATGATGAGCTTGCGACAGAGTTCGTGCTGATCGCGGTCGATCATGAAGGCGTAGGGGAAGAGCTTGTCACCGTCGGGGTGAGACTCGATGATGCAAAGGGTTGGGTAACGGGCTCCTGTGTCCTCATGGCGCAGATCCACAAGTGTGATGGCGGGTATGGGTCGCTGCTTGAAAGCGTGCCACAGAGTACGCAGGTTAGTTCCGTTGGCTTCAGATGGCATAGTGCGGATCCTTCTACTGGTTGGCAAGACACTGACCAATTCCTGTGATGAGCTGGCATGCAACGGGCACGGCATCCAGCGGGGACTCAACCTTGAACCACTTGTCGTGATTGTACTGCTGACGGAGAGTCTGTGCATCAATGCCGAAGCCGAAGCCGACGGTGAACACGGGAATGGGAATGTTGTCAACGATGTGACGGACGCTGGAGATGCCATCGTTGAAGGGCTCCTGATTGTGGTAAGGATCTTCGACGCCACCGCAGGGTGCACCGTCAGTGAGATGGATGATGATCTTGGTTGCGTCGGGGTGATGAGCAAAGAGGTAATCGGACGCAGACTTGATCGCGGTTGCAGACGGAGTGCCACCGGTGGGGTACGAGTAGAGGAGAGCGGAGTCAGTGTCGAGGCGACGCATGCTGCACACGGGGATACTGCTGTCTGCAGATGGATCAGACTTGGTGTGCACGAAGTAGTCGCTGTCATCGGCAACGCAACCGCTGCAGTAAGCGAAGGAGGACAGCGAGACGTTGGATGCACGAGCCAAGCCGTCCTTGAGACCGGCAAGGAATGCAAGCGCTTCCTGCATCACGTTGTGACTGGGCTCGTACTTGTGGGTAGCGAGGTCGATCTCCGTGGGGTAGACATTGAGGGACATGGACGAGGAAGAGTCAAGGACGACGGCGATTGCGATCTGGCCGTGACCTGCCTCGGGGGGGATGGAGAAGATACGCGGATCGTTGAAGGCTGCAAGGTTAAGCAGGCTGCCCTCGTCGAGCACACCCTGGAGTTGGGCG
>Ga0136644_10000159_pt1 | contig 51115 bp, 38 predicted proteins | sample C_130820_EF_Meta_FD_94780 | JGI IMG/M metagenome (GOLD analysis project Ga0136644, IMG submission 94780) | Freshwater microbial communities from Lake Croche, Canada to study carbon cycling - C_130820_EF_MetaG (v2) (version 2) | ecosystem: Environmental > Aquatic > Freshwater > Lake | place...
TAAATCCCGTCTTGTCCATAAAGCTGTTTACCAAACCCTCTACTTCTAATTCTTTGATGATTCCACCAAAAATGGCTGGATTAAAAGACGCCATCATGATCATATTAATATTCTCAGATGGGTAGTGTTCAAGCAAAGAAAGATTAACGGTTGGTCCGGCATATCTTTTGAGTAGGTTACTGATAAAAGGATTGGTAAAAGTGGTGGTGGTAGCTACAATTTTACCATCTTCAAAACTAAGAGTAGCTGCCATATAATTGTCCTTAACCAGCTCTTCTAGTTTGGGTAATTGCAATGGCATTGAATTCAAAACATTCAAATAACTATTGGTACTTGCAAAAGCATATCCATCAGCATTGTTCTTAAACATTTTGCCAAATGCATCAACGCTTGCCAATGATGCATCTTTTTTCTGCGTAAAATATCTCTTAACTTCAGCGCGCACAGCCGAATCTGAATTGCCTTTTTCAGGCACCACAAATTTCATAGCCACAGTATCGTAAAAGGGCTTTACTTCATTTTGGTAAAAAGTTCCAATTACGTTGTGGTCATCCCATGCAATCATGGATTCAGAGCTGGTTACTAAATAGCTGTAGTCTTTTTCTTTTTCTATTTTCTTAGCACTTAAACTCGGTTGTCTTTTTAGAAAAGCTTCAAAAGCGCTACCGCTTTTTAGACCCAAAATAAGATTAACCGAGGTTGACTTACCAGCATTGGCATTGCCATTCTGTAAAGCAAACAAGAATACTTTGTTGCTCCAGTCCATACCTGCACTGTCTTTAATGGATTGAAACATAGACCTTTCAGAAGTGTCTACCGCTTCCCTTTTAAAAAGATGGTTGATCAGGGTATCCATACTGATTCCTGACTTTTCCAATTTGTCTTCCATGTTCTTGGGGTCAACAACCAATACTGCGCTGGCGTCTTTTGGAATAAACCTAGCTTCTTTAGGGGCATTACTACCACATGAGCTGATTAAGAAAGCCAGAACAACCAGTGCCGGAAATAGGCGGAATTTGCTATACATAGTGCTAGAATTAAGGTTTATAACGCTAAGTTAGTCCTTCGTTCTGAGCAGCCCTATGGAAAATTACCTACTTCAAAATAGACTGATAAACGGCTTCCTGTATGTTTGGTCGTACGTTTAAGGAGCCAAGTTTGTTGTTATTGCGTGTTGGGGTAACCCTATTTGATAAGAAAATATAGACCAGGTTTTCTTTGGGATCCACCCAAACACAAGTACCAGTAAATCCAGTATGTCCAAATGTTTCGGGAGAAACACTGGCGCTTGGATAGGGTTCTTTTCTGCTAGCATTGTCTTTTTCAGGCTTGTCAAAACCCAATCCTCTACGGCTAATTTGGCTATTATAAGCAGTAAATAATTGCACCGTGGATGCTTTAAAGAATCTTTTGCCGTTTAATTCACCCCCATTCAATAGCATTTGATAGAGTTTTGACAGATCATAAGCATTGCTAAACAAACCGGCATGACCAGCCACACCACCAAACATGGCAGCGCCTTCATCGTGCACGTCTCCCCTAATCAGTTGTTGGCGAAAATGTTTTTCTAATTCAGTTGGCACAATATTCCCTAGGGAGATATGGGTTCTAGGAAGAAATCCCGTAGTAGCCATATCAAGTGGTTCATAAAAATTGACCCTTGCATAATCATTTAAGGGCATGCCACTGATTGCTTCTACCACTTTGCCTAAGAAGATAAAATCATTGTCACTATACACATATTTACCGGCTTCTGTGAGTTTGCTTTTTAAAATGCGTTGATACAAACTGTCTTGCCAATCGTTGCGTACATACAAATCTTCGGCTGCCCTAAATTGGTGTTGCGCGTCTGCTTGATTGGAAAAATATTGTGGTTTAGGAATTCCAGTAACAGTGTCAATCACTTCTCTATAAAAAGGGATAAAGGGGTTTAATCCAGCTTGGTGTAAAAGTACATTTCTGAGGCTAAGACATGCTTTGTCAGAACCTTTTACCCAAGGTAGGTAATCCCCCAAAGTTTTATCCAAATCCAATTTTCCTTCATCGTATAATTTCATCACAGAAACCGTAGTAGCTGAAATCTTGGTAACAGATGCTAAATCATACAACATTGATGTATTGATGGGTTCTTTTTTGTCAAAATTGGTATAGCCAAAAGCCTTGTTATAAGCAATTTTTCCATTGCGCGCCACCAAGACCACGCATCCTGGTATTGCGCCATTTGCAATGGCGTCATTGGCAATTTGGTCAATACGGGCAAGGCTTTCAGCGTCTAGTCCCACCTGCTCTGGCTTGGCCAATGGTAAATATCCAGCATAAGCAATGCCATCTCCTACCTTAAATTGATCACAAACGGTTACTGGCAATTGACCCTTTGCGTGAATCTGGCCTTTTAATAAACTAACTGCGGTAATTTGAGTAATGGCATCGTCTTCATAACAAGCCACAATATTACTTGCGTTGCAGAGGTATTTCATCCCATAAGGGTTGCCAAAAACAAAATTGATGACAGGTAAATTTTGCGCTAGTTGTAACAAAGAAATGGTCTGATCCGATAAGCCATAATTATTGGCAGGCCTACGGCTAAAACTGTGCATACCTAACACAATACCATCGTATTTTTTCAAGATACTCAGTAAACTATCCTTCTTTTTGACGCCGTCTTTTGGTCCAAAAAAGAATAGGTCTGCCTGATAGTCTTTTTGTATTTGATCAGAAAAGGCATTACCCTTTTCTATGCCTACACCCAAATAGGCCACACGCTTGGCTTTCATGGGTAATAAATTATTGTCTGAAAATTTGAGCAAGGTCAAAGCCTCGGCAGCCAAACGGGTTTTAATTTCATCCGTTTTTAAGTTTAAATCAGCCACCAAATGGGTGGTGTCAATGACAGATTTTTGATTCAGCCCCAAATGGTATTTTACCAATAATATTTTTTTTACTTTTTGGTCAATGATCTCCCAGCTTAGTTTGCCTGAGTCAATGGCTTGTCTAATAGCTGCAATGCTTCCGGGGATATCGCCGGGAAGGCAAAGCAAATCATTGCCTGCAATTAAGGATTGAGCAGAAGCAGCTCCTTTTGGAAAGTATTTAGCCACTCCTTGCATTTCTAATGCGTCTGTAAAAGAAATGCCTTTGTAACCCAATTCTTCTCTGAGTAATCCATTGATGGTTTTTGGAGAGAGACTTGTGGGAAGATTTGCAGTAGTATCAATGGAGGGAATAGATAAATGCGCTACCATTACAGAACCTACCCCAGCCTTGATCATTTCTCTAAAAGGATAGAGTTCTAAATCATCCAATTGTTGGCGGGTTTTGTAAATAATAGGCAAGTCTTTATGAGAATCAACCGCTACGTCTCCATGGCCTGGAAAATGCTTGGCCGATGCCAATACCCTTGACGCTTCCATGCCCTTCATATATTGAATGCCATAAAGCGCTACTTTGTATTTATCCTCCCCAAAACTACGGTCATTGATTACCGGATTCATGGGATTATTATTGATGTCTACATCCGGCGCAAAATTGACTTGAATACCCAAACGCTTGCATTGTTCACCCACCGCTTTACCAAATTCAAAAATCAATTTTGAATCACTGACAGCACCCATCATCAATTGTCTGGGATAATTGATCACAGAGTCTAAACGCATACCCAGCCCCCATTCTCCATCAATAGAAATCATGAGCGGGGTCTTAGCAATGGACTGATAAAAATTGGTCAGGTTAGCCTGACGCACTGGTCCGCCTTGAAAAAAACAAAGCCCACCTACATTGTATTTTTTGATTAAGTTGGTTACTTCTTGCACATGCTCAGCCCCAAGATTACTGTGTGCCCTAATAATCATTAATTGAGCAATCCGTTGGTCTTTAGATAGTTTTCTAAATTGTTGTTTTACCCATTTTTTTGCCTGCGGCGATTCTTCATAAAAGGATTGTGCAAAAAGGGAATTTGCCAATAAGAGCATCAAACATAAAGAACTAACTATGCAAATTTTCTTCATAAACCAAAGTTGAAACTACAAGATAAACATTCTGAAAATAAAAAAGCCGCCAACAAATGTGGACGGCTTCAAAAGAATTCAATAGAATTAGGCTTCGGCTTCTTCTGCCGCATCATCTTTCACTTCAGTCAATACAGGGTCAACGTTGTTGGCGCTTAAAATACCAAACCATTTGACCATTTTTTTTAAATCGCTAGCGTATACGCGTTCAAAGTCAATATCGGCATATACTTTCTGGAAATAGGCTTTTACAGCTGCGGGATCTTTTTCAGATGGTAAGGCTTCTGTGCTATTCTTCATTGCTTGGAATACTTCTACCAAATTCACATTTTCGCGAATAGTATATACTTCAATGCTCTCTAGGTGAGAGAAATTATGCACACGGCTGCTCACAAATTTAGTAGTCTTGTCGTCTAGAGATTTTACAATGGCACCATCGGTTTTGCTACCTACTAGTTCAAACAAACCGGTTAAGCCGGTAATAGAAATCAGTTTACTATACTCCATTATTGATTGTTTAAGAGATACAAAGTAAAGATAAAATCAAGGAACTCTCCGTTTCCAATTCCTATTGACCGTTTTTAACTGTTGTTTCTACTAAAATTTCGGGTGGTTTTCTTACTGTTTTTAAAAAATTATCCCTAATTTGATGAGCCCCTACCACTTAAACAATCAAATATGAAAAAAATCCTACTACCCATCCTTACTATGCTGTTATTTTCAATGAACCAAGGGTTAAAAGCCCAAGCTTTAAATGCAGATACGGTGAAAGCGCAAATGATTCTTGACTGGCAAAGGGCAAAAGCCTATACGGCCGATTATCTAAAAACCATGCCCGCAGGTAATTATGCCAAACACCCCATTGATTCCATCAGAAGCTTTGCGGAGCAAATGCTGCATTTGGCATCGGGTAATATTGGATTGATTTCTACGGCTACAGGGGCAACTCGTATCTATCCTGGGTTTAATATGGAAAAATCAGCCACAGCGCAAAATAGAGACTCGGTTACTTATTATGTCAATGCCAGTTATGATTATGCCATTGCTTCTATTACCGCCATGGATCCCGCCAAAATGGGAGAAATTGTCAAACGTGGTGCTAGTGGAACCAGCAGATTTGCTTGGTTACAAAAAGCATTTGAACACCAAACCCATCACCGAGGTCAGTGCACTATTTATATCCGCATTATGGGCATCAAGCCTCCTAATGAGCAATTATTCTAAGAAATTGAGATAACTGTCTAGTCATAAATTTGGCTGGACAGTTCTCAAAACCATATCTAGTCTTGTTTTTAAGTCTTCATAAGGCGTAAAACCTCGCGCTAGCAAATGGAATTTATTGTCTCCCATATGCAGCAGCACACAAGGGAACCCAGTTACTTGCAATTGTTTACAGAGTTGAAATTCATAGCGGGCTTGCTCTAAATAAGCATTGCTACCCAGCTTTTTAAAAAAATCTTCTGGGTCAATACCCCATTTTTCTAATAAATGTCTATAGGCTTCTTTATCAGTCAGGTCTCTACCTTCAAAGTGTAAGGCATATTGTAAGTCTGCAGCAAACTCCACTTGATTTTCAGGGAATTGCTCTTTAAAAATGCAAAGCGCTATGGCGGGCATTTCAGAATTAGGATACCAATCGCTTTTTTCAGGGTGATTGATATGCCAAAGATAGTCTTCACCAAATTTAATTCCTGTAGTGGCTTCTACCGTCTGATAGGCTTTTTGAATATAGCCGGCGGTAGCACCAATGGGTACCGGTGTTTCAGGTAAAATCATGCCACCAGATAGTACCTCAAAAGGAAGGGTAGTGGCGTAATCAAGGGCAATCCGTTTTATGATAGGGCTAAAACCATAACACCAGCCACAATAAGCATCATAACAATAGTAAAGCGTAGGATTCATTTTTCAAAGGTATATTTTTCTAACTTTGCGTTCTAGAACGGAATTGCCGGTCTAAAAAAATTGATACTATGCCAGGTTTTGAATTGTTTGGTGCTGAAGAAAGAAAGGAAGTAAACGATGTTCTGGAAACAGGAATCTTAATGCGTTATGGATTTGATGGTCCAAGAAAGGGCATTTGGAAAGCGTTGGAATTGGAAAAAGCCATCACAGAGGTGTTTGGATGTGATTATGCCCATTTGACAAGTAGTGGTACTGCGGCCCTAACAACGGCTTTGAGCGCACTAGGGGTGGGTTATGGAGACGAGGTTATAATGCCTTCATTCACTTTTGTGGCCAGTTTTGAAGCGGTACTAAGTGTAGGAGCCGTGCCTGTTTTGGTGGATATTGATGAAACCCTTACACTCAATCCAGCTGCTGTTGAAGCCGCAGTTAATTCAAAGACCAAATGCGTGATGCCGGTTCATATGTGTGGAAGTATGGCAGATTTAGATGCACTAAAAGCCATTTGTGAAAAACATGGTTTGATTTTATTAGAAGACGCTTGTCAAAGTATTGGGGGCACTTATAAAGGAAAAAAATTGGGTACTATTGGCCATGCAGGAACTTTTTCTTTTGATTTTGTCAAGACCATTACCTGTGCGGAAGGTGGGGTGGTAATGACCAATAATAAAGACATTTTTGTTAAAAGCGATGGCTATACAGATCACGGACATGACCACCTTGGAGTAGACCGTGGGGCAGACTTGCATCCTTTTGTTGGGTACAATTTTAGGATCTCTGAACTACATGCGGCGGTTGGTTTGGCACAAATCAGAAAACTAGACGGATTCTTGGCCATACAGAAAAAAAACAATCAAGCGCTAAGGGCTCATTTAGAGACTATTCCTGAAATTAGTTTCCGTAAAGTACCCGATGAAGCGGGAGACAGCTTCAGCTTTTTAAGCTGGTTTCTACCTAATGAAGCTGTAACAAAAGCGGTTGTGGCAGAGCTCAAAGAACAGGGTGTAATGGCGGGTAGTTTCTATTGGTTTGTTAACAACTGGCACTATATTAGCAAGTGGGATCACTTAAAAGAAGCCACTACTTTAAATGGCATTAGTGCACCTCAAAAACAAGCTCTGCTTGGATTACAACAACAACAATTTCCAGCAAGTGACGCAGTGATGAGCCGTTGTATTTCTACCGCAATTAGTTTGTTGTGGTCAGAAGAACAAATCAAAGAAAAAGGAGAGAAAATGGCTGCGGCTATTCGTAAAGTATTGGCCCAACAATAGCCATCATCTTTTTTTCTTACCTTCTAGTGCGTCAACATATTCCATACTTCCCAAACGGAACCGGAAAGGAATTTTTGTATGTTTTTCCAGTTGTAATTCTGTTCGGCAAAAAAACGCTAGGTTTTTACTGTAAATGTTTTGGGGAATCATTCGAATGGGAAAATATTTTAAACTATCAGCTAACACTGGTTTTGTTGAAGGCATTAGTTGTTGGGCGTGTATGCCCGCATGAGTAACTAGCAATAAATTCACAAACAAACAAATTCGTTTCAAGTGCTTCTTAGTTTTATTTGTATGTAAATTTACAACTGAATAAGTTACGGATTGCCTATAAAATAATCAGGCAGTTTTAGTGTGAGCAAATAAAAAAGATGTCTTTAAGTCAATCCTTACAACAGAAACTATTACAAAAACTGTCTCCTCAACAGATTCAGTTGATGAAACTGTTGCAGGTACCCACGGCTAATCTAGAAGAAAGGATCAAGGAAGAATTAGAAGAGAATCCTGCATTGGAAATGGATGAAGAAGGTCATGAAGACGAATTTGGGGAAGATTTGCAGGATGATTTTGAAGGACCTTCTGACGAATCTATGGACGGTAGTGAAGAGGATTATGAGAACGCTGACACGACCGAGTACATTGTAGACGACGATGGTGAAATTGCGGACTACAAAACCAGGGATGACAATTATCCAGAAATGGATGACCAGAAAGTGACTCCCATTAGGGTAGAATCTAGTTTTCATGATATGGTCATTGACCAATTGGGTATGTTGGAATTGGATGAACGCAGTTTTAAAATTGCCGAGCAGATTGTAGGAAGTTTAGATGACGATGGTTATCTAAGAAGAGAACTGAGTTCTATAGCGGATGATCTGGCTTTTAGACAAAGCATGATGGTAGATGAAAAAGAAATTGAAGCTTTAATTAAAGAAATACAGCAATTTGATCCACCGGGTGTTTGTGCAAGAAATTTGCAAGAATGCTTGTTATTACAGTTGGAACGTAAAATAAGTGAAGGCAAATCAGTGGCCTTGGCGGTGCAGGTTTTGAGTAAATATTTTGAAGAGTTTACCAAAAAACACTACGAGAAAATTCAGCGAAATCTGAACTTGAACGATGAGCAAATCAAAGAAGTCATCAATCAGATTATCAAACTGAATCCTAGACCTGGTGGGAATATTGGAGAAATTAATAAGGCAGAGACTTATATTATTCCTGACTTTTTTGTCTTGAATAATAATGGTAGACTAGAGCTTACCCTCAATGCAAGGAATGCCCCAGATTTGCGGGTGAGTGAAGGCTACAGAGACATGTTAAAGGATTATGAAAAAGGATCCAAAACAGATAAGCGCCAAAAAGAAGCTGTGTTATTTATCAAGCAAAAAATTGACTCTGCTAAATGGTTTATTGATATGATTAAGCAGCGTCAAGAAACCTTGGTCAATACCATGAATGCCATTATTAGTCATCAACAAGAATTTTTTTTAACAGGTGACGAGACCACCATGCGCCCCATGATCCTTAAAGACATTGCAGAGATCACGGGATTAGACATTAGTACCGTAAGTAGGGTGGCCAACAGTAAATTTGTGCAAACGGAATTTGGAACTTACAGGCTCAAATTTTTCTTCTCTGAGTCATTGAGCACCGATAGTGGAGAAGAAGTTAGCACTAGAGAAGTGAAGAAGATTTTAAGTAATATGATTGAGTCAGAAGACAAGCACAAGCCATTAAGTGATGAACTATTAACAGATATGCTCCAAGAAAAAGGGTACAATATTGCCAGAAGAACCGTGGCCAAATATCGGGAACAATTGAATGTACCTGTTGCAAGGTTGCGAAAGGAATTGTAAAACAAAAACATGAGTCAAACAATTAGTCCAACTGTTCAACCGGGGAATAAGTTATTAAAGGCATCGGCTTCCTTTATCTCGTATCTATTTCATCCAATTTTCATTCCTACTTATGTGTTCCTTTTTTTGATGTGGCAATTTCCTTACGAATTTGCAGGCATTACGGAATGGCAATTAAAAATGCGTTTGTTTGGCGTGTTTTGGTTAACAGCTTTTTTTCCTGCTTTTGCTGTTTTTCTGCTATGGCGATTAGGCTTTAGCAATAGTATCTTTCTGCGTACCCAAAAAGAACGGATAGTACCCTATGTCATTAGTATGTTTTTTTACTGGTGGATGTATTATTTGAGTCGTAATTTTCAAGACCAACCCATTGTGTTGAAATTCTTTTTCATGGGTATTTTTCTTTCTACGGTCTTTGGATTAATTCTAAACAATTATTTCAAGATTAGTTTACACGGAATGGCCGCGGGTGGTGGAGCCGCAGCAATAGTGCTTTTCTCCCTTTATTATGGCGCATCCATGGGTGGTTTGATCAGTTTGGCCATTATACTGGTAGGACTAGTTTGTACAGCTAGGTTTCTGGTTAGTGATCATACCAATAAAGAAATTTATACTGGATTGCTGGTGGGTATTTTCTGCCAGATTTTTGCCTACTGGTTTGTGTTTTGAGCTTGATTTTCTACCTGCTCATTGTTTGGAAAACTGTCTACATGATTAAATTCGTTTACATAAATACGAATCAAAAGGATAAACAGGGAAATCAATATAGGGCCAAATATCAAGCCAATAAAGCCAAATAGTTGGAGTCCAATGATTACCCCAAATATGGTAACAAGTGGGTGTACATCGCCTAGCTTCTTCTGTAATGCAAAGCGGAATACATTATCCGCGGAACCAACTATCAATCCACAATATAAAATCAGCAAAACCGCTTTAGTGCTTTCACCTTCTGCAAATAATAGAATGCTAATAGGAATATAGCTAATGCCCAGTCCTACCACAGGCACCATAGAAGTGATACAAGTAAAGACGAACCAGAAACCTAGGTCGTGAACCCCAGCTACCCAATAGCCCAATAAAGCAACCAATCCTTGTACTAGTGCGGTTAAAGGAATGCCTACCGCATTCGAGATTACCAGTTTGTTCAGTTCTCCTCCAATTAAGTTTACATTTCGCTCTTTCATGGGAATATAAGTTTGGAGCCATGTTTCCATGGATTTGCTACTGACCAACATGAAATATAATAGTAAGTACATGATTACAATAGTGGTAACGGAATTTACCGTAGCGCCAACTACAGAAGGTAGATAGTTGGCCAAAGCCGTACTGATTTTCTTGGTATTTTCTTCATTGAGTATTTCAATGTTAAAATTCTTTTCTTGCGTAGCAATAATTTGTCTGAGCGTGTCCATAACTTGATTGGAATGCTGTACGGCATAACTCACTTTTGCAGAAATAATATTGATAAATATACCAACAGGTACTAGCACAATTAAAAAAGACAATAACAATAGCACGGAAGCAGCTAAACCCGGACTCCATTTTTTTACATGAACAAGTTTTTGCATCCGCGTGCGCATTAACATATAAAAAGTAATGGCACCAAGTAAGGCAGGTAGAAAAGAGGATAATTCTATAAAAAGAAAGACTGCCAAAAAAACCAGCAGTATGTAAAAACTGATTTGACGAATGTGTTGGCTATTGATGGAATTCATGACTGTAAGATAATTAAAAGACGAATAGTATAAAATAAGGTTAAAGACACTTTAGTCAAAAAGCTGCTAAACCCCTAAAACCAAGAATAATCCGTTTCTTTGCGCTCAATCTTAGCGTATATGTGGTACAAGCTTGGAAAAAAAATCCTTCAATATAGATTAGCAGCTTTATTGACACTTTTGGTATTAACAGCCATCATGGGCTATTATGCCGCTCAAGTAAAACTGAGTTATGATTTTACAAGGGCTGTGCCCACAGACAATCCAAAGTATGTAGATTATCAAAACTTCCTCAAAAAATTTGGCGCCGATGGGAATACCATTGTTTTGGGCATTGAGTCAAAGACTTTTTTTAGTAAAGAATTGTTTAATAAGGTTTCAGAACTTCACAAAGAGCTGAAAACCGAAAGTGGTGTAACAGGGGTATTAAGTATTCCAGAAACGGTAACACTTGGAACAGATTCTATTACTGGTAAATTATCTCCCCAAAAAATCTTCCATTATCCCTATACCAATCAAGTTGCTTTGGATAGCGACAGGGTAGTTTTTGAATCCCTGCCATTTTATAAAACCTTATTGTATAATCCGGATACCCATGCTTATTTAATGGGTGTAAGTGTCAATAAAGATACCATCAATAGTAAGAGTAGAACCAGATTGGTGAATGATATTGTGGCAAAAGTGAGTGCTTTTGAAAAGGCGAATAGTATGACTATTTACCAAAGTGGTATGCCCTATATCCGAACCGTAATGGGGAATAGAATCAAGGAAGAGATGAATATCTTTTTACTAGCTTCTGTACTTTTATCAGCATTAACCCTGTTCTTATTTTTCCGTTCAATCAGTGCCGTTCTCATGAGTTTGACCGTGGTATTAATGGGCGTTGTTTGGAGTTTGGGAACCATTGTTTTGTTTGGCTATAAGATTACTTTGTTGACTGCCCTAATTCCTATTTTGGTGGTGGTCATTGGCATCCCTAATTGTATTTATTTTTTGAATAAATACCATACTACTTATAGAGAATTGCCAGACAAAAACAAAGCCCTGGTAACCATGGTGGGAAGAATGGGTATTGTTACCTTATTCTGTAACATAGCTGCTGCCATTGGCTTTGCAGTATTTGCTTTTACCAAAAGCGCCTTATTGCAAGAGTTTGGATTGGTAGCCGGAATCAATATCATGGCATTGTTTTTTATCTCTTTGTTATTTATTCCAGCAGTACTCAGTTATTTACCGGCACCATTGCCTAAACATACCCGATACTTAGATAATAAATTCCTAGAAAAGGTCTTGATTAGAATTGAAAAATGGACTTTTAAGAAAGCGGGTTGGGTATATGGAATTACCGCTATTGTGACCATTGTTGCTATCATGGGAATTTTCCGCATCAAGAGTGAAGGATTTATTGTAGACGATTTACCCAAGAAAGATAAATTATACACAGACCTTAAATGGTTTGAAACACAGTTTCAAGGTTTGATGCCTTTAGAAATTATTGTGGACGCCAAGAAGTCTAGGGGGGCGTTGAAGATGGAAACCATGTTAGACATTGAAGAATTTAGTGACTATGCTAAAACCAAATCAGAAATGGCCCGTCCATTGAGTATTGTTGAAGCATTAAAATTTGCGAATCAGGGTTTTTATGGGGGCGATTCAGCCAGTTATGTTTTGCCCTTAGAAATTCCAGCATCCCTATCTACGGCACTTAGAAGCAGTAACAACAACAAGGGGAATAGTGAATTTATCAAGCTCATTAGTCAGTTTGTAGATTCCAACCAACAGAGAACCAGGATCAGTGTAAATATGAAAGACATTGGTAGTTTAAAACTTCCTGTCTTGATAGCAGATTTGGAGAAGAAATCTGCCAGCATTTTTGATTCCAGCAAATACCAAGTTACGTTTACAGGTAGTAGTGTTACTTTCTTAGAGGGATCAGCTTTTATTATCAAAGGACTAAAAGAAAGTATTTTCTGGGCTTTCTTGCTGATTACCCTTTGTATGCTCTACCTATTCCGCTCTTTCAAGATTTTGGTTTGCTCTTTGATCCCTAATTTGATTCCACTGATCATTACTGCTGGAACAATGGGTTGGGTGGGAGTAGCCTTAAAACCTAGTACGGTATTGGTGTTTAGTGTGGCCTTGGGTATTGCCATAGATGTTACCATTAGGTTCTTAATCAATTACAAACAAGAACTGCCACATTTGAATTTTAAGGTAGCTCCAACCTTGGTGCAGACCATTAGACATACGGGAATTAGCATTATTTATACATCCTTGGTCTTAATTGCCGGTTTTATCATCTTTTGTGGTAGTGATTTTGGAGGAACATTTGCCCTAGGATGGTTGACCTCACTTACTTTGGTAGTAGGAACCTTGACCAATCTGGTTTTATTACCGGTTTTGATCAATAGTTTTTATAGCAAAGGAACTGTTAAAAAATAAGTAATCCATAAACTGTTACCCAAAGCCATTGATTCAATGTGCTTGGTTTATTTTGCAAGTCCTTCTTAAAAAAATGTTAAAAGCTAGGGTGTTTTTTATTGGCGTTTAAACTATTGTTGAAGCTTTATGCAGCGTTTGTTTAACGAAACTTGCCTAATTTCAGCCCTCGCATTTTTTATTTAAAAACTAATAAACACTTATGAGAAAACTAGTAGTTCTGGTAACGTATGTGCTGTTGTGTTTAACACAGTCCTACGCTCAATCAAACCGGACAGTTACCGGAAAGGTAACCGATGACGCAGGAAATCCTCTTGCGGGTGTAACAGTTTCTGCTGCAGGAACTGCCAACAACGCCATTACTGACGCAAAGGGTATGTACAGTATCCAAATGCCCGTGAAAACAACTTCTTTGAAATTCAGTTATGTTGGATTTGGTGATGTTGAACTAACCATTGGCAACAGAAAATCAGTAGATGCAAATATGGTGTCTGAAGCAAAAGCACTATCTGATGTGGTTGTGGTGGGTTATGGAACACAGCAGAAAAAAGCCTTTACCGGTTCTGCAGCAAAAGTGAATCCCAAAGAATTTGCGCAACTAGTTACATCTTCCATTGACAAACAATTGGGTGGACGTGCCGCTGGTGTTCAAGTTTCAAATGTTGGGGGTGGCGTAGGTACTCCTGCCCGTATCCGTGTTCGTGGTGTAAACTCTATAAATGCAGGTCAGGATCCATTGATTGTTGTTGATGGGGTTCCTTTTATCTCTGGAAACCTTGCTTCAGTGACCAATAGTAATACCTTGGCAGATATCAACCCCAATGATATTGAAAACATAGAAATTTTGAAAGATGGTTCTGCTACAGCCATTTTTGGTTCAAGGGCTGCCAATGGTGTGATCATGATTACCACCAAGAAAGGTGACAAAGGCGGTAAAATGAAAGTAAACTATGACGCAACAGTTGGTTTCACTTCTCCTGGAAGCGTTTACCAATTGTTGAATGCAGACCAGTTTGTAACCATTGCCAATGAGAAGCGTGTAAACGCTGGTTTGGCTACCGCAGCTCGTGTTAGCCCTACTGGCACAAATACAGACTGGCAGAGTTTGGTGTACAACAACAATGCAATGGCCATGCAGCAAAACGTGAGTTTTTCTGGTGGTACTGCTAAATCAGCCTATTTCTTCTCTTTGAACTATTCTGATCAGAAGGGTATGCTTATTTCAAATAGTCAGAAAGCTTACAGAATGCGTTTCAACTTTGATACAGAAGTAAACAAATACGTAAAAATTGGTAACAACCTGACATTGGCTAAAGTATATGACTTTGACCAAAATAATGGAACCAATGCATTAAGCGGATCTGTTGCATCTGCATTAAGGATGCTACCAAACGTAGACCCTTATAACCCTGCCAACTCAACGGGTTATAATATTCAGTGGCCTTTGTTAAACCAAGTAGGTTTGGGTCCAAACACTATTCCAGTAGATGACAACTATACCAATCCCTTGTTCACCATGAATGTGAACAAATATGCTTCTGATAAAATCAGGATCAACAACAATACCTATATTGAAATCAGTCCGTTTAAAGGATTCAAATTCCGTTCTGCTTTCAACTACGATATGTTCAATGATTATGGTTTTCAAGGACTAGATCCAAGACATGGTGATGGTTTCAGCAGCCAAGGAATTGCCTTTAACCAAAATATCTTGACCGAACGTTTTGTTTGGCAGAACTATATCAACTACAATAAGTCTTTTGGTGCACACAATCTTTTTGTAACAGTTGGACAAGAAGCTCAGTCTGACCAATCAAAAAACGTATCTGGTCAGGGTTCTACCATTTCTGATTTATTCTTTTTACAAAATAACTTTATTGGAGGAACAGCCACTTTGCAACAAAGTGGCGGTGGATTTAGTAAGTCTGGCATCCAATCTTATTTTGGAAGGATTAATTATGACTTTGCTAGTAAATATTTCTTACAAGCCACAGTTCGTAGAGATGGCTTGAGTTCTTTGGCTCCAGATAACCGTTTTGGTATATTCCCAGGTTATTCTGCAGGTTGGAGAATTTCAGAAGAAAAATTCTGGGCTAATAGTGCTGGTTTAAGTAAATGGTTAAGCGATGTAAAACTGAAAGGTTCTTATTCAGTAGTAGGTAACCCATTGACAGGTTTCCCTTACCTAAGTACCTTTTCTGCTGCTAACTATGGTAACTTAAGTGGCTTGGCTCCTAACTTAATTGGTAATAGTTCTTTGAAATGGGAAACATCTAATAAATACGACCTTGGTCTTGAAATGTCTATCTTAAACGGCCGTTTCAATGTTGGATTTGACTGGTTCTGGAACGATATTGACAAATTGGTTTTGGCTGTGCCAACTCCTCCAACAGCAGGTGTTCCTAATAATAGTATTTCTCAGAATATTGGTACTGCTGAAAATAGGGGTATTGAGTTGACCATTGGTGGAGACATTATTCGCAGTAAGGATTTCAACTGGAATGTTAGCTTCAACTATACCAATGTACAAAACAAGGTTAAATCTTTGTATACCATTGGAGGAAACCCTGTGTTAACTATACCTGGTTCTTATAATAATATAGAAGTAGGACAGTCATTAAACTATCTCTATGGTTATAGATATGCTGGTGTAAATACCGCTAATGGTAATCCCATGTATTTTAATAATAGTGACCAATTGGTTCAGCACAATATTGCCAACGGTGCCTATTATCTTGCTACTAGTAAGAATGATCCTACGTTGGGTACACAAACTTCCTTGGGTCTGGCAGACAGACGCAATCTTGGTTTGAGCCTGCCTACCTACTTTGGTGGTTTCTCAAATAGTTTGCGTTACAAACAATTTGGTTTGGAATTCTTAATCCGTTATTCTGGTGGCAACAAGGTAATGAACATTACCCGCCAAGAAGCTTTGTTAAGTCAGAACTTCCACAACAATGGTGTTGAAATCTTAGACCGTTGGACCACTCCAGGTCAGGTAACCAATGTACCTCGTGTGGTGCAAGGACAAAGCAATAACATTAACCAAAACGGATTGGCAATTTCTAGATTTGTTGAATCAGGTGATTTTGTTCGCTTGCAAAACGTAACATTTAGTTATAGTATTGATAGCAAAAGTTTATTGGATCTTACCAATGGTTATGTGAAGTCTATGCGTTTCTTTATGCAAGGACAGAACCTAGCCTTGTGGACCAAATATTCTGGATTGGATCCTGAGAATGCATCACAAGGAGGACAGGATAACGCCGTATCTCCACAACCAAGAACCCTTTCTTTTGGTTTGAACGTTGGATTCTAAAACTTACATTAACAGATTAACAATAAAACAAATAAAATGAGATTCAATAAATTTTTTACAGCTACTGCAGTTTCAGTCTTGGTACTGGCTGCTACGGGTTGCGAAAAGGTTCTGAATGAAGCTCCCTATAATGCCTTTACCGATGAGAGTGTTTTCACTACTCCTGAAAGGGCTTTATTGGCGCTGAATGGTGTTTACGATGCCGGTCAAACTGGTAGCACTACCTTGGGTGGTAGGGGTTATCCTTTTGGCGCTGCAACCGTTGAACAAGGCGAATGCCGTGGTGAAGACATGGTAAACTTGGCAGCTTTTTATCAGGTTACCTATCAAGGTACTTATACCCCAACAACCGCCAATAACCAGGCCATGTGGGATAATACCTACAATATGATCAATAAAGCCAATATTGCAATAGATGGCTTTAAGAAAGTTGGTGCATCTGGTGTCATTTCTACAGCCCTTGCAACTCAATATGAGGCAGAATGCCGTTTCTTAAGAGCCCTGGGAACACATGAATTATTGGTACACTATGCGCGTCCTTTCTTAGATGGTAATGGTGCTGCGCTTGGTGTTCCTTATAGAGAAAATGCCATTACTGGAAGTGCTGCTTTAGATAAGTTAAAAACAGAGCCTCGACCAACAGTAGCTTATGATTATACCAGAATTATCAATGACTTAAATTTTGCAGAAGCAAACTTACCTAACACCAATGGTGTGTTGCGTGCTTCTAAAACTGCAGCCATTGCCTTAAAGCAAAGGGTCTACATGCACATGGGCCAATGGGATAACGCCAAAACAGAAGGCGCTAAATTGATTCCTGCAACCATTACGCCATTAACGCCATCAGCTACTACTAGTGTCATTGGTGGATTTAGTTTGTTGGCTAATCCTGCTAGTGCTTTTGGTTTACCTGGCGGTAATAGCGTGAGTGTTGAAAACATTTTCTCTTTCAAAAATGATCCATTGGATAATGGTAGTGTAAATGGTGCCATGGCGCAAATGTTGGGCTCTGCTGATTTGGGCGGACGTGGTCTTGTATCCATTTCCCCAACTATCTGGAATAATGCAGCTTGGTTGGCTTCCGATACCAGAAGAAGCAATTTATACCGTTTAGGCGGTACCTCAAATGGTACTAGTGCGGCAGGTTTGGCTATCATGACTACTAAATACACTGATTATGTAAACAGAGGAGACAATTGTCCCATCATCCGTTTTGCAGAAACAGTGTTGAACCAAGCTGAAATTGAAGCAAGACTTTCTCCATCTGCTGTTTCACAAAGGGCTATTGACTTGTTGAATTTGGTACGTAACCGTGCAAGTACTTCACCAGCAGCTACCCAATACACAACAGCCAGTTTTGCTGATGCCACGGCTTTAGTTGCCGCCATTTTATTAGAGCGCAGAATTGAGTTTTTGGCAGAAGGAAGGCGTTGGCCCGATATCCACAGAACAGCGCAGGATCCTATTGCTTCTTTAAGAGCAGCAGGCATTCCAGCCAAATTGTCTAATGGAACCAGCGGTAGCGCTTTGTATGGAATTGGTGTTCCAGTAACCTTGGGTCAACCAGCTATTCCTTATAGCGATTACCGTTTTATCTGGCCTATCCCAATTGGAGAAGTTACCCAAAACCCAATTATTGCACAAAACCCAGGCTATTAATCTTCAAAAATCAAAAGCATGAAAAAACAAATTTTCAATAAAGCTGGTCTATTTGCTTTGCTATTTGGAGCAATGGCCACCATGAATTCCTGCTCCAAGGATTTACCAGTAGCAGAAGAAGATCCTAATCCTTCTGCATTGGTAGCAGTGCATAATTTTGCACTCTTGGTACCGTCTAATTTGACCGTGATGTTGAACAATGCCAATCTATCTGTATTGGGTGCACCAGCTTCAATAGCATATGCTGCAAACTTATCAGGACCTTATGCAGGTGTTAAGCCAGGGGCAACAACCATTGGTTTAAGAACACTTACAGGCACTGCCGATTTGGTTAGCAAATCTGCCACTTTGGTTGCATCAAGTGCTACTTCTTTATTTGCCTATGATACCCTAACTCCTGCGGGAACTATCAAAGCTATTGCTTTACGTAATAATATGACTGCACCTTCAGCTGGAACAGCTAACTTACGTTTTCTAAACTTTTCTCCAACCAGTGGAGTTTTGAGCGCCGTGTTAACTAGAACTGCCGATGGTTTTGGTGTTGCCACTACTGGCTCAAGCACTTTTGCATCAGTTGACTATGTGGGTAATACTACTCCTAATGAAGCAACTCTTTCCAACTTCACCAATATTCCAGTTGGTACTTATTCCTTGGCATTTGTATCTGGAACAACACCTGTATTGAGTACTACCCTCACTATTAGAGAGGGTAAAGCTTACTCATTGGTTGCTCGTGGTTATGCAGCAGGAAGACCAGGCACTTCGGCTGCACAAGCTCTAGCTGCTTCATTAATATTACACAATCCATAATTGTCAATTTTAATAGTATGATATAGAGGCTGTCTCAAAAGGGCAGCCTCTTTTTTTATCCCTATTCCATTCTATGTAGGTTTAAACTTTAATTAAATAAGAACATTTTTCCTAAATTAGTAAACCGCAGAATACTTCATTGGGCTATTTTTAATCCTTGTTTCAGCAAGAAATAACCGCAATTCAGCGGTTTTTTGCACTTTAAAGCAATAATAGGGAAGAGAAAAATAACAAGTGTTTTTTACCTAATATTTAAATAGCCTTCGGCAAAGCTGTTAGATATTAATAATAACAATCGTTTGTTTTAATTTCAAATTTTGCAGCTAAAGTCAACAAACCAGTGTCTTAGTTGTTATTAGATTGTTAATTAAAGAATCGCCCCCAAAAACAAAAAACTAAACTATGAGAAGAGTACTCACAATGTTCCTGTGCATGGTGTTGGCTTATTCTTCCGTTTTGGCCCAGAACAGGACCATTACCGGAAAAGTAGCTGACGAGACCGGCAAATTGTTGGAAGGCGCGTCTGTTCAGGCGAAAGGCTCCAAAACTGCAGTATTAACCAAGGCAGATGGATCTTTCTCTATTCAGGTAGCCCAGAATGTGAAATCCATTATTGTATCCTATGTAGGATCTGATGCCATGGAAATTTCTTTAAACGGTGGATCAGTATATGCTGTTTCATTGAAAAAGAAAGTAGATCCATTAGAAGAAGTAGTAGTAACTGGTTATCAAGCCCGTAAGAAAAGGGATGAAGCTGGTGCTATCTCTTCTATCAAAGCGGCTCAAATTGAAAACTTACCAAATGCATCTTTGGATAAAGCACTACAAGGTAAAGCTGCTGGGGTATTGGTTCAAGCAACCAATGGTTTGCCTGGTGGTGCCATCAACGTTCGAATCCGGGGTCAAGGCTCATACCTTGCAGGTAATGATCCATTGTACATTGTGGATGGTGTTCAAGTCAACACTCGTTCTGATGGTAACTTTACCCAAAATAACCCACTTGCTTTCTTAAACCCAGATGATATTGAAACCATTGATATCTTAAAAGATGCGGCATCTGCTGCCATCTATGGTTCAAACGCATCTAATGGTGTAGTAATCATCACTACCAAAAAGGGTAAAGCTGGTAAAACCAAATTCAATGCTAACGTTTACATGGGTTCCGTGCAATTGATGAAGAAATTGCAAATGTCTAACTCTCAGGAGTATTTCCAAATGAGGGCTGAAGCCTATGGTAATAGCAATAACCTGCCTTGGGATAACTTAGCTGTGTTACAAACTGCTTTGAACGAACTGCGTGTACCAAATGCAAGTTCTTTAACGCAAGCTCAAGCACTGGCAGCAGCTGCAGCATTGCCTACTTATGATTGGCAAGACGAGGCTTTCCGCAATGGTTCTATACGGAATTATGAACTAAGTGCGAGCGGTGGTAATGAAAAAACTACTTTCCGTTTAGCAGGTAACTATTCTTTACAAGAAGCCAATGTAACAAAGGCCGATTTTAAACGTGCTGGTTTACGTTTTGATATTCAAAACAAAGCAACCGATCGTTTAACCTTGGGTGCAAGTTTAAACTTGAGCACCTTCAATCAAAATAATCCATTCGCAACCAGTGGTTCTTTCTTGGGTAGCCCTGCTTTCTCAGCATCAGGTATTATACCAGTGAATCCTATTCGTAATGCTGATGGAACTTATTATGGTGTTCCAGGTCAAACGCCTGCCAACTTAATTGGTACTTTGAACCAAAATATTATTCAAGTAAATGACTATAATACTGGATACCAACGTACCAACCAATTGATTGGTAATGTTACTTTAGATTATAAAATCAATAGCTGGTTGTCATTTAAAGCCTTGGTGGGTATGGATTATCGTCTAACCCAAGGTAAGAACGTACGTGACAGCAGAACTGCTGATGGCTTTAACCTGAAGGGTAACGTAAACGTACAGAGCAACTGGAATACCAATATCAATACTTACCAAACCCTGAATTTCAACAAGACATTTGGTACCAAACACCGTTTGGATGGATTGGTAGGTTTTGAATATAGAAGAGAAAATAACGAGAGTATTACTGCCAATGGTCAAGTATTCCCAACCTATCAGTTTACTTCTTTAAACAATGCAGCAACCCCTGTTTCAGTGGGTGAGTTTTTCTCAGGATTCCGTAGAAACGGTTTCTTTGGTAAAGTGAACTATGGCTTTGATAGAAAATACTTGGTTGCCTTTACTTTACGCCGTGATGGTTCTTCTAGATTTGGTGCTGATAACCAATACGGAACTTTCTGGGGAATTTCTGGTGCATGGAATATAGACCAAGAAAATTTCTTGAAAAATTCCAATGTGATCAATTCTTTGAAACTTCGCGCTAGCTACGGAAGTACGGGTAACGACCAGATAGGAAACTTTGATGGTCTGGGACTATATGGTGGCGGTGGTATCTATAACAATGGTTCTGGTATTGCATTTAGTCAATTAGCCAACCCTAAACTGAAATGGGAAACAAACGTAACTACCAACTTGGGTCTTGACTTTGGTTTGTTTGGTAATCGTGTAACTGGTAGCTTAGAAGTATACAATAAAGAAACCAGAGACCTTTTGATTAGCCAACCTACACAAATTACAACAGGTTTTAGCAGTATCACTTCAAACGTAGGTAGACTAACCAATAGAGGTATTGAATTAACCTTGGGTGGAGATATCATTAAAGCTAAAAAGCCAGGTGCGTTTAATTGGAATACAACATTCACTTTTGCTTACAACAGAAATGAAGTGAAAGAATTATATGACGGATTAAAGATTCTTCCAAGTGACAACTCTGTTCAAGTAGGTCAGCCATTGGGTGTATTGTTTACACAACAGTTTGCTGGTGTAAACCCTGCAACTGGTAGGCCAATGTGGTATGATACTTTAGGTAATCTAACTTACCAAGTATTAGCCAAAGACCGTAAGATTATCGGACCTCAAAACACTCCATTGTACCAAGGTGGTTTGAGAAACAGTCTTACTTTCAAGAACTTTACCTTTGACTTTTTCTTCCAATATGAGTATGGTAGATACTCTTCTGACGGACAAGCAAACTTCTTGATTGAGAATATTGCGCGGATCAACGTATTGAAAGACGCTTATGATAAAAGGTGGACTACACCTGGACAAATAACTTTCTTCCCTCGTTATTTGTTGACTAGTGCAGAATCTAAAGGGTCAGGAGCACAAAGTGGAACCAGAACTTTCTTCAAAGCTGATTATGTTCGTTTGAAAAACGTAGCTGTTTACTATGATCTTTCTCCTTCATTGGTGAAGAAAGCAGGATTGAGCAGTTTCCGTTTCTATGTTCAAGGTACCAACCTCTGGACTGCCAGCGATTGGTTTAGCTATGACATTGAATTCGTAGGTACAGCCACCGGTATTGTTCCACAAACCAAGAACTACACCGTGGGTGTTCAAGTTGGATTCTAATTTTTAAAAAACAAACGAATCAAAAATGAATACTAAAAAAATATATCAAACAGGATTAGCCCTAATGGCCTTTCTGGTTATTTTTTCTAGTTGTAAAAAACAATTAGAGATTGCACCAAGACAATCCATTGACGCAGCTACTGCATTGAGCTCAAGAGATGCCATCAATGCTTCAATTACATCTATTTATGCAAGTTTAAAAAACGTGCGTCAATATGGTAAAGATTTAATTGCTCTTCCAGAAGCATTATCTGACAACGGATTTGCTACCAATAAATCTGGGCGTTTAATTAATGAAGCTAATAATGTGCAAGGTGCTCATTTTACCACCACCATTTGGAACAACAGTTATGCAGCCATTAACCAAATCAACAATACCATTACTGCCATCAGTACCTCTAGTATTACACCTGTGTTGACACAGACTGAAATTGATGGATGGTTGGGACAATTGTACTTCTTACGTGGTTTGTACTACTTTGACTTGGTAAGAGTATATGGATATGTTCCTGGAGCTGTTGTAGCGGCACAGGATAGAGGCGGTGTTCCATTGTCGTTGAGTGGAATTGCTACATCTACTGATGCCTTGGCTTGGAAACCTTCTAGGGCTCCAATTGCTGATGTGTATGCGCAAATCATCAAAGATTTGGTTGCAGCTGAAGCAAGGTTGGCCGTTAATACAGGTACTGCTACCTTTACTGCTAGTAAGAATGCAGCTCAGGCTTTGTTGTCTCGTGTGCAACTATATAACAAAGACTATACTGAAACCAAAAAATGGGCTGATGCTGTCATCACTTCATCTTCATCAAGGTTAACTACCACTTCTAATTATGTAGCACAGTGGAGAGTAGAATCAAATACAGAAATGTTATTTCAGGTGCGCTATACTACAGCTGCTGAAAACATTGGAGTAAATGAGTCTTTACAAACTTCCTTTTCAACATTGGTGACACCAGGTAACCAAGCATCAACTGGAGGTTTTGGAGATTTGGTACCAACCATAACGCTGTTAAACGATCTTGGAATTTCGTTAACAGGTGGTAATACTACTACTGTATTTGCAAATCCCGCCACTGTTGCATCAAGAAGTACAGACGTTCGTAATTTATTGTATGAGCCAGGAACTTCAGGACGTGGTAATATTAAAGTGGAGTGTACCAAGTATTTAGGAAAGAATGGCGTGATCAATTTAGATAATGTTCCAGTGATTCGTATTTCAGAAGCCATTTTAAACCGCGCTGAAGCGCAAGCTACTGCTGGTTCACCAGTCCTAAATTTAGCAGGTGCTTTGTCTGATTTAAAAGCCATCAAAGCTAGAAGATATACAGACTATACTGGTTCTGCTCAAGAAACTGCTGATAACGCCATGACACAAGCTCAATTGTTGGAAGAAATTTTGCGCCAACGTAGAATTGAATTTGCTTTTGAAGGACACCGTTTCTTTGACCTGAAGCGTTTGGGAAGGGATTTGATTAAAGCACCACATTATAATAACGTGGCCTTTACTGATACCCGTATTCTTCCCAACTTACCTCAGGGTGATATTGATGGTAATCCGAATCTAAAACAAAATGCTGGATATTAAAATATAGAAACATGAAAAAAATAATCACATCCTCCATCTTGTTGTGCGTCTTGTTCTTGACGGGTTGCGTTAAAAATGAACTCACTGTTTTTACAGGATCACAAGTGGAATTTGATGCCGCTTCTTGGAATTCCAATGCCGCAGGTTTGACTTACCCTATGATGACACGCGTGCCAACATTCAATGCAACAACCCCAACCAGTCAGCCAACCATAACAAGGGCTATTGGTACTGTAACCCTGCGTGTTAACCTAGTGGGCGCTCAGAGCAGTACTCCCATTAGTTTTGACTATGTAGTTGCCAGTGAAAGCACGGCTACCGCTGGTACACATTTTACTGCTATCACTGGAAAAGGAACCATTCCTGCAAATAGCAGTTTCGGAACTATTGATGTTGTAATTTTGAACCCTGGCGTGTCTTCAACAACGCCTAGGGATTTGGTATTGCAATTGGTAGACAATTCAAGCATCAAAGCAAGTGTAAACTATGCCAAAGTTGGTTTGAGAATCTCTCAACTCTAATTTAGGTTAGTACTAATTAATATGGCCGCCCCGAGATAATCGGGGCGGCCTTTTTTATTGGAAGATTTACTATTGGAGGAATCTACTATTGTAAGATTTACTATTTGAAGATCTGTGCCAATTGCTGGTCTAATTCTGCAGAACGCAAATGAGATGCAATAACTTTACCATTTGGGTCAATCAATACACTAAAAGGAATGGACTCAATACCATAATCGGTTACTACTTGACTCTGCCATTTTTTGAGATCACTCACATGGGTCCAAGTTAATTGGTCTGCTTTAATGGCCTGCAACCAATAGTCTTTTTCCTCGTCTAAAGAAACGCCTAAGATGGTAAAGTTCTTGTTCTTGTATTTTTGAAAAACAGCTACCAGTTTTGGATTTTCACCACGGCAGGGACCACACCATGAAGCCCAAAAATCTATCAATACATATTTGCCTTTGAAGCTGCTTAAAGTAATGATTTTTCCATTTACATCTGGAAGACTAATCTCAGGAGCTTGCTTATTTATTAAAGGATCATTGTTGGCAGGAGTAGCCGTAGCAGCCTGAACGGTTAAGAGGCTTTTCAATTTGGCAAGCCCACTATGTTCCTTAAAATCATTGGCTGACGCTATTGCCAAGGTTTTTAATTCTTCTGATTGCATGGTTCTGGAAGCCAAGCCAATGGCGTAGTATTTTACTGCAGGGCTTGCTGATTTTATGATAAAATCACCAATAAAACTATTGATCCCTTTTACTTGTAAGTCTCTTTGACTAAGGGCCAAGGTCATGGCAGAATCATTCTTTTGTTTTTGCAGACTATCAAGCAAAATAAAAGTTTGATACAACGCAGAATCCTTTGTCTGATAGGATTCCATCAGGTTGTGTATGGCCAGTGTAGCATCAGAACCCTCCACTTTGTATTGACGAAAATGATCCATGTCAATGGTTAGACGAATACTCTTTCCATCATTCACCACCAAAATAGCTGGACCTTTTTCCAATTGTAAACGATAGAGCCCTTCTTCCTTACCCATGGCACGGAGTTCAAAAGTTCCGTTCTTTTTTAAAATAGCAGAATCCAGGGTAATGGGTTGCTCACCCGCAAAAGGAATTTCTTGCAAGAGAATTTTTTGTTCAGGCGCATTGGTTACCAAACCACTGACCACAAACGCACCGTGTTTTTTTTCTTGACAGGCTAGCACCAAGATGGCTAGTAATAAAGGCAAAATGATTTTTTTCATATTGGTTGTTTAATCCCGGAGGATGCTTGTTCGTTTAAGATTGTAGGGCTTTTTCTATTAAGGATGTCACCATTTTTGGATCGGCCTTGCCCTTGCTGATTTTTTTTACTTCACCTACAAATAATCCTATCAAACCCTTTTTGCCCTTGCGATACTCAGCTACTTTATCTGGCATAGCCGCCAACGCTTGTTCTACCCAAGCCGCCAACTCACTCGTATCGCTGACTTGAATCAGGTTTAATTGCTCGGCCAATTGCAGGGCTGTAGCCTCTTGGTTGTCTATTAGGGCGCCCATCAATTTAGAAGAAGCCACAGAGAAATTCACTTTGCCACTGTCTACTAAATTCAATAAATCCGCCAATCGCTCAGGCGCTAAAGGAAAATCTGCTATCTCCAAATGATGCTCGTGCAACCATTGTTTAATGGGTCCCAGCATCCAGTTGGCCGCGGCTTTGTAGTGTTGGGTATGTTTGATAACGGCTTCAAAATATTGGGTGCTGGCCAATTCATCACAGAGTTGCTGCGCGTCATAATCACTCAAGCCAAATTCTTGGCTGTACTTGGCAATGAGCGCATTGGGAAGCATGGGTAACTGTGCTTGCAGGTCTGCGATAAAGGCATCGGTTAAATGAAAGGGTGCCAAATCCGGATCCGGAAAATAGCGGTAGTCATTGGCTTCTTCCTTGTCACGAATGGCAAATGTGGTATCATTATCCGCGTTAAAACTGCGGGTCTGTTGTTGAATTTTTTCACCCGCATCTAAGAGTATAGCCAATCTTTCCACTTCAAATTCAATGGCTTTTTTTACGTTGCGAATGCTGTTTAGGTTCTTGACTTCTACACGGGTACCCAATTTTTCAGTGCCAATGGGGCGTAGAGAAATATTGGCATCACAACGCAGCGAACCTTCTTCCATATTGGCGTCACAGATCCCCAGCCAACGCACCAGTTTGCGCACTTCGGTCACGTATTGCCAGGCTTCATCGGCAGAAAAAATATCCGGCTCGGTCACTATTTCAATGAGTGGTGTGCCAGCCCTATTCAGGTCAATACAGGTAAAATTGGGGTCTAGGTCATGGATGCTCTTACCAGCGTCTTCTTCCAAATGAATCCGGTTCAGTTGTACCTGTCTATAACTACCATCGGCAGTTTTGATCCTCACAAGCCCACCTTTACAAATAGGGGTGGTATGCTGAGAAATTTGATAACCCTTGGGCAAATCCGGATAAAAGTAGTTTTTTCGCGCAAAATAATTGTCTTTCTCAATCTCGCATCCACAGGCCAAACCCATTTTAATGGCATAATCTACCGCTTTGGCATTTGTCTTGGGCAAGGTACCCGGATGCCCCAGGGTAATGGGACTAATATGCGTATTGGGCTCTGCCCCAAAAGCCGTGCTGTCTCCGCAAAACAATTTGCTCTGGGTAGCCAATTGAGCATGAACTTCTAACCCAATCACCACCTGATATTTATCGCTCCATGACATAGGCTGCAAAAATAGCTTTCTAGTAGCAGAAGCCGGTGAGAATGCAGCATTTTGTCAAAAAAATAACCACGCCGGGAACGGCGTGGTTGTACAACATGAGAAAACAAAATAGTTGCTTTAATAGGTAGTTAGATTTTCCATTAAGCCATTTGAAATGGATTTTTGTATTTCCGGCCTTAGTCAGGGTTATGATGATTAAAACTTAATACTTCCTTTAATAACCAATTGCCGTTTTCCAACAACCATACATGGGTAAATTTTGCAGAACTTGTAGCAAGATCTTTTTTATTTGGTTCTCGGATATAAAAATGGTGAATTCCAGTTTGGATGACTCCATATAAAGTTCCATTGTTATAAAGTGGAAATACCTCCAAACTGTTCTCATCCACCTTTCTAATGGGCTTTACATTGGGGTTGGCACAAATATTCTCCCTAGTATTTTTAAGAAAGACTTCTTTGTTTTGAATACCGCTTTGATCATGAAAAAATAGCAAGTCTTTATGGATGGCTTTATTTAAATATTCCATGTCACAAAGATTAAAAGCCCTTTCAAAAAACACACTATCCTGTTTTTTCAACTCAAGAAATAGTTCTGAGTTTTTTGCAACTTGACCATTTACCAATAGACTTGAATAAACTAGTATACATAGTAGACAAAATTGTTTCTTGGCTTTTTTCAATGTTATAGATTAAAGGGTTTTGGAAAAGCGATATACCAATTATCTTACAAAAATGGTCTATTATAGGTTGGCAGACTTCAATTTCTTGGGAATTTTTACCTCAATGGTTTGTGCTTTTCCACCTCTTTTCAAACCAAGTTTCACAGCATCACCTGGTTTTAGGTCTTTGATCTGATCCCTAAGTTCATCAACAGATTTTACAGATTTACCATTGATCTCGGTGATGATATCGTCTTCTTTTAACCCAGCTTTTCCCGCAGGAAGTTCATCATCTACATCGGTCACTTTTACGCCATCACCCGCTTCCAAGTCTTCAATTTGCATGCCCAATTTTGGACGGCCATTGGAGCTCATGATGCGCAGATTGCCTGGTCCGCCCTTCATGACGTTCTCGTCAAAATTGAAATTGTGTTCAAAGTTGGGAATGCGAATCTCGAAATTGCCTTTTCCCATTTTCATGGAATGGTCTTTGGAATTGAATTCCATGGGAGGCATATTCATAATAAAGCCATTTTTGCCATGCATGTCAATGATCACTTTTTTATTGCCTAATTTTTCCCAATCACTGTCTTTAAAACTGTCAATGTCCTTTCCATTGATGGTTACTTTGTTGCCGTCAACCCTCACGGTCATTTTTTCAGTTCCCTTTTTACCATCGTTGATGACAATGACTTCTTCTTCCACTTTTGATTTTTTTTCTTTGGGAGTTTCTTTGCTTTGGGCCATCGCGCAAGCACTAAGACTCAAGGCCAAAAAGGTACTGTAGATAATTTGCTTATTCATATTGAATCATTTTTGTTTGATGATTCAAATATAGATGGGTACTACCTTAATGAACCTTGCACAATGGTTAATCAAGGTTAATGCTTGGACAAAAAAATCCCAGCTAGGCCGGGATTTGAATTAAGTAGTTAAAAGCTTAGATAATCAACGCTTTAATTTGAGCAATCACTTGACCCAAGTTGCTGGCGTCTTGTCCACCAGCAGTAGCCAGTGTTTTTTGTCCACCGCCACCACCCTTGATCAGCGGGGTTGCTATTTCTTTGATCATCTTGGGCGCTTCTAAATTTTTGTCAGAAACCATACTGTCTGATAACAAAATGCAGACCGATGGTTTGCCCGCCAGATTGGCTACCAAGACTACCAGGTAATCATTGCCCAATGCGGTTTTTAGCTCAAAGCAGAGTTTCTTTAAATGATCGGCACTGCTCACGCTTACTTCTTGGCCCACAAAAAATCCAGTAGCACCATTATTCAAGGTGAATGCTTCTTTGCTAGCAATCAATTGTTCCCTAATCACCACTAATTGTTTGGCTTCTAGGCTTTCTAATTTCTTTTCTAGTTCCTGTTTTTCCTGGATAATTTTTTCTACTGCTTTGAGTGGGTCTTTTGTTTTGAGTAGGGTACCTACTTCACGCAGACCAGCAAATTGGTCATAGAGATAATTAAAGGCCTTGCTTCCAGTAAGGGCTTCAATTCTTCTCACACCCGCTGCAACAGCAGCTTCTGCGGTAATCTTAAACAGACCAATCATGCCTGTATGATAGACGTGTGTACCACCACAAAGCTCAATAGAATAATTGGGGTCAATGGTTACCACGCGTACGGTATTGCCATATTTTTCTCCAAACAGCGCCATGGCACCCAATTTCAGGGCTTCTTCCTTTGGTAATTCACGCACCACCACTGGAATATTTTCTCTGATCTTGTCATTCACCATGCGTTCTACCTGACGCAGTTCCTCATCGCTTACGCGCGCAAAATGCGAGAAGTCAAAACGCAGTTCCTCTTCATTCACCAAGGATCCTTTCTGAGCTACATGATTGCCCAAAACGGTTCTGAGCGCAGCGTGCATTAAATGCGTAGCCGTATGGTTATAAGAAACAAACAACCTTTTTTCTACATTAATACTGGCCTTGCATTCTGCCTGAATATTAGCAGGAAGGCTGTTTACAAAATGAACAATTAGGTCATTCTCTTTTTTGGTTTCGGTTACTTCAATGGTTTCTCCATTAAATTCCAACCAACCCGTATCGCCCACCTGGCCACCGCTCTCTGCATAGAATGGGGTAGTAGCCAAGACCAATTGGTATTGCTCCTTGCCCTTTGAGCTAATCTTGCGATACTTGGTTACCTGTGTATGCACCAAGATGTCTTGATATCCTACAAAACCTTCACCAGCTGTTTCCGATAAAACCACCCAGTCTTGGGTATCCAATACAGATGCGGCTCGGCTCCTGTTTTTCTGTTGCTGCATTTCGGTTTCAAAACCAGTTTCGTCTACACTAATGCTATTCTCTGATGCAATTAACCTGGTCAGGTCAATGGGAAAACCAAATGTGTCAAAGAGTTCAAAAGCCGCTTTTCCACCAATCTGTTTTTCTACTGATTGGGAACTAGCCAACAACAAATCATCTATGCGTTTTAGTCCCTTGTCTAGGGTTCTTAAAAAAGCGTCTTCTTCTTCCTTCACCACTTTACTGACAAAATCCAATTGCTGTTTGAGCTCGGGGAATACGGTAGCAAACTGCTCTGCCAATTGAGGCAGTAATTGGTGCAAGAGGGGTTGTTTATAATTCAGATAAGAATAATAATATCTAACGGCCCTGCGCAAAATACGGCGGATCACATATCCCGCTCCGGTATTGGAAGGTAGTTGTCCGTCTGCAATGGTAAAACTGATGGCCCTAATATGGTCAGCAATCACCCTAAAAGCAATGGCTTGTTTGCTGGCACTAAAATCATAGGTCAGACCCGTAATTTTTTCTACATGCGCAATGGTGCCGGTAAATACATCGGTATCATAGTTGCTGGTCTTGCCCTGGATCACGCGCACCAATCTTTCAAAACCCATACCTGTGTCTACGTGTTTGGCGGGAAGTGGTTCCAGACTGCCGTCTTTGAGACGGTTAAACTGCATGAATACATTATTCCAGATTTCTATGACTTGTGGATGGTCATTGTTCACCAATGTTTTTCCATTTACTAGTGCACGCTCTGCGTCTGGGCGGCAGTCTACATGAATCTCAGAGCAAGGCCCGCAGGGTCCGGTATCACCCATTTCCCAGAAATTGTCTTTTTTATTCCCCAACAAAATGCGCTCTGGGGCAATCCATTTTTTCCATTCTTCAAAAGCTTCCAGGTCTTTGTCTAAATGCTCTTTTTCATCGCCCTCAAAAATGGTGACATAGATTCGGTTCTTGTCAATCTTGTATACTTCAGTGAGTAGTTCCCAACTCCAAGCAATGGCTTCTGCTTTAAAATAATTCCCAAAACTCCAGTTACCCAACATTTCAAACATGGTATGGTGATAGGTGTCTACGCCCACTTCTTCCAGGTCATTGTGCTTACCACTAACGCGCAAACATTTTTGGGTATCGGCCACGCGGGGATGCGGGGCTTGTTTATTTCCCAAAAAATAATCCTTGAACTGGTTCATACCTGCATTGGTAAAAAGCAGGGTGGGGTCATTCTTCACCACAATGGGGGCCGATGGCACCATCTGATGCTCTTTGGAAGCAAAAAAATCAAGGAATTGCTGACGAATCTGGGAACTGCTGTTCATTTTCTATGGAAATTTAAATCACGGTTTTAGCCCATTGAAACTATCTTTGATGGCTTTTAAGGGATTGCAAAGGTAAGGATTACTGGGTGGAATACATGGTATTGAACCAGGGATTGGAACCTAAAAATGAATTCTAAAAGCTCATAGGCTAGCGCGATGAAGAAAATCAAATACTATTACAACACCCATACCCTCAGGTTTGAAAAACTGGAAGTGCCGCTTCGGGTAAGACTCTTGCAGGTCTTTGCCTTTGTAACGGCATGTATGGTTACGGGTTTGCTCATAGTTTTTATTGTATTTAAATACATTGATAGCCCCAAGGAAAAATTACTTCGCCAGGAGAACGAAGACATGAAACAGCGCTACAGCATTTTGGGCGATCGGCTCAACGAGTTGGAATTGCAGATGGACGAGTTGGAAAACAGGGACAACAATGTGTACCGTGAAATCTTTGGTGCCAACCCCATTCCAGATAGTATTCGTGCCAAAGTAGTAGAGAAAAAGAATGAAGTGAAACTGGTAGCCCGCATGGGTGAAACCGAATTGGTCAACAATATGACTGACCAGTTAAACCTATTAACCATTAGACAAAAATCGCAAGACAGGTCTTATGTAGAGATTACCAATCTGGTGAAGAATAAGGAAAAGCTGATCAATGCCACGCCTTCTATTCAACCCGTGAGCAATAAGAACCTTGATAGAATAGCTTCTGGTTTTGGCTATAGGATTGATCCCGTTTACAAAGACAGAAGACTGCATGCCGGTTTGGATTTTACGGCGCCTTCAGGAACGCCCATTTATGCCACGGCCGATGGAACGGTTGGGGACGCGGGTTTTCACACCGGTGGATACGGCAACCGCGTGGTGATCAACCATGGTTTTGGTTATCAAACACTCTATGGTCATATGTCTAAGATCAAAGCTAGAGTGGGAGAGAAAGTGAAAAGGGGAGAAGTGATTGGCTATGTGGGTAGCACAGGAAAAAGTACGGGACCACACTGTCACTATGAAGTGCATAGAAGTGGGCGTCAGGTAGATCCCATTTACTATTTCTACAATGACCTGACTCCAGCGCAGTTTGACCGGATCTTGAAACTGGCAGCCGTGAGCAACCAAAGTTTTGACTAGGTTTGAACAATTAGGGCAACTACTTGTCATTTATCATACAATCAACATCATGGAACCAGGCGTTAGGGAATATCTGTTGCGCATAGTCAATACCATTGCACTAGCCATTTTTTGGATGGCCATCAATTCTACCTTGGGTATCATGTATCAATTTGGGTTTTTGGACCAGGGCATTCACTTGGCCCAAATCCTTTTCTATACTTGGATGATTGTCAGTTTTGTACTCTTGTTTAGGTACCTCAAAAAGCTATGGCTAAAGCCGATAGACTTTGAAGACCCCGGCTATTCAGAGTTTGAACAACCCCAATAAAAAAAGCACCGGCAAGGCCGATGCTCTTAACTATCTTTTTTACTATTTATTTTTTGCTATATATTTTTTACAGTTTATTTTTTATCGTCCTTGGTATCTAGGATTACGGGAGAACTTCCCTTACCCATGATAATCACTTTGGCATTGGGCGATGTAACTAGTCCTTTCATCATCTGAATCTGCTCATATTGCAATTGCTTGTCAGTAAGACCAGAACTCATGATGCGCTGATAGTCTGCAATACCTTGGGCTTCTACACGCTTACGCTCGGCTTCTTGTTTTTCCTTTTGGAGTACAAATTCCATTTTCTGGGCGTCTTGCTCTGCCTTGATCTTTTCTTCAATAGAACCTTTTACACTGGCAGGCAAAGTAATATTGCGCACCAATAATTGTTCCAAGACCAAACCGCGTAGTTTGAAATTGTCTTCAATGGTTTTGAAGATCCTGGTTTGAAACTGGTCACGCTTGGTGCTATACAAATCAACGGCGGTATAGAACACGGCATTATCCCTGATCTTTGTTCTGGTAATGGGTCGTACAATTTTGTCTTTAAAATCTAGCCCGGTTTCTTTTACAATATTGGGTGCTTCGGTAGACAAGACCCTGTATAAAACAGTGAGGTCAATCACTACTTCCAAACCATCGGCGGTCAATACGCGAATAGCATCGTCTCCAACCTTATCTCCCTCGTCATGAACACCACTCATGGTATAGTTCTGGGTTTTGATGTCAATTTTGCTCACGTCTACCAAGGGATTCACAATGGTTAAACCACTTGTCAATACATCGTCTTGTACCTTACCAAACATAGACTTGACACCAATTTGGCCCGCGTCAATTTGTTTGATACTGGAAGTTAGAAAACCAATCACCATTAATGAAATACCCGTAATCCTTGCGGCATTGGCGTATTGTGGTAAGGGGTGGCTGGCTTTTTTAAGTGAAAATGCGGCTATGAATACAATCAAGCCTAAAATTAAGAGAATCATGTTTTTTGTTTTTATTATTCTATGAGTAGCAATTTGTTGCTATTTATTACAGCTAGCTGCTATGGTCTACCACAATCACCCATTCTCCCTTGATTTTTCTAAAGAGTAGGGTATAAACACCACCCACATCGCCAATACTTCTTTTCAAATGCCATTTGCCCAAGACAAAATAATAATCCGGGCTTAGTCTTCTTACTTGAATCAAGTCAAAATTGAGTTTTCCCATGGCGGCGGTATCGGGGTAACCCTTGTAATAATTTTCTAAGGTTTTTTGATACCCAAAATTGGCACCAGATTTTCCCACAAACAATAGACTATCACTTTTCCAATAACCGTTCATGAAAGCGGCAATATTGCCCTTGTTCCATTGCTCGGTTTGGGAAGCCAAGATTTTGCGAATGACTAACTCGTCTTTGTCCTGTGCTAGAATGTGGTTGCTAATAATACTGCTGCAGAAAATTAGTAGGGTGGCTATTATGGCCTTGCTGGGGCTTTTCATTTTTTTAGGAAAGCTACGGAATTCTAGACCATGCTAGAGGGTTTGTTTGCCCTTACCATTTCTCTTTTCCCCCGGGGTCCAGGAATTTTTTCTACTTGAAATCCTGCAGCTGTCATGGCTTTTCTAACAATGGATTTGCTGCAATAAGTGGTGAGTAGTCCATTGGGTGCCAGCAGTTGAAAACATTGCTCAAATACTTCCTGGGTCCAAAGTTCGGGCTGGAGCTCGGGATGAAAAGCGTCAAAATAAATGGCATGGAATGTTTGGTCTGTTTGATAATCCAGTAAAGAATTTTGAATTTTTCGGATTGTAAACCATTCATTAATAGCATGTGTTTGATTCCAAGTGCATTCATGAATAACTTGAAACGCATTTTCCAGACCCAGTTGCTGGCCATGGTTCAATAACTGATATTGCGCGGTAGCAATGGGGTACAATTCAATGGCCGTATATTCAATAGGAACCTGCCATTCAGCAGCTTTTTGCAAAGTTAATAAGGCATTTAGACCTGTACCAAAACCCATTTCAAACACCCTTAATACTTGGTTCCTGTTGCGTTCTTTTGCTTGTTCCAAACCCGCTTGAATAAACACCTGTTGGCTTTCACCTATAGCCCCATGTTTGCTATGATAACTGGCACCTGTTTGCTGGTCTAACAAGGTATGAGAACCATCGGCCGTTAGTAACAATGCTGTTTTCATCACACACAAAAGTATTATCTTAATTGCATGGAATACTTGAGCCATTTAGAAAAAGACCGTAAATTATCTAAGGCACTGATAGAAGCATTGCCTGCACTAGAAATGCGCAAGAATATCCCCTTGCGTTTAATGGCCAGCATCATGAGCCAGCAATTGAGTACGGCAGTGGCCAAAGTGATTTTTAAACGATTCCTAGAATTATACCATGGCAAAGAACCCAAGCCCCAACAGGTGCTGGATACGCCCATAGAAACCCTGCGTGGCATTGGACTGAGTTATGCCAAAGTAGGATATATACACAATGTGGCTGCCTTCTGTATGGAACAGAAGATTACGGACAAGACGCTGCAAAAAATGGAGAATGACGCCATTGTTGATTTGCTGGTGCAGATTAAAGGCGTAGGCAAATGGACCGTAGAAATGCTGCTCATCTTTTCTTTGGGCAGGGAAGACGTATTTGCGGTAGATGATTTAGGTATTCAACAAGCCATGATCAAACTCTATCAACTAGAACATTTAGACAAAAAGGAACTCAAGCAAAAAATGCTAGAACTTTCTGCCAAATGGAGCCCGTATAGAACCTATGCTTGTTTGCATCTTTGGCAATACAAGGACAACAAATAATTAGATAGACTACTTAAAACCAATAGATACAAACTGAAAATCAGATTCCCTTTACGCTGAATTTCTTGCCGCATTGATTACCCCAAACATGGTTCTGGTCAAGAGTTTTTCATAGACCGCTTTTAGTTCCGGTTCTATTTCTCGTCCATGCAATTGGTTCAATGCATATTGCTGTATGGTGAGCAGGGGCAATACAATTTTGTCTCTCATTTGAATAGAAGCCCTTCCGGCTTTGTCATCTTCCATGAGTGAGCTAGCGTCTGCTAATTCCATGACCAATGAAGCAGTCAAGTCAAATTCTTTTTTAATCAGTTCCCATACCGGTCCAAACTGCGGATCTTTTTTTACGTATTCGGTGAGTGGGAAAAAGGATTTGAGCATGCTCATCATGCTATTGTCTATAAGGGTCCGAAAAAATAATACGTTACGGAACATGGCCTTGGTATCGTCCCACAAACCTTGGTCCTTCATGGCCTGAAGGGCAGTTCCTACACCAAAAAATCCAGGTACATTTTGTTTTAACTGACTCCAACTTCCCACAAAAGGAATGGCGCGTAAGTCTTCAAAACGTAAGCCCCCCCCGCTACCACGTTTGGCAGGACGGCTAGCAATATTGCTCTTGCTATAATAGTTCAGCGGACTAAACTGTTGCATATAAGCTAGAAACAAGGGATGGGTTTTAAAACCCTGATAACTCTGATGGCTGATTTTGCCCAGTTCTTCCATCAAGTATCTATCGTGCTGAGACAATTGCACCCTGGTATCGGCAAATAATTCATTGCTCAAACCCGCACTTAGCAACTGTTCCAAATTATATTGAGAAGACTGAATGGTCCCAAAATTAGAAGTGATGGTTTGTCCTTGAATGGTTAATTGAATCTCTTCATTTTCAATATTATTACCCATGGATGCATAAAACTTATGGGTTTTTCCACCACCGCGTGAAGGTGGTCCGCCACGTCCGTCAAAGAACTTGGCTTTGATTTGATATTTCCTAGAAATGGCCGTAAGATTTTCCTTGGCCGTATAGATACTCCAGTTGGCTTGTAAATAACCTCCGTCCTTGGTGCCATCGCTAAAACCCAACATGATGGTCTGGTGTTTGCCCCGCAGTTCCAAATGCTGTTTGTACGCTGGTAATTGGTACAAAAAGTCCATGGTGGTCTCAGCCTGCGCTAAGTCATCAATGGTTTCAAACAGGGGTATAATATCAATAGGTAGGTTTTCTTGCTTCCATCCGCATAAGCGCAAAAGCGCATATACTTCCATCATGTTTAAAGGACCCTGGCAATTGCTAATAATATACCTATTGCAACCCTCAACGCCATTCTCTGCCTGTATGGTTCTTATGGCATAAATACTCTCTAAAGTATCTCTTGAAATGGTATCCTGAATCAGACTTGGATGGATCACGCGTTCAATAGCGGCTAGTGCTGATAATTTGCTAGCCAAATCTAAACTGCTATAGTTCTCTGGCAATATGGATGCTTCTCCTGCTGCAATCAATTCTTGGTTAATCTGTAACAGAACTGCAGTATGAATTCGGCTATCTTGACGAATATCTAGGGATGCAAAATGGGTTCCAAAAATCTTCACTTTATGAATCAAACTATCCAGTCTATTTAAGAACAAACTATGATGGTGTTCCATCAATAATTTTCGGGCTTCGTATAAGGAAGTCAAGAGTTCTTCCTTGCTGATGCGTTTGCTTTGCTCGGGTAAGAACACATTCTCATAGAGCTGTTGTTCAAGATGGGCAATAATGGTGTCAACACCCGTAAAAGTTAGTCTGCGTTTGAGTTTGCGGATATCTCTATAGTAACAAACTACAATGGCACTGCGCAAAGCATCGGCCACTTTTAGCGTAGTGGGTCCGTTGACAAATGGGTTACCATCCCTATCGCCGCCAGGCCAAAAACCTAGTTCAATAAAGGGGTTCTCTCCATCATAAGCACTATCAAAAACCTCGCGATTGATATAGTTGTAAATATTGCCAATAGAGGGGTAAAGGATATTCTCTAAATACCACATGAGGTTCACGGCCTCATCTAATGGCGTGGGTTGTTTCTTATTAAAAAAAGGCGTAATCCCCAACTGTTGTATATATGCATTGATGGTATGAAAGTCATTTTTCCGAATAGCTTCATTCATGTCATGGATAATCCCTAACACGCTACCCGGATAAAACTGGGTTGGGTGCGCGGTGAGTACCACCCTTACTTTGAATTTTTTGAGCTTCTGTTTGAGCAGGTTTGTCTTACCCATAAAGCCCGCTTCATTGATCAAGGATTTTAAACTACCTGGTCCCTCAATATTGTTTACCGTATCAAATGCTGCGTCTTCAATGGCGTCAAACAATACAATCTGGCGTTCTATATATTGTACAAATTTGAACAATCGGTCTAGCTTGTCTGCTTCTGATACGGCATTGGTATGTTGTTCAAAGAAGCGGTCTATAATCTGCATGGGGGTTTTGCCATCGGCGTAGCCATCTATGCAGGTTTGTAATAAAATGGGTAATAAGGCACCCACATTGGCTATTCCAGAGAAGGGCAGGGCAGAAAACAAACTATTGTAAATAGTATATTTGTCCGTGACATTGCGCTTAAAATTGAGTATATATTCTGATGAAGGCATAAACTAATTGAGGGCTCAAGTTAATTAATTCCCCCCTAAATTCCTCGACTATTGCCACGAAAACCATGACAGGATTGATTTTGGGGCTAATGAATGTTAGTTATGGTAATTATCTTGATATGAAAATTTTGCTCATTTTGGCTGAATTTGCTTTATATAGTAATGATGTAGCATAATTAACTTTGAAAACTAACTGTGCTAAAAAAAACAATCCAAGCGGATTAATCTTTTTACTTTTCCACTAGTCTTAATGTTTCAAGTGATCCCATGCACGCTTCGGACCAAGAATTGTTAGCCCTTTTTTCCAATGCCAGTACCAAGGAGCAGGGCTTTACGCAGTTGGTCAAAAAATACCAAGAAAAAATTTATTGGCATATCCGTAGAATGGTCATTGATCACGCTGATGCCGATGACGTATTACAGAATACCCTAATCAAAATCTGGAAGGGTTTAGAGCATTTTAGAGAAGAAAGCCAGCTCTTTACTTGGTTGTATAGAATTGCCAGCAATGAGACTTTGAGTTTTTTGGCAAAGCAACAAAGAACGGCTACCCAAAGTCTGGATGAAATGACGGAATCATTGACCAATAAGGTAAAAGCAGACTTGCATTTTAACGCCAACCAATTGGAATGGCGTTTACAATTGGCCATTCAGGAATTGCCTGAAAAACAGCGTTTGGTCTTTCATTTGCGTTATTATGACGCCATGCCTTATGAAGAAATGAGCAAGGTCTTGGATACCAGTGAGGGGGCTTTAAAAGCCAGTTACCATCATGCTGCAAAAAAAATTGAGACTTTTATTAAAAACTATTAAACCAGACCAATCCTATTTAGTCAAAGAATGGCAATGTATTCACGTAACCCCATATTAGTAGAATTAAAAGAAGTAGCTCCGGATTTGGTAAATGCCAGTGCCGCGCTGCCTTTCCAAGCGCCATTGGGGTATTTTGAAACATTAGAACCATTGGCATTGGTAGAAGAACCTGTTTTCTTGGCAGATTCCTCATTGCCTTTTCAGACACCTGCGGGCTATTTTGAGGCAATACCTCAAGCACTGATGAACCGGATCAAGTCTCAAGAAGCTGATACCGCTATTGAAACCTTGCCCCAGTTGGAACAAAAATCAGCGCAGGTGGTTCCTATGAGAACAATGCGCAGATGGGTTATGTATGCTGCAGCCGCTGTTTTAATGGGCGTTTTGGTAACAGGATCATTCTTGTTTTCTGATAAACCAATGGAACAAATGAAGGAAAAATACCAGTTAGAAGATATGGGTATGGCTTTGGACGCAGTTCCCGATGCTGTTTTAGAGCAATACTTGGAGGAAAACCAGACCATTGCCGTAGACGAAGTATTGTCCAGCGCCACCCAAAAATTACCAGAATTAAGCGATCATATTCAGACCATCAGCAATGATAACTTAAACAACTATTTAGAAGATAATAGTCATTTGGAATCTGCGGTTTCTGAAGAAACCTTAAACTAAAGACATGAAAAAGATTTTCACTTTACTGTGTTTGCTGACCTTATTGCAAATTAGCGCTCAAGCACAACCCGAACGCCCACCAGCAGACAGACCCAATATTCAAGGTTTGAAAATTGCCTATATCACCAAACAATTATCCTTGAACTCAGAGGAAGCACAAAAGTTCTGGCCCGTCTATTATGATTTTAGTGACAAAGCCAGAAAAATTAGACAAGAAGAAAAGGATGATGAAATAGCTTTTGAAGAAAAAATGTTGGCCGAACGTAAGAAGTTTAAAGTAGAAATGAAGAAGATCTTGGTGGCAGATGAAAGGGTCAACAAATCACTAACCCTTGACCGTGATTTTAATAATGTAATCAAAAAAGAATTAGAAGTAAGGCGCAATCAGCGTTTGCAAAAGGATTATAATAAACAATAAGAGGGGGGAACTTTTATTGTCATAGGCAATACTTGATGGTATTGCCTATTTTTTTAATTCCCAAGAAGATACTTTAAAGGGTCCGTTTAACCTACTCGCCATATGGGCGATTGAAGATCATGATAGAATAAGAAGGTCCATTGTTTGGCTTGACCTTCTACCCACCAACGTTGGCGCAGCTCCATACACTTTTTGCCATCATAATCATACTTGGCTACAAATCGGCTCTTCATTTGTTGCAATTGTGGTGCTACATCGCCCCCAAAAAAAGCGGTTTCTCCTTCTTCATGAATCCAGAAGGCTTGGTGGTACAAACTATGACCACCCGTTAATTCAAATTGAATGTATTCATCAATCCAGCCCTCGTCTTCTTCCAACCAAACCACTTTGCTAAACTCCTCCAATAATTGAAAATCTTCTACAATATAAGAGGCAGTTCCAACTGCTAAGGCGTGGTCAAATTCTCTTTTTTGCACATAGTATTGGGCATAGGGAAAACTGATAAATCTTTCTTCGCTATTGGTAGCTTGTAGGGTAACGCCGCCAGCATGGTCTTTGTGCAAATGACTCATCAATACCTTGGTCACTTGTGATGGATTGATGCCCACTTTGAGTAAGTTGGCGTGTAGTTGCGCATTGCCCTGCGCGTCTTTATATCCCAGTCCCGTATCTAGTAAAATCACGTCTTTGGCAGTGATTACCACAAAGGGTTGGATCTCTACCAGCAAACTGCCCACGGGGCGATTGTTCAATACTTCTGTATCAACATCAAAGGGCACAAATACTTTGGTTTTATCAATGGTAAAGGATCCTTCTGAAAGCGGAATAATTTGCATGAGCCCTATTTATCTATTAACGTAAAACCATCTGTCTGTCTGCGTCTAGTCGCAGGAGAATAAAAATCAAAACGGTGAAAGTAAGTAAGGAAGAACCTCCATAACTAATGAGTGGAAGCGCAATGCCAATAATAGGAAATAATCCAATGGTCATACCCACATTCACGGCAATATGAAAGAATAGGACACTAGCTACACTATAAGCATAAACCCTACTAAAAGTACTTCTTTGTCTTTCTGCAATCACCGTAATGCGAATCAGCAAAAACAAATAAAGTAATAAAAATATGGCGCAACCCACAAAGCCAAAAGCTTCTCCCAAAGAAGTAAAAATAAAATCTGAGTGTTGCTCTGGCACATATTTACCCCTGGTCTGTGTGCCTTTTAAAAATCCCCTTCCCCAAAATCCTCCAGAGCCAATAGCAATTTTACTTTGACGCACATTATAATCATCTGGTTTAAAGGTTTTGGCTCCTGACGTGGCTGTTTCTATCTTATTATTTTTGTTCAGGCTACAATCATAGTCCTTACCCACAGCCGAATAAATTCTTTGGCTTTGATAACACTCAAATACATTATTGAAAATATAAGGAACGGCAAAGCGCTGCACGCCCACACAAACTGCCCAGATAGCTATAATAATGAGCAAGAGTTTACTATTTCTTTTGAACTGTCTTCTGGTAAAATAAATAATCAGGATAGCTATGGCGGTAAGCGTAATGGCTAACACGTTGGGGTCTACAATTAAAGTGGCTACCACCAATGCGCCAAAAGATAAACCAGTAACCAAGATGCCGGCGGGTAAACCCTCGCGATACATGGCAATAAAAAAACTCAAATATACCAGGGCCAAACCCGTCTCGTGTTGTAGTCTTGACAAGACTGCTGGTAATAAGACAATAGCTACAGCAATCAATTGTGATTTGAGTTTGGAGAAGTCTGTATTCTGCATGCTCAAGTATTTGGCCAGGGCCAATGACACAAAGATTTTGCAAAGTTCTGCGGGTTGTAAGTTAAAGCCCCCGCCTAAGGCAATCCAAGACCTAGAGCCCTTAATATCTTTCCCAATGACAAAGGTGGCCAGCATTAATAAGATCCCAAATGCATATCCCAAGTTAGCAAATGCAGTAAAGAGTTTGCTATCGGCCATAAGAATAAAAGCGGCTACTAGGGTGCAGAATCCGGCAAAAATGACTTGCTTGCTATAATTGGTTTTGCCACCTAGGAATAATTGTAACCAATTGCTTCCACTACGGTATTCTACCATGAAAATGCATAGAATGCCAATGGCTACTAAGATGGCATATAGCGCCACAACGGACCAGTCAACACCCTTTGATACAGAACTATTTCTACTACTCATGTTATGCCTTTGTTTTTTTTACTTTAAACCTGTCATCTGCGTGCAGGAACAAAGCGGTATTGGCTTTTGTGGATTTCTTAGAATCTTTTCCTTTTTTTGGTTCTTCCTTAGTTGGGGCTATTTCTAATTGTTCCTCCATTAGTCTTTTGTTGATGATTGGATTCTTGTCCTCTTTCTCTTCTTCCTCACTCATTTCGGCGGCTTTATTAGCTGCTTCTAGTGCCAGTTTTGCTTGGCGCTGATTATCTTTTCTAACATACCATTCTTTTATGGCATCGGGTACTAGGTTGGCATTGGAAATTCTTTCTACTTCTGCCAAACGATCTGTGGCAATGGAATCATTCAAATATTTTTCCATCATAAACGCACCAATGGGGCCGGCCCAGGTAGAACCATATCCAGAATTTTCTACAACTACTGCTACGGCAATGGTTGGATTGTCTTTGGGTGCAAAACAAACAAAAATACTATGGTTCTTCCCGTGTGGGTTTTGTGCTGTTCCTGTTTTGGCGCAGTATTCCACTCCGGGAACTTTAATGGCTGCTGCGGTTCCATACACCGTTACATCGTGCATACCATCATGTACCGCGCGAAACACCGTATCAGATGCATGGGTAATTACATGCTTCTTGCGGTACTTGGCTAAGAAAGCTTTGTCTACTGCTTCCTCGTGTTCAATGCTGTCTACAAAATGTGGCGTATAATAAGAGCCCTTGTTGGCAATCACGCACATCATATTGGCTAGTTGCATAGGGGTTGCTGTCATTTTATCCTGCCCAATGCCCAAGGTTAAAATGGTACAGCTATTCCATCTATTCTTTCCGTAAGCTCTGTTATATACAGCCGTATCTGGAACACTGGCTTTGTCTTCAGAAGGTAGATCCACGTCTAGTTTGGTTCCCATTCCAAAGGCATTCATGTATTCCTTCCATTTTAAATATCCTGCGGTTGGATTTTTATAATTGGGATTGTCAATGGCTTTTCTAAAAACATCGGAGAAATAGGAGTTGCAAGAGTTTGCTAGGGCCAAACGCAGATTGCCCGCGTGTCCTGCATTTTTGTGTTCGCACCTTACTAGAACGCCACAGTTGGTATAGGAACCATAACAAGAAACGCCATAACTAGGTGTAATCAAACCCTCGTCTAGTGCAATTACTGCGCCAAGTGGTTTAAAGGTTGACCCTGGAGGATACTGCCCTTTGATGGCGCGGTTAAACATGGGGCGCGCGGTGTCAAGCAACATCCTGCCCAAGTTCTTTCTTCGCGCGGAACCAGTGAGATCATTGGGGTTGTAGTTGGGGCTGGATACCATGGCAATAATGCCTCCGGTTTTTGGATTGATGGCTACCGCCGACCCAATCTTATTGGCCAATAATTTTTCTGCCAACTGTTGTACTGCTACATCTACACTGGTATACAAATTCCTACCAGCTACTGCGGTGGTATCAAACATCCCATTTTCATAGGATCCTTGAATTCTACTTTTATTATCTCGGATATAGCGCTTAATACCTCTTACGCCCATCAATACTTTTTCATAGGTTCTCTCTAGTCCATTCATGCCAGCATAATCGCCCATCTCATAGCCCTCCTCACGATGCTTTCTCAAAAAACCTGTATCTACTTCTGCAATATAACCTAGTACTTGCGCACCAGTATTATAGGGGTAGGTTCTAACAGATCTATCAATTAGGTTAAAGCCTGGAAACTTGTACATGTTCTCATAGAGTTTGGCATATAATTCCTGAGTGAGCAGGGCTTCAAACACAGAAGGCTTAACACTGGTGTTCTTGAATATAATTTCGCGCATGCGTTTTTTATATTCAAGGGTATCAATATGTAAGAGTTGACAAAGCATAAAGGTATCTGTGCCCTTTGATTCAACTGGTGTTACCACTAAGTCATAGCTAATGGTATTTTCCAGCATGGCTTTGCGCTTTCTGTCAAAAATGATTCCTCTGTCTGGGTAAACAATTTTTCTATAGATGGCATTGTTCTCTGCTGCTAATTTATATTTAGCAGAAAAGACCTGCAGATTAATCAACTGAATCAGTATGATGATAAATACTGCACCAAAGATAATTTGCACCACCCGGCCCCTGCTTTGATTGAATACAGACATAGAAAATTATTATACAATTAGGTAGATACTATGATTTATTAGTACGGAACTTGGCTTTTCTGAAAAACAACATTTCCGTTATAAAAACCAACAGAAGGCTAATAGCTGTTGTAGCAGACACTTTGCCCAAGAAATAAACAAAATTTCCAAACTGCAACCATTCAATTAGTACCAACAAAAAATGATGGATAAACGTAAGAAGTGCTACATACAAACTATAGGGTGCCCAACCCATGCTCTTGATACTGGGTTCTAAATAACTGTGCTCTGTAGTATCTTGAGGAATCAATAAATTAAGTAAGAAAGGACGCAGATATGCAATAAGTACACAGGGTGCTGCGTGCAAACCAGCGGTTCCTGTAAAATAATCCAGTGTAATTCCAAAAGCAAAGCTGATTAACAACAACACAAACCGGTTGGTATTAAAAGGTAGCCAGAGTATATAGAGAAAATAGATATAGGGGATGATAAATTGATGCAAGGGAGGTACCTCATTGAGGATAAACACCTGAAAGAGGATGAATAGGGCAAAACGGAGAATATTTTTTAACAGGTCACTCATGGATTCTTCTCAGTACTGTTTTCAATGTTCATTTGTTCTGTGTATCCAGCATTGTTTACCAAATACACGTATTGCAAGGCAAAGAAATTAGTAGCCGTTTTAACTTTTAGCGTAAAGAAATTACTTGAGGCATCTTCCACAATATTATATACGGTTCCAACCATCAAATGCGATGGAAAGTTAGCACTATAGGTACTGGTCAAAACAGTATCGCCTTTATTTACCTTGGCACTCTTTGGAATATTTTTCATGATTAAATAAGAGGGGTCAGCACCATCCCATTCAATACTTCCTGCGTTATTGTCTTTTTTAAGCATGGCACTTACCCGGCTATTACGGTGTAACAAACTCATTACTTTGGCATTATTTTCACTCACTGCTACTACCACACCCACAATACCAGCAGAACCCATTACCGCCATTCCTTTTTTCACGCCTTGCAAACTTCCCCTTTCTAGTGTAATATAATTGTTCTGTAAAGTGATGGTATTACCAATGACTTTGGCTGGCATGATTTGGTATTTGCGGCTCCTACCCAAACTGTCTTTCATCAAGGAGTCTACCAGTATTTTATAACTACTATCGGGTCTTTGAAAATTGGAGGGCAACATATTACGCAATCGCGCATTTTCCTCAACCAATTGTTGGTTGGTTTCTTTTAAAGAAAAATAATAGCGCCAGTTATTGTATTGCTTGGTGAATTTGCCCGTTGACTCTTCGGCCATTTCTGAGAAAAAGACTTGGTGGGTTTTACTTCTATTGCTCAACAGTACCATGCACACAATTTCTAGGATCAGAAATCCAAGGAAATTGAAATTGCGTTGTATAAATAGGAAAATATTTTTCACAGCGGTATTTCGGGCCAGTTATTTCTACCTGTAACGTAATAATGAACCGGCTATTGCGCGCAAGGCCTATTTATCTCATGATAAATGGAAAGCGCTGATAATTCTTCAATGCCAAACCTGTACCACGTACCACACTTTTCAATGGATCATCGGCAATATGAACAGGTAATTTAATTTTGGCACTTAAACGTTTATCCAATCCGCGTAATAGTGCGCCCCCACCAGTTAAATACAATCCCCTTCTATAGATATCGGCAGCTAATTCTGGAGGCGTTGTTTCCAAAGCTTTTAAAATGGCTTCTTCTATTTTGAAAATACTCTTGTCTAGTGCTTCGGCAATTTCTTGGTAGCTCACCATGATTTGCTTGGGAATACCTGTTACCAAGTCACGTCCATTAACCGGCATGTCATCTGGAGGATTGTCTAAATCCTTCATAGCAGCACCTACGGTAATCTTGATTTGTTCTGCAGTACGCTCACCAATCAACAAACTATGGTAACGTCTTAGGGCTTCCATAATATCGGCTGTAAACTCATCCCCAGCAATACGAATACTTTGGTCACAAACAATTCCCGCTAAGGCAATCACCGTAATACCAGTAGTACCACCACCAATATCAATGATCATATTACCAACGGGTTCTTCTACGTCTATACCAATACCCAAGGCAGCTGCCATGGGCTCATGAATCATGTAAACTTCTTTGGCACCTGCTTGCTCGGCACTATCGCGCACCGCACGTTTTTCTACTTCCGTAATAGAGGAAGGAATACAGATCACCATTCTCCAGCTTGGTGGAAACAAGGGTTTTTTGGGGTAAATCATTTTGATCAACTCCCTAATCATCAATTCCGCCGCGTTAAAGTCCGCAATTACACCGTCTTTTAGGGGGCGCACGGTACGGATACTTTCGTGTGTCTTTTCGTGCATCATCAAGGCACGTTTACCAACCGCCAAAACTTCTTTTGGGTTGTTTCGGTTTAAGGCCACAATGGAGGGTTCGTTTACCACCACTTCATCGTTATGAATAATTAGGGTATTGGCCGTCCCTAAGTCTATGGCAATCTCTTGAGTAAAAAAGCTAAACAATCCCATTGTATATAATTAGTTGGAATATAAGTAATGAATGCTTGCAAAGGTGTCTTAAATAAATGGAATTAACAAAGCCGAAATGCTTGATTTATCAAGTACTTCAAGGTTATTAACAAGCCTTTCTGATTAATGTGGATTAGCCCGGGAATTCATACCCAATATCCCTGCGGTAATACATGCCTTCAAATTGGATTTTTTCCAGAACATCCTTGGATTTTCTAACCGCTTCAGATAGCGAATTTCCATAGGAACTCACAGCCAACACCCTTCCGCCATTCGTTTGCAAACTATTACTTGCAATTTTAGTGCCAGCATGAAAAACCAGTGTTTCTGCGCCTTTTTGGGCAGTTAGTTCTGCCAAACCGGTTATCGGGATTTCTTTTTGATAATCACCAGGATAACCGCCACTTACCGCCATCACGGTAGCACAGCATCTTGGATCAAAATTAATATTGGTATCGGCCAAAGTGCCATTATCCATGGCGGCAAACAAACTAACCAAATCCGTATCCAGTAAGGGCATGACCACTTCTGTTTCCGGGTCACCCATGCGACAATTGTATTCTATGACCCAGGGTTCTCCACCCACATTCATCAGTCCAAAAAAGATAAATCCATGATAAACCAGGTTCTCTTTGTCCAATCCTGCCACGGTTGGTTCAATAATTTTTTTGGTCACTTTTTCCATGAAAGCCGCATCCATAAAGGGAACTGGGCTTACACAACCCATGCCACCCGTATTCAAACCGGTATCTCCTTCACCAATTCTTTTGTAATCTTTTGCGTGACCAATTATTTGGTAATCCTTACCATCGGTGAGTACAAAAACACTGACTTCAATGCCATGTAAAAATTCCTCTACCACCACTTTACTGCTTGCCTTTCCAAATTGTTGGTGGATGATCATTTCTTCAAAACTACCCAGCGCTTCTTCCGTAGTTTGGGCAATAATGACCCCTTTTCCAGCTGCCAGACCGTCTGCTTTGAGTACAACGGGTAGGCTATGTGCCGCTATATAGGCTTTACCAGCTTCGTATTCATCCTTGGTAAACTCAGCATAAGCAGCCGTTGGAATACCCTGTCTTTGCATAAATTTCTTGCTAAAAGCCTTGCTGCCCTCTAGTTGTGCGGCTTTGGCCGATGGGGCTACCACCGTTATATGGCGTAGGTCTTGGTGATTTTGGAAAAAATCATAGACCCCATTCACCAATGGATCTTCTGGTCCAACTACCAACATGCCAATCTTTTCTTCCAGACAAATGGTTTTGATGGCTTCAAAATCATTGACCCCAACGGAGATATTCTTACCAAACTGGGCCGTTCCGGGGTTGCCCGGTGCAATAAATAACTGATCGCAATGATGACTCTGACTCATTTTCCAAGCCAATGCGTGTTCCCTTCCTCCGGATCCCAACAATAATATGTTCATGAATGCTATTTTGCTAGCGCGAAAGTAGAATTTTAACCGCTCAATTAGAGCTTTCAGAACCGGATATTGATTTAATCACTATTTTGGCCCACCCAACCGGGAAATTTGACAACGAAAACTAGCTGTATGACTCAGGAAAACCTGCAAAAAGGGCATCCCAAAGGATTGTATGTATTGTTTGCAACAGAAATGTGGGAGCGTTTCAACTATTATGGCATGCGCGCCATCTTGGTTTTGTTTATGACCAAGGCCCTGTTATTTGACAAGGTCTTTGCTTCTAATCTCTATGGTAGTTACACTTCTTTGATTTATTTGACACCCTTGATTGGGGGTTATATTGCTGATCGTTATTGGGGCAATCGCCGAAGCATTATTGTGGGCGGGATTGTGATGGCCATTGGAGAATTTATCCTGTTTTTCTGTGGTTCACTCTATGCTACATCGCCGGATACGGCATCCTTATTATTTTTCTCTGGACTTGGTTTCATGATTGCGGGTAATGGTTTTTTCAAACCCAATATCTCTTCCATGGTGGGTCAGTTGTATCCCAAGGGAGACAATAGAATTGACTCTGCTTATACCATTTTTTACATGGGTATTAATACCGGTGGTGCGCTAGGACCCTTTGTTTGTGGCTTTTTTGGAGACACCGGTAATCCTGCAGATTTTAAATGGGCTTTCTTAGCAGGTGGCATTGGTATGATTATTAGTGTACTTACCCTGCATTTTTTGAACAACAAATATGTGATTGATCCAGATAAAAAAATCATTGGGCTAACGCCCGATGGTGCTCCCAAGAAGTTCCTGAATCCAGTGGTGATGGTTGTGGGTATGGCGTTGCTCTCACTTACTACTATTGGACTTTTATATATTGATGCCAAAGTGTTGAACTATTTGTTCTATTTTCTGATTGGATGCATTGTTTTAATTGCCGTGATTATTTATTCTGATAAAACCTTGACCAGTACGGAAAAAACCAGGGTTTCTGTGATTTTTACGGTTTCCTTTTTTGTGATCTTTTTCTGGTCTGCTTTTGAACAAGCTGGAGCATCTTTGACCTTTTTTGCAGAAGAGCAAACCCAGCGTGACCTTGGATTCTTTACCGTTCCGGCTAGTTTTTTCCAGTCTTTGAACAGCATGTTTGTAGTTGGTTTAGCACCATTATTTGCCTGGTTATGGATCAAGTTGGGTAAACGCGAACCCGCTTCACCTTATAAAATGGCCATTGGTTTATTCTTATTAGCCCTAGGTTATCTCTGGATTGCTTTTGGCGTAAAAGACGTACAAGCCAATGTAAAAGTGAGCATGATTTGGCTGATTGGAATGTATATGATGCATAGCATGGGAGAGCTTTGTTTATCTCCCATTGGGCTAAGTCTAGTGAATAAACTAGCCCCTATTAAATTTGCCTCCTTGCTTATGGCGGTATGGTTTACGGCTAATGCCTTTGCCAACAAATTAGCAGGGGTATTAAGCGGTTATTATCCAGATGGAAAAACCACTTCTTTTCTGGGTTACCAGATTGCCAATTTATACGATTTCTTTATGCTTTTCTTAGGCATGGCTGGGGTAGCATCACTGGTCTTATTCTTCTTATCCAGTAAGTTGAAAAAAATGATGTAATTAGAAAAGGCGGTGTTCATCATCGCCTTTTTTATGCCGTATATTTATACCTGATTAAATTCTTGCTATGTCAGAACAGAAAAAAGTATTCAAACCATTTGTGGCCCCTGAAACACAGATGAAGGAACTAACCGTTAAGTCAATTTTAATGGGTAGTTTGTTTGGTGTCATCTTTGGTGCCGCTACCGTGTATCTAGCACTGAAAGCGGGTTTGACCGTATCGGCTTCTATTCCCATTGCCGTAATTGCCATTACACTGGGAAGAAAATTTTTGAAGACCACCATCCTTGAAAACAATATTATTCAAACCACGGGTTCTGCGGGAGAAAGCATTGCAGCAGGTGTGGCATTTACCCTGCCGGGATTTTTGTTTTTATCATCTCCTGATAGCGCGGAATATTTTAATTACCTCACTATTTTAATCTTGGCCATTGTAGGTGGTTTGCTAGGAACCTTGCTCATGGTGCCTTTGAGAAAAGCCTTAATTGTAAACGAACACGATAACCTACCTTATCCAGAAGGCACTGCCTGCGGCGATGTTTTAAAAGCAGGAGAGAAGGGCGGCGATTTTGCCAAGACCGCTTTCTGGGGATTAGGTGTGGCATTTGTATACGCTCTTTTACAAAAAGTATTACACGTAATTGCGGAAACGCCTTATTGGGCTACTAAGCAAACCAATAAATTTTTTCCATCGGCCAAAGTTAGTGGTGAGATCACGCCCGAATATTTAGGCGTGGGTTATATTATTGGCCCCAAAATTGGGGGTGTATTGGTGGCGGGTGGCGTCTTGAGTTGGTTGGTATTTATTCCACTCATGTCTTCATTAGTGCCACCAGACGTAATTGCTACACAGCTAGTGAAATTGGGCTATCTGGCCGATATTACCAAGGCTGGCGGCAAGGGTAATTGGGATCCTATTGCCCATCAATTTGCAGACTACTCTGCA
>Ga0136644_10000160_pt1 | contig 51043 bp, 53 predicted proteins | sample C_130820_EF_Meta_FD_94780 | JGI IMG/M metagenome (GOLD analysis project Ga0136644, IMG submission 94780) | Freshwater microbial communities from Lake Croche, Canada to study carbon cycling - C_130820_EF_MetaG (v2) (version 2) | ecosystem: Environmental > Aquatic > Freshwater > Lake | place...
CTTAGCGGGCCGCGTTTGCTGGCAGAACTCTTTAACCGGGCCTGCCCCGCATCACCCCGGCGTACCCACCTGCCGCTGCCGCAGGTGCCGGTATTCCTCAGTAACCTGTTGTGCAGCGATCAGGTGCAGCGCCTATCCGACGGGCTGCTGTTCAGCAACGCGCACAACAAGTATGTGGGCGTGGTCAGCCTCAAAGGTTTTGGCAGCGACGCGCTCACCGTGGTCGGTCAACTCGATGGGCTGACCGCTATCGAGGGTGAGATGACGCTGTGCCACTGCTTTCGCTTTATCGATCGTGATGTGGCGCAAAAAGCCATTGACGATGTCGAGCGATACAACATCTCCAAGTCGGTGCCCTTTATGCACCGCTTGTTGGCCTCTATCTCGCGCAGCGAGCCCACTCGCTTCAACGAGGGGCGCTTGGCCTTGGCGCAAGACGCCAAGGAGGCGCTGCTCGACTTGTACCAGACGCAACGCGCGTTTGGTCACCACAACCTGACCGTGCTGTGTTTTGGCGACACGCCGCAGCAAATGGCCGAGGTGCGCGCCCAGGTGATGGAGGGTTTGAAGTCCTCTGGCTTTGTGGCGTACATCGAGCGCATGCACCAGCTCAGCGCCTTCACCCAGACGCTACCCGGCCAATGGGCGGCCTCGGTGCGCTGGAACTTCGTCAGCTACGGCAACGCAGCAGATATTGCCCCCATACGCACGCTGTGGAGCGGCCCGAGCGCCTGCTCGCATTTCGAGCGCGAGTTGCAGCGCCCCTGCCCCGCATTGACCTCGGTGCCTACCACCAGCGGCACCCCGGCGTTTATAGACCTGTGGGAGCGCGGCGTTGGCCATTTGAAAATCATTGGTCCCACGCGCGCCGGCAAGAGCACGGTGACGAATTTTTTGTTGTCGCAGTTTCGCAAGTACGAGCCTTGCCGCACCATCGTCATCGACAAAAACTATTCCTGCCGCATCCCTACCCTGCTGCAAGACGGCGTCCATATCGACTTGAGCCAAGACGAAGGTGGCACGGCCCGCATGGCACCGATGTCACTGCTGGGGGACGCGCGCCACCATCCGTTTCTGGTGGGTTGGGTGATTGAGTTGATCGAGTCGGGTCGCAACGGCGTGCGTTGCAGCCCCTCAGAGATTGACCGTGTTACTGCGGCGGTGCGCGGCCTGGCGGCCTTGCCTGAAAAAGACCGCTCGCTATGGACGCTGCGCGCCCTGGCTACCTCCATGGGGCCGGACCTGGGCGCCTACCTGGGCCAGTGGACACAAGGCGGCGCCTTAGGGCATTGGTTTGACAACCCCCCCATCGAGTTGAGCCTGGACAAGCATCTGTGCTTTGAGTGCAAAGACCTGTTCAACAACCCGGTCGTGGCCACGCAGGCCATGTCCTTCTTGTTCTATCTCATTGAGGGCTTGTTAGACGACACGCCCACCATCGTCAGCATAGAGGAGACCTGGTTCTTCCTGGCTCATGCGCGCTTTGCCGCCAAGATTGACGACTTTTTGCGCACCCTGGGCAAGCGCAACGGCTCGCTGTGGATTGTCACCCAGACCCTGAAAGAGATTGTGGAGAGCCCGATCCGCCATTCCATCATGAGCAATATTCCGAACTCTTTGTACCTGCCCGATCCGAACATAGGCCACCAACAGGCCTTGTACATGGACGAAGCCGGTTTGCTGGCCGAAGAGATTGAGCGCATCGCCAAAGCAGAGATGAAGCGCCACTACTACCTCAAGACCCCCAGCGTCTCGCGCATGCTCGATCTGCGCTTACCCGACGACATCGTGGTCTGCCTCAGTTCCAGCGCCCGCGCCCGCGCGTGTTTTGACCGGTATTACCAACAGCGCGCGCAAAACGCCGATTGGAAACAAGCCTATTTTCAGGAGATGACTGATGCGCAATAGCCACCGTCTGCTTGCAAAAACAATATTTTTGGGCTCAGTCTTTTGGCTGACGTCCGACGCCCTAGCCGCGACACCGGCTGGTGGCCTTGTGTTCGACCCCACCAACTTTGTCAAAAACGCTATTACAGCCAGCGAAACCGTGAAGCAAACGATGGAGCAGGTCAATGCCAACATGTTGCACTTGCAACAGTTGGAGGAACTGGTGAAGTCGCGCGCAAAGCTGACGGCGGCGGCGCTGGCTCTGGTGGGTGGGGCCAGCAACTTGGCGGAGGTGCAGCAGCGCATTGCTGACGTGAAGTCGCTGCAACAGTCGCTTGGCACCCTGCAAAATGATTTGAAAACCATGAAGTCGCGCTTTGACATGCGCATGACGGCAGCGCAGCTGATGGGTATGACGCTGGAGGTCTATTACACCAAGATGAAGCAAAAAGCCAAGACCGACGCTGAAAAAATACAGGCGGGCGTTGTGGCTGACCAAAAGGCATTGGAGAGTGTGAACAAAGCGCATTCGCAAGTGCGAACCTGGACCGAGTCCATCAAAGGCATTGATTCACAGGTAGCAGGCTTAAGCGTACTGGGATCACAGATGAACGTACTGGTTGCTCAAAACGCGGAGTTGATGAGCTACTTGGTACGAGACAAGACGGAACAACGCGATGCCGCCAAGGAAGCCTTGAAAGAGGCTAATGAGAGGCTACAGGCGGATGAAGCGAGGTTGCAAGCGTCCAAAGATGCATATGAAAAAAGCAAGAAAGACCTGCAAGAGGAGATCAAAAAATCACCTCGGTTAAGTCAATGAGCGGGTCCCGCAAGCCCAGGTCGATCGCTTGGCGCGGCCTGTTGACACTGGCTCTGCTGTTTGGTGCAGGCTGCGTTTGGGCTGCTGAGCCCACTACCGCGGACGTCATCAACAGCTTGTACAACTCATTCGTGGCACCTATCCGTAAGTTCGGCACGGCGCTGTCCAGTACCGGTGTCGGTGTGGGCTTGGTGGGCTCCATTGTGGCGCTGTATGTAATTGCGGGGGGATTGTCTTACGCTGCTGGCACCGCCGACGCGTTTTCACTGGCCGTGCGTGGCGCGCGCCTTTCACTTACTGCTGCGCTGGTGCTGGCTGCGATTCAGCCCCAATCCTGGTTTAAGTCGATGAGCGGCTATGAAACCATGGGCAGGGCTATTGAGGCTGGCTTCTACATCATGATCAAATGGGCCGCGGACGCCAACAATCTAGCTGACGCGGTAGATCCTGACAGCCTAGTGCGCACAGTAGCTAATTCGGCGCTGACTGCGCTCTTCAAAATGGGGGAGGTGCCGGTTTTTCCGCCCAACATTAGTATGTGGAAAGCCTTCACCCATGTGACCGGACTTTTAGCGGGGCTGTTGATGTGGTTCATTTGCATGATTGCCTACATCATCGCCGGAGCCATGATTTTAGGAGAGGCCGTTGCAGCCGACCTGACGATACAAGTTGCGTTGGCCTTTGCGCCTTTGATGGTGCCCTGGTTGTTGTTCGCGCCCATGCGTTTTCTGTTTGACGCCTGGGTCAAAACCCTGTTAGTCGGTGGCGTGGGTTTTTTAATAGCGCTCCTGTTCTGCTGTGCCATGACGGCCTTCGCCAACGCGGCCAGTAACGCGCTCAATGCGACCGTCGGCAACTCATTTGAAAGTACCAAACTGATCGCCACCTTCTCCCCCATCTTGCTGGGCTCTGTCGTGATGATCATGATCGCCAGTAAAGTGATGAGCTTTGCACACAGCTTGGTGTCCGGTGGCGGCATGAGCGGGCTGTCGTTGGACAGTTTCAAGATGGCGGTCGGTACGGTGTCGGCTGCCGCTGCGGCACCTATCAACGCTGCGCGTAGCACAGCCAGCGCCGCCCGAACCAGCGCCGAAACGGCGCGCCGCGGTGTCGGTATGGCATCAGCGGGTTTGAACAGCTTGCGAGCGGTGGGCACCCCGTCGCAACGGGCTAAGTCACAGGGTGCTCGCGCGGTTTCAGCGGCGGCTCAGCAAATGGGTAAAGCCCCTGGCTCTGCCGAGACTGCCCGTGCAACCGCCAAAGCCAACAAAGCTTACAGCGCGGCACGCTTTAGCGGCAAAGGCAGGGAAGAGGCCCAAACCTTGGCGCGACAGGCGGCGTCATCGAGTTTGGCCACCGCACCGGCTAAACCCCCGTCGCATCAGGAGGCGCTCCAACGCATGCGAGAGAAAGCCGAACGCTCAAAGGCATTGCGGCGGAGTTAGCTCATGCCGGGCGTTCTATCAGTTCGATTTTGTAGCCGTCCGGGTCGGTGACGAAGGCAATCACCGTGCTACCGCCTTTAACTGGCCCTGCCTCACGGGTGACCTGCCCGCCACCCGCGCGGATGCGCTCGCAGGTGGCCGCTACATCGGGAACGCCCAAAGCGATATGGCCGTAGGCTGTTCCCAGTTCGTACCGATCCACCCCGTGGTTGTAGGTGAGTTCAATTTCTGCCTGCTCGGGGTTGCCCGCGTAGCCCACGAAGGCGAGCGAGTAGCCTTGCTCGGGCCGCTCGGTGGTGCGCAGCAATTGCATACCCATGACGCGGGTGTAGAAGTCAATCGCGCGTTGCAAATTGCCCACGCGCAGCATGGTGTGTAGAAGTTGCATGGTGTTGCCAGGAGTTGTTCGGCGTAGGAGTCAAAGCCCTATCGTGGGCCGCTTGCAAACACCAAGCAGGTGGTGGTGCCATGGGCATAGACCTTGCCCTGTGCATCGACGATACGCCCCTCGGCGGTAGCCAACTGGCGCCCGCAGTGAATGACCGTGCCAATCGCGCGCAGCGGACCGGTCTCGTGCGAGGCGGCACGCACAATGTTGACGCTCAACTCAGCCGTGGTGTAGCCCTGACCCGCCACCAAGCGTGTTTGCACCGCGCAGCCCATGGCCGAATCCAATAGCGTGGCGTACCAGCCGCCGTGCACCGTGCCAAGCGGGTTGTAGTGCATCAACTGCGGGACGCCCTGAAACACCGCCTGACCCAGGCTGACTTCCATCAGTGAGAAATCCATGGTCTGTGAAATCGGCGGGTACGGCAGCGCACCGTCTAGCATGGCTTGCATGACCTCCAGTCCGCTTTTGCCCGCTACCTGATCGCGCCGCGCCAAGCCGACTTGGCCGCCACCAGCCAGCATGCGCTCGCGTACCGCTTGTTGCTCTGCGGCCCAGCTTGTTGCCTTGGGTTCTTCAGGGGTATGGCTCATGGCTTGGCTTTCATCAGTTGCATCTGCAATAATTGTAGCTACAATTATTTCATGCACGCAAATTCCTCGTCCCTGAAACTACCGCAAGCTCTGCCCGGGGCCCAGGCGGTGCAGGGCTGCACCCACTTTCGCCTGCGCCAGATCAGCCGCGTGGTGGGGCAGCACTACGATGCCGAGCTGGCTGCGGTGGGCCTAAAAACTACGCAGTATTCGCTGCTCAGTCATGTGTTGCGCCTGGGGCCGTTGCGCCTGGGCGAGCTGGCCCGAGCCATGCGCATGGACGCTTCCACGCTCACGCGCAACCTCAAACCTGTGCTAGACGCTGGCTGGCTGCAATTGGAACCCGGTGCCGATAAGCGCAGTCGCCAGGTGCAAATTACCGCCAGCGGGCGCGCCAAACGCAATCAGGCACAGCGCCACTGGAAGGCGGCACAAACGCGCCTAAACCAGTCCTTGGGCCTAGAGCGGATACAGGCGCTGCACCGTTTGCTGGACGAATGCCTGCAATTGTTTCCTCCTCCTGGAGAAGTTCATGCGGTCTAAATCTACCTCGCTGGCATTCGTCTGGGTGCTGCTAGCCGCGGCCGGCACGTTTGCGCTCACCATGGGCACGCGCCAAACCATGGGCATCTTCCTGAGTCCATTGAACACCGCCACCGGCTTGGGCCTGGCGCGCATTAGCCTGGCCTTCGCGGTAGGCCAGTTGTGCTGGGGGCTGACCCAGCCATTCGCTGGTGCCATGGCCGACCGCCTGGGGGCTGGCCGCGTGCTGCTGGCGGGCGTGGTGCTGGTAGCGATAGGCACCTTTATCACGCCCTGGATGAGCAGCACGCTTGGCCTCATGCTTGCCGTTGGTGTCTTGTCAGCGGGTGGTGCGGGTATGGCCGGGCCAGCGGTTTTGATGGCCGCTACAACCCGTTTGATACCCGCGCAGCAGCGGGGTCTGGCCACGGGTATCGTGAACGCCGGTGGGTCGTTTGGCCAGTTCATCATGGCGCCACTGGCTGGTTTGTTGATCGCCACATGGGGCTGGGCCGCAGCGTTGCAAATCCTGGGCCTGCTGGTGCTGCTGTGCCTGCCCGCAGCTTGGGTGCTGCGCGGCCATGCCAACGCGCCCGTGCAGTCCGGCGACAAGCCGCAGGGCACGGGCGCTGCGCTGGGCCGTGCCTTACACAACCCCAGCTACCTGATGCTGGCGGCGGGCTTTTTTGTGTGTGGTTTTCATGTCGCTTTCTTGGGCACCCATCTGCCGAGTGTGGTGGCAGCTTGCGGCTTGCCTTTGCAATTTGGCGCCTGGTCGTTGGCGGTGCTGGGCCTTTGCAACATCATCGGCAGTGTGGCCATGGGCTGGGCTGTGGGCCGCTGGCGCATGAAGTCACTGCTGTCCTTGGTTTATGCGGCGCGGGCTCTTGCCGTGCTGGCTTTCCTGCTCCTTCCCAAGACCGGTATGGTGGTGCTGGTCTTTGCCGCCGTGATGGGGCTGACCTTCCTGTCCACCGTTCCGCCTACCGCGGGCTTGGTAGCCAAGTTTTTTGGTACAGCCCATATGGCCACCTTGTTTGGCGTGGTCATGCTCACGCACCAAATCGGCGGCTTTTTGGGTGCCTGGCTGGGCGGGCGCGTGTTTGAAGCCTATGGCAGCTACGACCTGGTGTGGATCATCGACATCCTGCTGGCGGTGGGCGCCGCCCTGGTTCACCTGCCTATTCAGGAGCCCCGGGTGCTCAGGCCGAGTCCAGCCTGAGAAGCACCGGCGCAGGCTCACCGCATGGGGCCGGGGCTTGGCACGTGCTCAGTGCGGGGGCATGTTGGTTGCGGTCATCAGCTTATCGGTATAGGCGATGGCCAGTGCCGACAGCAGGAAGCACAGATGAATCCCGGCCTGAGCGAACAGCACCCGGTCGGGCGAGTTTTCTGCGTTGATGAAGGTCTTGAGCAAATGGATGGAGCTGATGCCAATAATGGCCATAGCCAGCTTCACCTTCAGCATGGACGCGTTCACGTGGCTGAGCCATTCGGGCTGGTCGGGGTGACCCTCCAAATTCATGCGGCTGACAAAAGTCTCGTACCCGCCCACGATGACCATGATGAGCAGGTTGGAGATCATCACCACGTCGATCATGGCCAACACCACCAGCATGATGATGGTCTCGTTGAGCCCGCTGGCTGGCGTGCTGCCTCGGTAGCCGATGCTGGCTACCAGCGCTTGCAGCGCCTGCTGGCTGCCGGCCACCGCTTCAATCAGATGCCACAGTTCAACGAGAAAATGCACCACATAAACCGCTTGTGCAGCCACCAGGCCGAGGTACAAGGGCAGTTGCAGCCAACGGCTGGCAAACAGCATGCGGGGCAGCAGGCCCATGCGGGCGGGCGGGTGCTTGATGGGCTCAGACATGGGGTTGCGTTTAAAGGTAAAACTTGCGCACTCTATCAGCCACGGGCGTGCCGCTCTGCTGAACTCAAGCTGGCACGGTGTAGTTCAGCGTCATGCGGCCACCATCGACGGTGACGATCTCGCCTGTGATGTAGCTGGCCGCGTCGCTGGCCAAGTAGGCCACCACATCGGCCACTTCATCTGGCTGCCCCAGTCGCCGCATAGGCGTGCGGCTCAGGATGCGGGCTTTGGCTTCGTCGCTGGTGAGCACGGCTTGCTGCGCCAGCTCGGTGGCAATCGTGCCGGGCGCGACTGCGTTCACCCGAATGCCCTGGCCGACCAGGGCCAGCGCCATGACACGGGTGAGCTGGTTGATGCCGCCCTTGCTCACGTTGTAACTGGCGATGCTGGGAATGGCCAGCACGCCGTTTACCGAACTCATGTTGACGATACTGCCGCGCCCGGCCTGCGCCATGGCACGCGCGACGGCTTGGCCGACCAAGAACGCGCCCTTGAGGTTGACGCGCAACACGGCGTCGAAATCGGCCTCGCTGACGTCCAAAAAGGGCGCTGCCTTGAAGATGCCCGCGTTGTTTACCAGCACGTCGATGCGGCCATGCCAGGCCAGCACCTGGGCCACCAAGGCATCAACCTGGGTCTTGTCGCCCACGTCGCAATGCACATACTGGGCGCCAAGGGTGTGCGCCAGCGCTTGGCCGCGTGCATCATCCACGTCTGCCAGCACCACATGCGCGCCTTCAGCCACAAAGCGGCGCACGCAGGCCGCGCCTATGCCTTGCGCGCCGCCGGTGACGATGACTACCCGGCCCTGATGGCCAAAGTGAATGGTGGCCGAGGTAGATAGGCCTAATTTGTCCATGCCAACCGCTTAGCGCTTTTGCCCCTACCCGTTAGATGGCGGTAGATCAGTGATTGTCACGCGGCACAAAGGCGCCGCGTGACCCCACTAAAAAGTCCAGGTCCACACCTTGGTCGGCCTGTAGCACATGATCCACATAGAGCTTCCAGTAGCCCGAGGCCAGCGGGGGTGGGGGCGCCACCCAGTCGGCGCGGCGCCGGGCTAGCTCCTCGTCGCTCACATGCAGGTGCAGCTTGCGTTGCGCCACATCGAGTTCGATCAAATCACCGTTGCGCACCAGCGCCAGGGTGCCACCGGCAGCGGCTTCGGGCGCGGTGTGTAGCACCACGGTGCCGTAGGCCGTGCCGCTCATGCGCGCGTCGCTAATGCGCACCATATCGGTAATGCCTTTGCGCAGCACCTTGGGTGGCAGTGGCATATTGCCCACCTCGGCCATGCCGGGGTAGCCTTTGGGGCCGCAGTTCTTTAGCACCATCACGCAGTTTTCGTCGATGTCCAAGTCCTCGGCGTCAATGCGACGGTGAAAGTCTTCAATGTTCTCAAACACCACGGCGCGTCCCGTGTGCTGCATCAGCGCCGGTGTGGCTGCGCTGGGCTTGATGACGGCGCCGCGCGGTGCCAGGTTGCCGCGCAATACCGCGATACCGGCCTTTTCTTTGAAGGGAGTGGCCAGGGTTTTAATGACTTCCGGGTTGTAATTGGCCGCGTCGGCGATGTTGGCGCCCACGGTCTGGCCGTTGGCGGTGATGGCGTCGGTGTGCAAATGGGCGGCGATTTCCTTCATCACTGCAGGCAGGCCGCCCGCGTAGCAAAAGTCCTCCATCAAGTATTGGCCCGATGGTTGCAGGTTCACCAGGCAGGGCAGGTCACTGGCCAAGCGGTCAAAGTCTTCTAGCGTGAGCGTGAGTCCCAAGCGCCCGGCGATAGCGATGAGGTGGATGACTGCGTTGGTGGAGCCCCCAATGGCCGCCAGAGTTTTGATCGCGTTTTCAAACGCCTGGCGGGTGAGTATGTGCGACAGGCGCAGGTCTTCATGCACCATGTCCACCGCGCGCCGCCCTGCCGTTCGGGCCAACACATTGCGCCGCCCGTCCACCGCCGGATAGGCGGCGTTGCCGGGCAGGCCCAGGCCCAGTGCCTCGACCATGCTGGCCATGGTGCTGGCCGTGCCCATGGTCATGCAATGGCCATGGCTGCGGTGCATGCAGCTTTCGGCCTCAAAAAAGTCAGCCAGTTTGAGCGTGCCCGCGCGCACTTGCTCGCTCATGCTCCATAGGCCGGTGCCCGAGCCCAGCTCCTGGCCGCGCCACTTGCCGTTCAGCATGGGGCCACCACTCACGCCCACCGTGGGTAGATCGACGCTGGCCGCGCCCATTACCAGCGCAGGCGTGGTCTTGTCGCAGCCCATGAGCAGCACCACGCCATCTATAGGGTTGCCGCGAATGCTTTCTTCCACGTCCATGCTGGCCAAGTTGCGGTACAGCATGGCCGTGGGACGCAACAGGGTTTCGCCCAGGGACATGACCGGAAACTCCAGCGGAAAGCCACCTGCTTCATAGACGCCAATCTTCACCTGTTCGGCCAATGTGCGGAAATGGCTGTTGCAGGGGGTGAGTTCGCTAAAGGTGTTGCAAATGCCAATGACCGGCCGACCATCAAACTGGTCGTGCGGTATGCCTTTGCCCTTCAGCCAGCTTCGGTACGCAAAACCGTCGCGGTCTTGGCGGCCAAACCATTGCTGGCTGCGCAGATCTTGAGGCTTCTTTTTCGGTTTGGTGTTCATGGGCGCAATCGTAGCCTCCTACCCAGGCTTTGGTATCTGGAGAACCCCAGGTGCCAAACCATGGCGGCCGGCCACGGCTCGTAGGATTGGGCTTTTGCCACCGGAGTTCCCATGCCCCCATCGACCGAATCAGCGCTGTTGATTCAATGCATTTTGTTTACCGACCCACAAGGCTATGCCCGCTTTCGTGAGCAGCCGCTGGCCTTGGAAGCGGGCACGCCGCAGGCTAGGCTGTCGCAGGTGCTGGCCAGCGGGGGTTACCAATGGCGGTGCAGCCCGGTGGGCTTTCGCAGCGACTTTCATTGCACCAGCCATGCCCAATGGCTATTCGTGCTGCAAGGCCAGATGGAGATTGGCTTGCAAGACGGTAGCACTCGATTGTTTGCGCCCGGCGGCTTTTTTTACTCGGCAGACCTGCTGCCTGCGGGCGAGGTGTTTGACCCCCGGCGCCACGGCCATTGCAGCCGCCAAGTGGGGCCGCAGCCGCTGGTGACCTTGTTCGTGCGCGACCCGCTGCCTGGTTAAGGGCCAATGCCCGGCCTGCATTCGCGGCGCCCACGCTCAGTGCCGAGTAAGGGGGCGGGACTCTCAAGCCTTTTGCATGGCCCCTGACAGCAGTACCTGAACCCCTGGTTGGGCCTGGGCGACTGCGGCAACCAGGGCACGCGCCACCTGGGGCGCGCCGATGCTGCGGTAGTTGGCTGGAATAAGCGGGCCCAAAGCCTGGCTGATACGCAGCGCCCAACCCTCACCGGGACGCACGACCTGGCCCAGCGAGGCGCGGTCGCCCGCTAAAAAAGACGGACGGGCGAACACCACGCGCGTGTAGCCCAGGGCAGACACGGCGGTTTCCATTTCGCCTTTGATACGGTTGTAAAAAATCAGCGACTGCGGGTTTGCGCCCATGGCGCTGACTACGCCCAAACGCGTGGCGCCAGCGGCACGGGCCGCTGTCGCGACCGCCACGACCGCGTCCAAATCCACCGCCTTAAAAGCCGCCTGACTGCCTGCCACCTGTATCGTGGTGCCCAGCGCGATAAACACGTCATCGACGGCTGGCAAAGCAGGCAGCGCCGCGAAGTTCACCGTGTGCGGCTGAATCTTGTCATGCGCCAGGGGCAGCGCTTGCCGCCCCAGCGTGTGCAGGGCGTCCCAGCGCTTATCGGCCAGTAGCAGGGCGAGCAGTTCCCGGCCGACCAGACCCGTGGCGCCGGCCAGCAGGGCGATTCGAGTTGGTGGGGCTGTTGGTGCTTGCATGGGGTCTAGGCGTGGAGCGACTCTCATTGTGCCGTGTAGCGACGGCTGCGGGCGCGCTTTTGTGGCTCGCAGGGGACTTGTTGTCACGCATGCGCTGCATCATTTCGGTGCGCGCGGCTTTGGCGGCGGCCTGCATCACCTCGCGGCTAGGCGGTTTGCCGACGCCGCCCCAGATGGTCTGGCGACCCATGGCTATGGGCTCGGCCTTTTCGCCCGCCTCGGGGCCGAAGCCGTCCATCGCTTGGCGCGGAATGTTCTGCTTGGTGAAGCGCTCGATATCGGCGAGCCAGCCCTCCTCGTCCAAGCTATATAGGCTGACCGCCTCGCCGCTGGCCCCTGCGCGCCCGGTGCGCCCGATGCGGTGCACATAGTCTTCGCTGACGTTCGGAATATCGTAGTTGACGACATGCGGCAGGTCGTCGATATCAATGCCACGGGCGGCAATGTCGGTTGCTACCAGCGCTCGAATCGCCCCATCCTTAAAGCCTTGCAGGGCCTGGGTGCGTGCGCTTTGGCTCTTGTTGCCGTGCAAGGCCATGGCCGGTATGCCCGCCTTGCTCAGATGCTCGGCCACATGGTTGGCGCCAAACTTGGTGCGAGTGAATACCAACACTTGGCTCCACGCATGGGTTTGGATGATGTGGGTCAGCAGCGCCTTCTTTTTAGCGCGCCCGACCGGGTGCGCGACCTGTGTGATGCGTTGTACCGTGGTGTTACGTGGCGTGACCTGGATGGAGGCCGGGTTGTTCAGCAGCCCCTGCGCCAACTCCCGAATGTCGTCGCTGAAGGTGGCTGAAAACAGCAGCGATTGCTTTTGCCTAGGCAGCAGCGCGAGCAGCTTTTTGATGTCGTGTATGAAGCCCATATCCAGCATGCGATCGGCCTCGTCCAGCACCAGCACCTGCACGGTGGACAAGTCCAGCTTGCCCTGCTGTTGCAAGTCCAGCAAGCGTCCCGGCGTTGCAACCACGATATCGACCCCCCGGCGCAAGGCGTCAATTTGCGGGTTCATGCCGACGCCGCCAAAAATCACGGTGGACTTGAGCTGCAGGTACTTGCCATAGACGCGGAACGACTCTTCTACCTGTGCTGCCAGCTCCCGCGTCGGTGTGAGCACCAAGGCGCGTATGCCCGTGCCGCCCGAGCGGTTGGTGGCGCTGCGGCTCATGGCCAGGCGGTGCAGGATAGGCAGGGCGAAGGCCGCTGTTTTGCCGGTGCCGGTTTGGGCGCCACCGAGTAAGTCGCCACCAGCCAATACGGCAGGAATAGCCTGCGCTTGTATGGGAGTAGGCGTGGTATAGCCTTGCTCAAGCACGGCCTTTACGATGGCCGGAGCCAGCTTCAATGTTTCAAAAGTCATAGGACAGCACCCGATGGGTGCCAAAAAGATCGGCCTGTCACACCGCAAGCGATGCGCCAGTCAAAGGCAGATGGAGTCAGGATCGAGCGAACAAGCTGTTAACAGGCTGTTGCTCCTAAGACCGGCGACAACTGGAGTCACCGATTTATCGATTGTCGCACGGCGCGGCCGGTCAGCTTTGTTAGCCCTTAATCCAGACTGATGCGACGCGCCCGAATTAGCTTGTGCCACTTGGTGGTTTCTGCCGCCATGTAAGCCTGCATCTGAACGGCGTCGCCAGGTACGGGCTCCCACGAGGCATCGACCAATTTCTTGCGTACGGCCGGGTTGTTGACCGCTAATTGCATTTCCTGTGATAACTTTTGGCGTATGTCCGCTGGCGTATTGACCGGTACCACCAGACCCTGCCAAGCGTAGGCCTCCACCTGCGGATAACCCAATTCCACCATCGTCGGCACGTCGGGCAACTGCGGCAGGCGTTTGGCTGACAACACGACCAGCGGCAAGGCCTTGCCGGACTTGACCGCGGCCATGCCGGTGGAGGTATCGACCATCATCAAGGGGATTTGCCCGCCCATGAGGTCTTGCAAGGCCGGTGCCGCGCCTCGGTAGGGAATGTGCACCACAAACGCCCCGATCTGGCTTTTCAACAGTTCCATCGCCAGATGATGCGGGCTACCATTGCCGGGCGACCCATAGCTGAATAGCCCCGGATTGCGCTGTAGCTTGTCTATCAAGTCCTTGCCGCTGCGGATATTGGCATTTACCGCAGCCACCACCACCAAGGGCGTGCGCGCCATCAAACCCAAAGGGGCGAAGTCGGTGACTGGGTTGTACGGCAACTGCTTGTACAGCACGGGGTTGTAGATAAGTACGCCGTTGTCAGCCGTGAACACGGTGTAGCCGTCCGCTGGCGCGTGCGCCGCAGCGTCGGCGCCGATGATGGCGCCCGCGCCCGGGCGGTTGTCAATCACCACCGCCGCCCCCAGTTGTGTAGAAAGTTGCGCCGCGACGGTGCGAGCCAGAAAGTCGGAGCCACCGCCAGCGGGGTAGCCCACGATCCATTTCATATTTTTATCGGGAAAAACGCCGCCCGTGTGGAGCGGTGCCTGGGCATGCAGCCCCAGCGCGCCGCAAAGCAGTGCGAGTACCAACAAGCTTCGGCTGTGAAAAGTTTGCAAGATAGGCATGAGATTTCACCTTTTTCCAGCGTTTGGATCGCCGATGCCGCCTATCATTATGACTGATGCGTGCCCGTTGACTCGACAAAAGCTGGAGGAGTTCTGGCTTTCAGACCTGATAATCGGGGGCTATTACCACTGCGATACGACATGGCCCAATACGTTTTTACAATGAACCGCGTCGGCAAGATTGTTCCGCCGAAGCGCCATATTCTCAAACAAATATCCTTGAGCTTCTTTCCTGGAGCCAAGATTGGTGTGCTGGGTGTCAACGGCTCGGGCAAATCCACGCTGCTCAAAATCATGGCCGGGCTGGATAAAGAAATCGAGGGCGAAGCCACACCGCAGCCGGGCTTGAACATTGGCTACTTGCCTCAAGAGCCCCAGCTCGACCCGGCGCATACGGTGCGCGAAAGCGTGGAATCGGGCATGGGCCAGGTGGCGGCAGCCAAAGCGCGGCTGGAGGAGGTGTACGCCGCCTATGCCGATGCCGACGCTGACTTTGACAAGCTGGCCGCTGAGCAAGCCGAGCTAGAGGCCGTTATTGGTGCTGCCGGAACTGATTCGGAGCATCAATTAGAAATTGCCGCCGACGCGCTGCGCCTGCCGCCCTGGGACGCCAAAATCGGTTTGCTATCGGGCGGTGAAAAGCGCCGCGTAGCGCTGTGCCGCCTATTGTTGAGCAGGCCCGATATGTTATTGCTGGACGAACCGACTAACCACTTAGACGCCGAATCGGTCGATTGGCTGGAGCAATTTCTCCAGCGGTTCTCTGGTACCGTGGTGGCTATTACCCACGATCGCTATTTTTTGGATAATGCAGCAGAATGGATTTTGGAGTTAGACCGTGGTTCTGGCATTCCCTGGAAAGGTAACTACAGCAGTTGGCTGGAGCAAAAGCAAAACCGCTTAGCCCAGGAGCAAAAGGGCGAGGAGGCGCGCGCCAAGGCCTTGAAGAAGGAGTTGGAATGGGTGCGGCAAAACCCCAAGGCGCGCCAAGCCAAGAGCAAATCCCGTTTAGCCCGCTTTGAGGAATTGTCTGACTTTGAATACCAAAAGCGCAACGAAACCCAGGAAATTTTTATCCCTGTGGCCGAGCGTCTCGGTAATGAGGTGATCGAATTCAAGGGCGTCAGCAAGTCATTTGGCGAGCGCTTACTGATCGATAATCTGAGTTTCAAAGTTCCGGCTGGCGCGATCGTGGGCATTATTGGCCCCAACGGCGCGGGTAAATCGACTCTGTTTCGTGTGATTGCAGGGCAACAACTACCCGACAGCGGGGAAGTTCTGATTGGTTCTACGGTGAAAATGGCCTTTGTCGATCAGAATCGTGACGATCTGGCCAATGAGAAAACGGTTTGGGAAGATGTGTCTGGCGGATTAGATATTCTTAATGTTGGAAAATTTCAAATGCCCAGCCGCGCCTATTGCGGGCGCTTTAATTTCAACGGTGGCGATCAACAAAAGCGCGTGGGCACCTTGTCGGGTGGCGAGCGCGGTCGCCTGCACTTGGCCAAAACGCTGATCGCTGGTGGCAATGTGCTGATGCTGGACGAACCGTCTAATGACCTGGATGTGGAGACTTTGCGCGCGCTAGAAGACGCCTTGTTGGAGTTTGCCGGTAGCGTGATGGTGATTAGCCACGATCGTTGGTTTTTGGATCGTATTGCCACCCATATCTTGGCCTGCGAGGGTGACTCGCAATGGACATTTTTTGATGGTAACTACCAAGAGTACGAAGCAGATAAGGTGCGTCGCTTGGGCGAAGAGGGCGCCAAACCTCGGCGTGTGCGCTACAAGGCGCTGCATTAATCGCAACCGAATTGGGGTATGACCCGCGATGACCGCCACCACCACTGACTTCAGGCCCGCTGTTTACCAAGCGGCGCTGAAAGAGGCCGTCACTTTATCCGATCTTCTCATCGTTCAGGTGGTGCAGCAGGCTAGGCGTGAGTTGCGTCGGCGCGAAGAGACGACAGCCGACCCTCGCCAACGCAGCCAAATCAAGCTGGCCTTGTCGCAACTGCTGGCGCAAGAAAGTTCCTTGTGCGAGCGCTTTGTATCCCTGCTCCAACGAGCATTGGGCCCGGTCGTGCCCCCAGAACCCACGCCGGGCGCCGCTACGCTGCGCTTTGACGCGCTGGAGTTGATGCAAGAGTCCCAGGTCGATGCCACGGTGGAGTTTGCCCGTGCCCAGCATATCGCCTCGCAGGCGGTACAGGGCCGCTTGGCAGAATTGGACGCGCTGATTTGTGCCGCGCAAGGCTTGAGCATGGTGCGCCCCGACAGCAACCCGCTGCGCCCCGAGTTGTATGTACGGTTGCTGCGCGATGCGCTGGAAAAAGCCCCGGTGCACCCGGTCATCCGCTTGCAGTGGATGCACCAAATGGGCAAGGCCCTGGGGCCTGAGCTAAATGAGATGTACTTGCGGCTGATCGCGGCCTTGAAGCGACTCGGCGTGCAGCCAGCCAGCTTCGTGGTGGTTCCATTGCCGGATGCCGGTTCACGCAGAGCGCCAGCGGCTAGGGCTCGATTTTTGGACTCACTGGTGTCCGAGGTTCCCCAATGGGCCGCCATAGCTGTGCCTGCGCCCGCCGCGCCGCCTGCCAGCGATAGCGGCCAGGAGAAGATATCGCTCACTGTGGCGCAACTGCGCCGCTTGGTGTCCGGCGAAAGCGAGGCACATCCCGCTGGCTCAGACGGGCCAGCGACACGTGTCGTCTCTGACTTCTCGAAGCTACACACCGAAGTGGCACCGGCGCCGGTTCGTCCTGCCGTGTCGGTACCGGAGGCGGAGAACCGGGCGAATCAGGCCCTGGGCCAGCAAGTGGTCAAACTCATGCTGGAGAACATTGCCGGCGATGTGCACCTGTTGCCGCCGGTGCAGGAAGCGGTGCGTGCTCTGGCTGCGCCTTTGTTGCGGCTGGCTGCGGTGGATCCCCGGTTTTTCAGCTTCAAGCAGCATCCGGCCCGTTTGATGCTGGAGCGCATGACCCAGCGCAGCTTGGCTTACTCCAGCATCGAGGCGGCTGGGTTTCAGTCCTTCTTCGAGCCGCTATGGCGCTGCGTGACCGCGCTGCAACACAGTGAGGTGAGCAACGCCCAAGTGTTCGAGCGGGCATTGGCAGATTTGGAGGCGGCGTGGGCCGAGCAACCGCACGCGGGTCGAGCGCTCGACAGCGAGCGCACCGCAGTCATCCAGACTCTGCTACAGGCCGAGCAGCGGCATATGCTGGCAGAAAAAATCGCGCGGGAAATCCTGCAGCGACCAGGTATTGCCGAAGCCGACGACGAGATACGCCAGTTTCTGTGCGGCCCCTGGGCACAGGTGATGGCGCAGGCGCGGCTCAAGCCGTCCGGCTCCGCGCCCGACCCCGGCGGCTACGAAGCGTGGGTGAGCGATTTGCTGTGGAGCGTCACGCCTCGGCAAACGTCGCTGAATCGAGAGCGCCTCATCCGCTTGGTGCCTAAACTGATGATTACCCTGCGCGAGGGTATGAAAAGCATTGGTTTTCCGGCTACCCAGTCACAGGCGTTTGTCAAGTGTGTGTTGGCCTTGCATCAACTGGGCTTGCAGAGTGGCCGCGATTCGACGACGGGCCCGGCGGCGCTCGAAGCGGCTCACGATACACGACCGACTCCACTCCAAGCGTCCCCCGCGACCGATCCGGCCGCACTTGCACGCCCCGCCACTGTCGTTGTGTCAGAGCCTTGGTTGGCGCCGCGTGAACTCAGGCGCGCTGGCCTGGTGGATGCACCGACGCAAACTTTGCAAGAGAGCCAGTCCATCCGAACCCAGCCTGAGCCACCCGTGGACACACCGTCTGAGGCCACGTTTACCGTGGGTATGCAGGCATTCGGTATCGGTGCCTGGTTTGATTTTCAGGAAAAAGACCAGTGGAACCGGATTCAGCTCACCTGGGCCACCCCACACGGCACCATGTTCATGTTCTCCAGCGTCAAAGGCAGTACCCACTCGGTCACCCGGCGCATGTTGGACAAATTGCTATCCGAAGGCAGACTCAAGTGGCTGTCCAGCGGCACCTTGGTGAGCGGAGCACTCGACGCCGTCACCCAAGTAGCCATGCACAACAGCTTGAACGAAGATCATTAGGCCACCGCGCGGCGCGCCGTCTGGATGCGCGGCCCCCCACACCTGTCTGTCACTCCCACTGAACCACACACGAGGCCCATCCAGTGGGCGCAGATGTCTCGGGCGCGCGGCCTCAAGCTCGTACGTGTAGCTTACGCTCCAAGGCTTGGGCGCACAGGCTGATGGGGAAGCACAGCGCAAAGTACAGCAGTGCAACCAAGCTGTACACCACAAAGGGCCGAAAAGTGGCATTCGCCACCATGCTGCCGGCTTTGGTGAGTTCGATGAAGCCGATAACCGAGGCCAGCGCAGTGGCCTTCACCACCTGCACCAAAAAGCCCACGGTGGGCGGCAGCGCGATGCGCAGGGCTTGCGGCAGGATTACATAGCGCAATTGGTCGCCAAAGCGCAGCGCCAAACTTTGCGCCGCCTCCCACTGGCCGAGCGGAATCGCGGCCACGCAGCCGCGCCATATTTCGGTCAAGTAGGCGCTGGTGTAGAGCGTCAAGGCGGCGCAAGCGGCCACCCAGACCGAGGTGTTCACGCCCAAGAGCGCCAGCCCAAAGTAGGCTAAAAACAACTGCATGAGAAGTGGCGTGCCCTGAAAAAGTTGCACATACACTTGTACCGCTCGGTGCACCAGTTGATAAGGCGACAGGCGTAACAACAGCAGTGCCAAGCCCACCAGACCGCCGCCGGTAAAGGCGATCAGCGACAACAAAGCCGTCCAGCGCAAAGCCAACAACAGATTGCGCACCATGTCCCACAGGCTGAAATCAGACATGGCGCGAGCGACCAAACAAAAAGCGCGGCCCCAGCCAGTTCAGCCCTTGGCGCAGTGCCACGGCCAGACCTAAGTGGAGCAGGGTAGCGACGATGAAGGACTCGAACGCGCGAAAGTTCCGGCTTTGAATCAAGTTAGCCGCGTAGCTGAGCTCCTCGGTGGAGATTTGCCCGCATACCGAAGACCCCAGCATCACGATGACGATTTGGCTGGTGAGGGCCGGCCACACTCTTTGCAGCGCGCGCGGTAGCACCACCAGCAAAAAGCTTTGCCAGCGGTTCAGTCCCAGGCTGGCCGCCGCATCCCACTGGCCGCGCGGCGTGGCGGCAATGCCCGCGCGGACGATCTCGGTCGCGTAAGCCCCCAGGTTAATCACCATAGCGAGCGCCGATGCCGTTGGAGCAGACAGCTTGACGCCGGCCGCAGGCAGGCCGAAATAGATAAAAAACAACTGCACAATAAAAGGCGTGTTGCGCACCATCTCCACATAGGCCGCCACCGGTCGCGCCGCCCAGCGCGGCCCCTGGCTGCGACACCAAGCAAACCCTGCGCCTATCACCACGCCCAGCGGTGCGGCCAGCAAGGTCAAGCCCAGCGTCCAGGCCAGCCCCGTCAGCAGCAGAGGCCACTGGCTCAGCACCGCCTCAAAGTCCAATGTCGTGCGCACGCGCGTGCCCTTGTAAAGGTCTAAAGATGCTTGTGGGTGGTCGTGGTGAAGTCGATTCGGCTGCGCGCTTACTGCGGCAAATCACCCGCCGGGCGACCCAGCCACTTCAAGGCCATCTTGTCCAGCTCGCCGCTCTTTTTGGCCTGGGCGATGATGTCGTTCACCCGCAGGCGTAGCTTGTCTTCACCCTTGGCCACGCCAATGTAGTTGGGCGAGTCCTTCAGCAGCAGCTTGTATTCCGTATTCAGCTGTGGGTTGCGCGCCATCATATTGCCCGCCACCGAAGCGCCAGTGGCGATCAACTGCACCTGTCCTGCCACGAAGGACGCGACAGTGGCGCTGTTGTCCTCAAAGCGTTTCACGTCCACGCCCGGTGGTGCGTACTTGGCCAACTCCTGGTCTTCCATGGCACCTCGGGTAACCGCCACGGTTTTGCCATTCAGATCCGCGAAATTTTTCACACTGATGCTCTTAGCCCCAAACACCGCCTGAAAAAAGGGTGAATAGGCAACGGTGAAGTCGATCACCTTCTCGCGCTCGGCGTTCTTTCCCAGCGTAGAAATCACCAAGTCCGCTTTACGTGTTTGCAGGTAAGCAATCCGGTTGGCGCTGGTCACCGGCACCAGCTCAATGGCTACGCCCAGTGCAGTGGCAATGTGGTTGGCCATGTCAATGTCCAGGCCTTGCGGCTTCAGATCCGGCCCGACAGAGCCGTAAGGCGGGTAATCGGTAGGGATGGCAATCGTGATTTTTTTTGCCTTCAGTACATCGTCTAGCGCATTCTGCGCATGGGCTAAGCCGCTACCCAGCAGGGCGGCGCCAAGGGCAAAAACAAATAGGCGTTGGGTGAGTTTCAAGGGCAGTTCTCCGAATCGGTTAGGGCCAAGCAATGGGCGCACACTGTACGCGAAGCCACCAGCAAGTAGCGTGCCGTGGGCACCAAAACCCGTCAGAGACCTACCGGCTGTTCTTTTACTCTGAAAGCACATCCAGCAGAGCTAGCGAAGTCAATTTATGCGAGCGTGCCAAGGAGCGAAGATGAGGGCTTACATTCTGTGCTGCACTGGGCAAATTCAAGTTGCCGACCTCAGGCGTTGCTATAGTGTTTGGTGTTGAAACAAAATATTGTTTATATATGTATCGAATTATTCCATTTTGCCTACTGCTTCTGCTCGCCGCATGTGGTACGACCGGGTCTGTGAAAGTGGCAATTAGCGTTCCAACCACGACCTCGTTTATTTTTTCCGACCGACGCCCAGACACACAGCGCATTTCACGTGCCCCGACTCAGTCCGACTCAGAGTCTTACTACGGGGATGATGTCGTTTCACCGCCTGCCCCAGATGTTCTTCGCGCCGTACTTGAGCGACGTCAAGCAGTAGCCTTTCGTGGAAAGACCATCACACTGACCGACCTCGTCATTAGTGTCAAGGATCCTGCCGTATCAGTCGATGGTGAACGATTGCGCACTGCCGCATCTTCGGTTCCTGGAGGGGCAGCAGCCGCGCCACTCGCGGGCCTGCTTATTCTCGGAATTGAACGGATTCGTTCGCAGAAGTGGGTATACGTGCGAATTCGTGGACTTGTCGGCGATGCTGAGTTTTCTGCCTATAGAAATGACAGTTATAGCGGCCGTGTGACTGAAGAAAATATCCAGACGACGCTTATGGCAGTAATTGAGGCGGCTGCCAATGATGCTGAGCAGCTTGCAAGTAAAAACTGAGTGGGTTTTGAGTTGGCTTCATCGCGGAATTCAATCTGGCAAGTAGCGGCTTTATCTCAGTGAAAGCTGACATTCTGTCGGACTCTCCAGTGCGCTAGGGCCATGTGTCGCAGCTAGCCGGGCCAAAGTTTTGAACACCCCCTTAGGGCTTTACCGGTAGCCACTGCTGGCGGTGTTGGTTAGGCTTTGCACCTTCGTCTTGTCACGCCCCACCTATGCAAGCTGCCCACTACCGTTTCTGGCCTAAGCGCCTGCCGCACGCGATTACTGTGCCTGCCACGTCCCTGTGGGACAACTTGGCGGTGAATGCGCGGCGCTATCCTGACAAAGCGGCGCTGGTGTTTTTCGGCCGCGTGTTGAGCTATGCCCAATTGGCGGCGCAGGCTGAACGGCTGGCGGCCTGCTTGGCTCAGCTCGGTGTCAAGGCCGGGGATCGGGTGGTGCTGAATATGCAGAACTGCCCGCAACTGGTGTTGGCACATTTCGCCATCCTGCGGGCTAATGCGGTGGTGGTGCCGGTGAACCCGATGAACCGGGCTGAGGAGTTGAAGCACTACATCACCGACCCGGACGCCAAGCTCGCTATCACCACCAGCGACTTGGCGCCCGAGTTGGTGCGCGCCAGCGAGGCGCTGCCACCCGAGCAGCGGCTCAAGCATGTGATCGTCACCCACTTTAGCGATGCTTTTGACGTGGCGGTGCAAGGCGACGATGCGCCACCCCCTGCCTGGCGAGACTGGCTGTGCACGCGCCACCCCTTGCCGGCGGTGCCGGGTACGCAAGTACTGGCCTGGGCTGACGCGCTGGACTGCGCCACGCCGCCGCCTGCACTCACCGTGGGGCCTGACGATCTGGCTTTATTGCCCTACACCAGTGGCACCACCGGCCTGCCCAAAGGTTGCATGCATCGCCATTCCAGCGTCATGCACAACGCGGTTGCTAGCAGCCTGTGGGGCAACGGCGCTGCCGATGGCATCGGGCTGGCAGTGGTGCCCATGTTCCACATCACCGGCATGGTGAGCATCATGCACACCAGCATTTACAGCGGCGCGGCTCTGGTCATCATGCCGCGCTGGGATCGCGACTTGGCCGGGCGGCTCATTTCACGTTGGCGCGTCACGCACTGGGGCAACATACCCACCATGGTCATCGACTTGCTGGCCAGCCCGCACTTCGACCGCTACGACCTGTCTTCGCTGGTGCATATTGGCGGCGGCGGTGCCGCTATGCCACAGGCGGTGGCGCAGCGGCTACTTGACCTGTACGGTCTGCGCTACGTGGAAGGCTATGGTCTGACCGAAACTGCCGCACCGTCTCACAGCAATCCGCCCGACGCACCCAAGCAGCAGTGCCTGGGCATCCCGTTTATGAGCACCGACGCGCGCGTGATCGACCCCGACACCCTGCAAGAACTGCCGCAGGGCGAGCAGGGCGAAATTGTGATCTGCGGGCCGGAGGTGTTTCAGGGTTACTGGAAGCGACCCGAGGCGACGGCAGCGGCTTTTATCGAGCTAGACGGCAAACGCTTCTTTCGCTCGGGTGACTTGGGTCGCATCGACGAAGACGGCTATTTCTTCATCACCGACCGGCTCAAGCGCATGATTAACGCGAGTGGTTTCAAGGTCTGGCCGGCCGAGGTGGAGGCCTTGATGTTCCGCCATCCGGCGATTCAAGAAGCCTGCATCATCTCCACACGCGACGCTTACCGGGGCGAAACCGTCAAGGCTGTGGTGGTGTTGCGCCCCACGCACAAAGACACCAGCGAGCAAGCCATCATCGACTGGTGCAGAGAGAATATGGCGGTTTACAAAGTACCGCGGCTGGTGCAATTTGTCGATGTTCTGCCAAAAAGTGGATCGGGCAAGGTGATGTGGCGTGCGCTGCAAGAAGCGGAAGCGACGCAGCCTAGCCCCACTGCCCCAGCCTGAAACCCAGAAAGCCTAAGCCATGAGCACGACCCCCACGGCGGCACCAGCAACCGACTGGCAAGAGCGCGTTGCACCCGATGAGGCTGAGCGCTTCGCGGTCTATGCGGATCAACTGGCGGCTATTCAACAGCAGCGCTCGCTTCGCTACGGTGCAGGCCGTGCGCTGCACCGTAAGCAGGTGCTGGCCGCCCACGGGGAACTGACGGTTTTGGATACTGTGCCGCCGTTTGCCCGCCATGGCCTGTTCGCCAAGCCAGCCACCTATCCGGTGCAGCTTCGCTTGTCCAACGGCGGGATGGAGCGCGCCAGCGACAGCAAGCCAGATATCCGTGGTTTTTCCCTGCGGGTGCAGGAGGTGACCGGCCCCTGCGCGCTGGACGGGTCACCGGCAAGCAGCCAAGACTTTGCGCTGATCAACCAAGAGGTATTCAGTTTCACCAGCAGCGCCGACTTCGTTGATTTTGTGGTGGCCGCTGCGCAAGGCCCGGCCCGGCTGCTGGCGCACTTGATGCGGCGATATGGCCTGATCGGCGGCGTGCGCCGCCTGGGGGCCATGATCCGAACCATGAGCCGCCCCTTCAGCGGCTTTGCCACCGAGCCGTTTTACAGCGCCGCTCCCATCGCCTGCGGGCCCTACGCGGTGCGGGTGCGCCTGCTGCCCGGAGCGGGCAACGGCGCGCCCCGGCCCGATGCGCGCCAGGACTGGGGCGCAGACATGCGCCAGCGTCTGGCACATGAGACGCTGCGCTATCAACTGCAATTGCAGCCCTATGTGAGCGAGAACCTGACGCCGATTGAAGACCCCTCGGTCAACTGGCCCACGCCCTACCATACCGTGGCCCAATTGAGCCTGCCGCCACAAGACCTAGTCGGCCCGCCAAGGCAGGCGCTGGCGCAGCAAGTGGAGCAGTCGGTGTTCGACCCTTGGCAGGCGCTGGCCGCGCACCGCCCCTTGGGCGAGGTGATGCGCGCGCGCAAGGTGGTTTACTTTCGCAGCCAGCAGCAGCGTCAGGCGCGCTGAATAATGGGCGACTCCAACTCAAACCGCCTGTCTGCCATGCATAGCCCCTCCCCCAAGCCCTTGACCGAAACCTGGAAGCACGACGGCGTGCGCGTGATCGCCGCGCAGCAGCTAGATGGCAATACCGCGCAAACGCCGGGCATGGATCGCCAAGCTGCGATTAACTTTGCCCGTGTGGGCGCGCAAAAGCTATGGGCCGGCACGGTCACCATCCACGCCAATGCCAAGACCGGCGCGCACCACCATGGGCCGTTAGAGAGCGTGATTTACGTCATCAAGGGCCGTGCGCGTATGCGCTGGGGCGAGCAGTTGCAGTACACCGCCGAGGCTGGGCCGGGCGACTTTATTTACGTGCCGCCTTTCGTGCCGCACCAGGAGATCAACGCCAGCCCCACCGAAACCCTGGAATGTGTGCTGTGCCGAAGCGATGGCGAGGCGGTGGCGGTGAACCTGGATATTGCACCCGTGGAACAACCCGAAACCGTGCTATGGGTAGATCCCACGCACCCGCACGGCGGGGTGTGATTCCGGGCTGAACACCACCCCTAGCCCTCGGCGACTTGCAGCACCAGCTTGCCGAAGTTTTCCCCGGTGAACAATTTCACCAGCGCCTCCGGGAAGGTGTCTAGGCCGTGCACCACGTCTTCCTTGCTTTTCATGCGCCCGTCTTTCAGGTAGGCAGCCATTTCGGCTACCGCCACGGGGTAGCGGTCGGCGTAGTCAAACACCACAATGCCCTCCATGCGGGCACGGTTCACCAGTAGGCTGAGGTAGTTTTTTGGGCCTTGTACGGGCGTGGTGTTGTTGTACTGGCTGATGGCGCCGCAAATGACAATGCGTGCGCCACGATTGATGCGCGTGAGCACGGTATCCAAAATCTCGCCCCCCACGTTGTCAAAATAAATGTCCACGCCCTGGGGGCAATGGGTTTTTAGGCCGTCTTTGACGCTGCCGCCTTTGTAGTCTATGCAGGCGTCAAAACCCAGTTCATTCACCACCCAATCGCACTTGGCTTGGCCACCGGCAATGCCGACCACGCGGCAGCCTTTGATTTTTGCCACCTGGCCCACGGTCTGGCCCACGGCCCCTGCGGCGCCCGATACCACCAGGGTTTCACCGGCCTTGGGCTGGCCCACATCCATTAGGCCAAAGTAGCCGGTCATGCCAGGCATGCCCAGCACGTTCAGCCATTGGGTGAGGCTACCCAGACGCAGGTCTATCTTGACCAGTCCGCTGCGCTTGATCTGGTCAGCCGGAACCAGCAGGTAGTCCTGCACGCCCAAGCCGCCCGACACGGTATCGCCCACCGCAAACTGCGGGTTGCGTGATGCGACAACCCGGCCCACGCCACCGGCGCGCATCACCTCACCCACAGCCACCGGGGGGATGTAGCTTTTGCCCTCGTTCATCCAACCACGCATGGCCGGATCCAGCGATAAAGCCAGGGTTTTGACCAGCACCCCACCGTCGGCGGGTTGCGCGACGGTTTCGTTGGTAAAGGCCCAGTTGGCCCGTGTGGGCATGCCCACAGGGCGTGCCGCTAAGCGTACTTGATGGTTGGTGAGTGAGCTGACGACGGTCATGGCAGTAGCCTCCTAAACAGGGTCACCATGGTAGCCCCTACAAGCCGCCGCCACCGTCTAGCTGGAGACTCCCGCCGTGCGGATGGGGCTTGCGGCAGGCGTGGCTAGCCCTGTGCTGTAATGCGCCCTGTTTGAACACAGAGTCACTTTGCGAACAGTCGCATGCGCTTTTTTGCCGCCGCCACCATGAACACAGCGACCCCCGACGAGGTGATGGCCAGCCTGCTGGCCGTGCGTGCGCGTACGGAAGCCTTGGCTGAGCCGCTCAGCCCAGAAGATCAATGCATGCAGTCCATGCCAGACGCGAGCCCGGCCAAATTCCACCGGGCCCATACGACTTGGTTTTTTGAAACCTTGGTGTTGCAGCCGCACGACCCCGACTACCGGGTTTTTGACGCGCGCTATGGCTATCTGTTTAACTCCTATTACGAAGCCTTGGGGCCACGCCACCCCCGGCCACAGCGTGGCCTGCTGTCCCGGCCCGACGCGGCCCAGGTAGGCGCCTACCGCGCCCATGTGGATGCCGGTTTACGCGCCTTGCTCAAGCGTTGCAACCCCGCTGGCTGGGCGCAGTTGCAGCCGCTTTTGGCCTTGGGCATGGCGCACGAGCAGCAACACCAAGAACTGCTGCTCACCGATGTGCTGCACGCGTTTTGGTGCAACCCGCTGCTACCGGCCTACCGCGCACCGAGTCCGGTGCCAGCCTCGGTTGCTTCAGCCCCTGCGCTGACCTGGGTGGCGTGCCCGGGTGGCGCGGTGGATATCGGCCACCAGGGCGAGGCTTTTGCGTTTGACAACGAAACCCCGCGTCACACCGTGCTGCTGCGGGGTTTCGAGATGGCCTCTCGCCTGGTTAGCGTTGGTGAATATCTGGATTTTGTGCAGGCCGGGGGCTATAGCAATCCCGCGTGGTGGCTTTCTGATGGTTGGGCGCTGCGGCAATCGCAGGGCTGGCAAGCACCTCTGTATTGGCTGGCACCGGGAGATGTGCGGGCACCGTCCTCGCAGTGGCAAGTCTTTGGCTTGCACGGCGTACAGGCTTTGGACTTGGCCGCACCGGTCACCCATGTCAGCTTTTTCGAGGCAGCGGCCTACGCGCAATGGGCCGGTGCGCGGCTGCCCACCGAGTTTGAGTGGGAGGCCGCCGTGTCGCTGCATGGCCTGGCCCCGTGTAGCGATCAGGCTTGGCAGTGGACCCGCTCCTCCTACGATCCTTACCCAGGCTTTCGTCCGCTGGCAGGCGCCGTGGGGGAATACAACGGCAAATTCATGGTCGGCCAAATCGTGTTGCGCGGCGGCAGTGCAGCCACGCCCGCCGGGCATAGCCGTCTCAGTTATCGGAATTTTTTCCCCCCTTCGGCACGCTGGCAGTTTTCGGGTATTCGCTTGGCGAGAGACACGTGACAACAGCACTTCCCAGTGTGGACGAAGCGGGCGGTTTTGGCCGCGCTTTTGTGGCCGCTTTAACCCAGCGGCCACGCTGCATCGCGCCTAAATACTTTTATGACGCTTGTGGCTCGGCACTGTTTGACCGTATCTGTGAACTCCCCGAGTATTACCCCACTCGCACCGAGTTGGGCATCTTGCGCGCCCGTGCCACCGAGTGTGCGTCCTTGATGGGGCCGCAGGTAGACTTGATCGAATTTGGCGCGGGATCCTTGCACAAGGTGCGCCTGCTATTGGATGCCTTGCCACCGAGCACGCGCTATCTGCCCATCGATATTTCGGGGCTGCATCTGGCGCAGGCTGCGGCGCAGCTGGAGCAGGACTACCCCCAGCTCCTTGTGCAACCAGTGGTGGCCGATTACAGCCATGCTTTTTCCCTTCCCAGCACGTCGGCGGGGCGGCGTCGCATTGGCTTCTTTCCGGGTTCTACCCTGGGTAATTTCACGCCTGCCGAAGCATTGGCTTTTTTGCAGCGTGCTGCCGTGCTGTTGCAGGGCGGCGCACTGCTGCTGGGCACCGATTTGGTGAAAGATCCCGCCGTGCTGCATGCGGCCTACAACGACGCACAAGGTGTCACCGCAGCCTTTAACCGCAACCTGTTGCGCCGCGCGCAACGCGAGTTGCAAGCGGAACTGGCACCAGAGGGCTTTGCGCACAGCGCGTTTTACAATGCGCCCCTTCAGCGCGTGGAAATGCATTTGATGTCCCTTCAACAGCAGCGTATCTGGGTTGCTGGCCAGGGCTTTGAATTTGAAGAAGGCGCGACGCTGCATACCGAAAACTCTTATAAATTTACCGTCGCCCAGGTGCAAGAACTGGCACAGCGGGCTGGTTTCGAGGCTGGCCCGTGTTGGTTAGACGAGCAGGGCTGGTTTGCGCTGCATTGGCTGTATGCGCCGTCGATTTGAAAGGTGTTTTGACTATGAAAGCCATATGGAATGATGCCGTGATCGCGCAAAGCGATGACACTGTGTTGCTGGAGGGCAATCATTACTTTCCCGAGGAGTCGCTGAATCGGGCCTACGTGACCTTTAGCAACCACAAAAGCATGTGCCCCTGGAAAGGGCAGGCCAGTTACTACTCGCTGATTGTGAACGGCGAAATGAACCTGGACGCGGTCTGGTATTACCCCGATCCCAAGCCAGAAGCGCAGCACATCAAAGGCCGGGTCGCGTTCTGGAAAGGCGTGCGCGTTGGTTCTTGATTCGCTGGCTTTGCGCTGCCGCTGGAGCGTGCAGTGCCGGTAGAACTGAGTCCCGACATCACGCCCGCGCCGGCGGTGCGGGCCGTTTTGCGGCAACAAGGCTATGCGGTGCTAGACGCGCCAGGTGTCTGCACGCTACTGGGTTGTGACGCCGCTGCCTTGCCCGCTTTAGCGCCGAGTTGGCAAAACTTGCCAGCCGATCAGTACCTGAAAGACGGCGGGCGCTACCGGCGTCGGCGCCACAGTTGTTTTGTGGTGGCGCACGATCAGGTGCAGCAAGTGGCGCATCGGGCCCACTGGCAGCCGTTGGCGTACAACGCGTTGCACGGCGGTATGCAGCGCTGGTTTGAACCGATAGAGGCCACCACCTTGGCCCAGCCGGTGTGGTGGCCGCTGCTGCGCGCGCTTGCAGGCGTTTGTGACGCTTTGCGCTGTCCGCCTGGGGCCATAGAGCCGCGAGCTTGGTTTGTCGAGGCGCATCAGTTTCGCATTGACACCACCGATGGTATTGGCCGCCCGACCCCGGAGGGCGCGCACCGCGATGGTGTGGACTTGGTGGCCGTTTTTTTAGTCGGGCGTGAGGGCATCAAAGGCGGCGAGAGCCGGGTGTTTGAGGCTCAAGGCTCGCTGGGCAGGCGCTTCACACTCACCCAGCCCTGGTCTGTGCTGCTGTTGGACGACGAGCGTGTGATCCACGAATCCACGCCGATTCAACCCACTTTAGCGGGTGGCTACCGCGACACGCTGGTGCTCACTTACCGCAGCGGGGCCTTTCAGTCCGAGTAATGCGCTTGGTTTCCCGGGTGCGGTCAGACGAAAAAAAACACCGCCCGGTGGGCGGTGTTTTGCCTGATGGCCAGAAGAGAAATTACTTCTTGGCGGGTTCAGCTTCGCCGGCCTTGTTGGTCTTGGCGGCAGCCTTGCCTTCTTCCTTGCGCTTGGCCTTGGCAGCGGCTTTTTCTTCAGCGGTGGGCTTGGCAGCAGCGGCAGCCTTGGTTTCAGCAGGCTTGGCTTCACCCGTCTTGTTGGTCTTGGCAGCAGCCTTGCCTTCTTCCTTGCGCGTTTCCTTCGCAGTGGCCTTTTCAGCAGGCGTTGCCTTGGCAGCGGGAGCAGCGGCGGCGGCAGCAGGTTGGGCTTCACCAGCCTTGGTTTGAGCGAAAGCGGAAACGGCAAACAGTTGAGCCAGAGCGAAGCCGAGAGTCAGAGCCAGTTTGTTCATGTGAAAACTCCTAGGAATAAATATTGGAAAAATTCTAGTTGGTGCCGCAAGGCTGCCAACCGACTGTTTCAAGGTTTACTGCGCGTGCAAAATAAACCCCCAGTTACTCAGCAACGGCTGGCCGGTACGGCCGGTTGACACGTTCCCACCCGTTTATGCAATTTTTCGCTATTTTTTTAACTTGCCCCGCGCGGGTACCACCGTGGTGATCGTTGGCTTGACGGCGTCGGCTGAAATGGGCTTGGCGGGCGAAGAGTCCTTCTTGGGCTTTTTCACCTGCTTATTACTGCGTTGCTGACCTTTGGCCATGGCGGGCTTTCTGAAACGAAATGGGAATCCGAGTAGCAAACCCGGGGCCGCCCCAGTGTAGCCCGGCAAAACGCTACCAGACACGCCATCAGACAGTCATCAGGCACGGGTAATTTTGAAGCCCGCGTCCACCAACAGTACCTCGCCCGTGGTTTTGGCCGCACCGGCACCCAACCACCACGCCGCTTCGGCAATGTCTTGCGGGCTCATCACCGCCTCTAGTGCTGCGCGCTCGGTGTACGCCTGCACGGTAGCGGCATAGCGGGCCGCGCCCAGGCCATCTTGCATCCAAGGTGTTTCCACCAAACCGGGTGCAATCGCGTTGACCCGAATCTGCGGCCCCAGCGCCCGGGCCAAGCCGACGGTCATCGCATTCAGAGCGCCTTTGGACGCCATATAAGCAATTGAGGAGCCGGTACCCATGAGTCCGGCGATGGAAGAAATGTTGACGACGCCTGTTACGGGATAGCGCTGTAACAGCGGCGTGAAGGCACGCGTCATTTGATAGGCCCCCACGACGTTGACCGCGTAGATGCGCTGAAAATCCTCGGCCTGCAAGCCCGCTAAGTCTTTGATCGGCACGAATTTGGTCGTGCCCGCGTTGTTGACCAATACATCCACCCGCCCCCAGTGCTGGTCAGCCTGAGCGGCCAGGCGCTGGCAATCGGCGTCCACGCTCACATCGCCTTGCAGTACCAACACCTCCACACCCAAGGCGCGGCATTGCTCTGCCACCGCTTGCGCCGCATCGGCACCCCGTGCGTAGTTAATTAGCACGTTCCAGCCCTGGCGGGCATAAAGCTGCGCGCAGGCCGCGCCGATGCCGGAGGATGAGCCGCTGATCACGGCTACTTTGGTTTGCATAGGTGCTTGCTCCGGGCTACGGTTTTTTCAAAAGGATGGGGGCGGTCAGGGGGTGCGACGAGTGCTCATGCGGCTGCCGTCTATCCCATCCGCTAACCGGCGATCAGATTTCGCCGCCAAACTTTTGGATGAGGTTGTCCACGTATTTTTCGACGAGTTTCTCAAATTCGCCTTTGACCACCGGCACCACGACGACTTTCATCAACGAGGGCAGCGCGACACTGACTTCAGCCTGGATTTGTAGGGTGATGGCGGTGGACTTTTTGTGGTCAGCCAGCGTCCAACTGCCGCTGACTTGGGCATTTCCCACGCCTTTCACTGGCGTCCAAACCACCGTTCCCTGGCTGCGGTTGGCTACGTATTTGCAGGCGTACACGGTTTGCAGATTGACCTGTGCCGTGCCCACTTTTTCCATCTCCCAGCGGTACACGCCGCCGCCTACATCCACCAACTGCTGCACCTTGGGGAAGTGGCTGACCGACGTGGGCACGTCACTGAGCAGGTCGAACACGGTTTTGAATGGGGCCTTGACTTCGAATTCGTAGCCTAAATCGATGGGGACGGTGATGCTCACGGTAGCTGTCTCCTATTGGTTGCGCTTATGGTTTGTTGACCGCGCAATATAGCTCAGCGCTGTGGCTTGAGTACGCCGCACCCCGTGTCAGCCTAGCATCGCGCGTAGCCGCGAACCGCTCATCGACTGGCCTTTTTGGTGTCGGGCGATGAGCGCGACCATGGCGGCGTTTCGGGGGGCTTGCAGACCCACGGACTGTGCCAAGCGCACCACGGCGCCGCACAAATCGTTGATTTCGGTGGGCCGTCCGCGCTGAAAGTCGTCCCACATGGATGAACGCGCCGATGCATCCACGTCCAGCAGACGCTCGGCCACGAAGCGAAACAATGGGCTGGGCAGGCGCAGCACCCACGGCAAGAGCCATGGCGGCGCCGCACCCACATTCGCGGGCCTGATACCGGCTTTTTTGAGTGCCCGCAGCGCCTCGGTTTGCAACGCCGCCAGCACCCAGCGGCAATCGCGATCCATCAATTCCTCGCGCAGCGGCAAGTTGGACAGGGCGTTGACGGGGTTATTCAGGTTGAGCAGCAGCTTGCCCCATTGCACCGCGCGCATATCCTTGGCCAGCGCGGTGGGTAGCCCGGCGGTGAAAAAATGCTCGGCAATCGGCAAGGCCATCGCACTGTTTTGTAGCTGAATCATGCCGCTACTGGCACGGTGTACCGCGGAGGGATGTGGCATCACCACGTTATAGGGCACCATACCCGCCAGGACTTTGAGTTGGGGCGCGCGGGCGCGGATGCGCTCCACATTGTCCACTCCGTTTTGCAGCGATACCACCACCGTTCCCGCAGGGCAGACCTGGGCCAGCTCGTCGGCGGCGGCAAGCGTCGCCCCCCCTTTGACACACAGCAGCACCGTGGTGCGCGGGTCGGCGACGTCGTCGTCCTCATTTTGGGTCATGGCCGCTGCCAGAGAGGGGGCGGTGCGGATGCTGTCGTGCGCCAACCGTTGCGAAAAACCTTCCAGATCGCTGACGCGCAAGCCCTCGCGCAGCCACACGTCGGTGATGTGCGCGCGCCCCACAAAGCAGACTTGCTCGCCATACAGTGCCAAGCGCGCACCCACGTAGCACCCGATCGCCCCGGCCCCAAAAATCACAAACTGCATGGCATGCTCTCCTCACCGTCGCGCAGCAGCGCGGCCAGCCCGCCTTCGGGCTCAAAACGCTGGTTGCGGTAATACAGCCGCAAGACACCTGGCAATGCGCGCTGCGCCACCGAGTGGCGGGCGTCGCCGGGGTAGCAAATGACCCGCGTGCCGTCTTCCTCAAATGGCTCGGGCTCGATTACCGGCGGCAACTGCAAGCGCGCCGCTCGCAACACGTCCGCGCTGCGCCCGTAGCTGCTCAGGTGCGACAGGCTCATGATCTGCGGCGGCGCTAATTGGATCTGTCCGCTCCAGTACTGTTGCAGCGCCGCGCGGGGCGTGAGCCACACGCTTTCCGTGGTTTCGTGCATATCGTGGCTGGCGGTCTGCCCGGCAGGTAGGGCGGCTACAAAAAAACGGGTGTCAAATCGCTTGTTGGAGACCGACGCGAGGCGCGGTGTAATCCAGCGCGACCAGGGCGCGAGCGCTTGCGTGGCCAGCCGCAAGTCCAGCAGGCCAAGCATCTCGTCAAAGGCGTGGCCTTGGCGCAGCAAGACCGCAGCGCGCTGGGTGGTGGCTTCATCCACCCCCTGCGCAAATAACACGCCTGACTCTTCAAAGGCTTCGCGCAGCGCGGCCACGTACAGCGCCGCCGCGACCGCCGTGGCCAGCTCGACTTCGCCTAGCGCAGCGTGCAGCCGCTGCGGCGTTTCATCCAGCCTGCGCAGCAAGCTCTCGTCGCTGTCGGCGGGGTCTAGCTTGCCGCCAGGGAAGACGTAGGCGCCGCCCAGTACATCGGACAAACCATGGCGTTTGAGCAAAAACACTTCCAAGCCGGCCGAGGCATCACGCAGCAGTATCACGGTTGCTGCCGGTCGGGCTGGCGTGGTGATGGCTTCAAGGTTCAATTCCATGGGGCGCTGTCTCTTCGGGTGCATTAAAGTGCGAGTTGGCACACGCGGCCAACACACAGTGTGACCCTGAAGACTAACAGAGTACGCACGCTATTTCGATCACCCGATGACAGGAAAGCATCCACATGAGCATTGATTTCAAGGGCCGTGTCGCCATCGTGACCGGCGCAGGCGGTGGTTTGGGGCGTGCACACGCTTTGGCACTGGCTGCGCGTGGCGCGCGGGTGCTGGTCAATGATTTGGGCGGCGCGCGCGACGGCTCAGGCGGCTCCAGCAGCGCGGCCCAGGCGGTGGTAGATGAAATCCGCGCCGCTGGCGGTGAGGCCCTGGCCAATGCGGCATCGGTGACCGACTTTGATGCCGTGCAGGCCATGGTGCAGCAGGCGGTGCAGGCCTGGGGGCGCGTTGATGTGCTCATTAACAACGCGGGCATCTTGCGCGACAAGAGTTTTGCCAAGATGGATTTGGCCGACTTTCGACTCGTCATGGATGTGCACCTGATGGGCGCTGTGCACACCTGCAAGGCCGTATGGCCACTTATGACGGCGCAAAACTATGGACGCATCGTGCTCACCACCTCCTCGTCCGGGCTGTACGGCAACTTTGGCCAAGCCAACTATGGTGCAGCCAAAATGGCTTTGGTCGGCCTGATGCAAACGCTCTCTATTGAAGGCGCCAAGCACGATATTCGCGTCAACTGCCTGGCGCCCACGGCGGCTACCCGCATGACCGAGGGGCTGATGCCCGAGGAAGTGCTACGTGCCCTCAATCCCGCTGCGGTGGTGCCGGCGATGTTGGTGTTGGCCAGCGCGGACGCGCCTAGCCGCCATATTCTGTGCGCGGGTGCAGGCAGCTTCGAGGCGGCGCATATCACGCTTACCCCAGGCGCCTGGGTAGGCGTGGATGCACAGGCGCCCGAGCGTTTGTTGGCGCACCTGGCCGAGGTGACTGGCCGCGCCGGTGAGACGGTGCCGCAAAGTGGCGCGGCTCAGGGTGCGCTGGAAGTGGGCCGCGCCATGGCGCAGCCGCGCTAAGCCCCCTTTCCAGCGTTCACCACGCCCCTGTGTTAACTTCGCGCGCCGTTTAGCGGCCCGAACCTCGGGCTGGCGGTCTCTTTGTACAAGCCATGACATCCCTGCTTCAGCGCCTGCATGCCCTACCCACCCAGCGCCTGCTGGGCATGCGCCGAGGCATCGAAAAAGAAAGCCTGCGCGCGCAGCGCTCAGGGGCCTTGGCGCTCACGCCGCACCCGCTTGCCCTGGGCTCGGCACTCACCCATACACACATCACCACCGACTTCAGCGAGTCGCAACTGGAGCTGATTACCGGCGTACACGGCGATGTTCAGGCCTGCCTACAACAGCTCACCGAAATTCACCAGGCTGTCTATCAGGTGCTGCACGAGGCGGGGGACGAAATGCTGTGGGTGTCCAGCATGCCGTGTGGCCTGCCGACGGACGAAACCATTCCCATCGGCCGCTATGGCTCCTCCAACGTCGGTCGCGCCAAGAGCGTCTATCGCATGGGTCTGGGGCACCGCTACGGGCGGCGCATGCAAACCATTTCGGGCATCCACTACAACTGGTCGTTGCCAGGCTTGTCTAGCGAGGATTACTTCGGTTTGATCCGTAACTTTCGCCGCCATGCTTTTTTGCTGCTCTACTTGTTCGGCGCCTCGCCTGCTCTGTGTTCCAGCTTTGTCGCGGGGCGCGCCCACGAGCTGTATGCGCTCGGCCCAGGCACCATGTACATGCCACACGGCACCTCGCTGCGCATGGGGCGCCTGGGCTACCAAAGCGACGCACAGGCCACATTGGCGGTGAGCTACAACAGCCTAGACGGCTATGGCGCCTCGCTGCAAGACGCGCTCACCCGCCCCTACCCGCTGTACGAAACCGTTGGCGTTCGCAACCCCGGCGGCGACTACAACCAATTAGCCACCAGTCTGTTGCAAATCGAAAACGAGTTCTACGGCACCATTCGGCCCAAGCGCGTGATCTTCCCGGGCGAGCGGCCCTTGCATGCCTTGCGTGAACGGGGGGTGGAATACATCGAGGTGCGCCTGCTGGATTTAGACCCCTTCGTGCCGATTGGTATTCAGGCCGCCACACTGCGCTTCATCGACCTATTTTTGCTGCACAGCCTGTTGAGCGACAGCCCACCCGATACACCGCAAGAAATTGCTGCGCTGGCGCGCAATCAGCATCGCGTGGCGGCGCGTGGACGCGAGCCTGGTTTGGCCCTGGAGTACCCGGATGGTGAAATCAGTTTGCAGGCCTGGGGGCAGCGCATGCTGGATGAATGCACACCGATTGCGCAGGCGCTAGATGCGGCGCACGGCGACACGCTGCACGGCCAAGCCCTGGCGGCGGCTCGCGCGGCGCTGAATCAGCCCGACAGCCTGCCATCCGCGCGCGTGTTGCAATCCATACGCCAGCAACCCGACCAGTCCTTCGTCGCCTTTGTGCGCGAGCGATCCATTGCCACGCAGCAGGCCTTGTTGGCGCTGCCGTACAGCGCGGCACAACGCGCCCATTTTGATGCGCTGGCGCAACAGTCGGTGCGCGACCAAAAGGCTATTGAGGCCGCGGACACGCTGCCGTTCGAGCAATACCGCCAGCAGTATTTATCGCCACAACGTCTGGGTTTGCCTGGCGTGGCGGCCGCTTAACGACGGAGTGACATGCCCATGCACCTGACTACCCTGGAAGCCCAGACCGCCGATACTGTGACCGCCAGCGTGATTCTGATGCACGGCCTGGGTGCTGACGGCAACGACTTCATGCCCATTGTTCAGCAGCTCGACTTGCGCGCTGCCGGTGGCGTGCGTTTTGTGTTCCCGAACGCGCCGGTCATGCCGGTCACCATCAACGGCGGCTACCGCATGCCGGCTTGGTATGACATCTTGGGCGCAGACTTGGTGCGCCGCGAAGACGAGGCCGGTCTGCGCCGCTCGCGGGAGGCCATTGAATCACTCATTGCGCAAGAAAAAGCACGGGGCATTGCGGCGCAGCGCATTGTGCTGGCCGGCTTCTCACAGGGCTGTGCGATGGCCCTGTTCACCGGCTTGCGCCACGCCGAACGCTTAGGCGGCATCATCGCCATGTCGGGCTATTTGCCGCTGGCGCTCACCACGGCTGCGGAGCGCCACTTGGCGAATGCTGCCACCCCCATCTTCATGGGTCACGGCAGCCGCGACCCGGTGGTGGTGATGGCGCGCGCCACCGCCTCGCGCGATTTGTTGCAGGGCCTGGGCTACGCAGTGGACTGGCACGACTATCCGATGGAGCATTCGGTGTGTCCGCAAGAACTGACCGACATCAACCGCTGGCTGCTACGCGTGTTAGCCTGAGCACGCGCGCTGTCTGGCTGTCTGGCTTATTTGCCCCGGCTGTCTTTGAGACCCACCGAGCGGTTGAACACCGGGCGCTCGGCGCGGTGGTCCTCACGATCGGCCACAAAGTAGCCGTGCCGTTCGAACTGGTAGCTGCTGCCTGCGCTGGCCAGCGCCAGAGAGGGTTCGACCACTGCGCGCACGCTGCGCAAGCTGTTAGGGTTCAGGGCGTCTGGGCCGTCCACGCCCGTGGGTTGCTCCTGGGTCAACAGGTGCTCGTATAGCCGCACCTCGGCGGCTATGCCGTCGGCTTGAGCCACCCAGGTGATAACGCCCTTGACCTTGACCGCGTCTGCCCCCGGGGTGCCGCTCTTGGTATCGGGCAGCAGCCGGGCCTGCACCTGCGTGACGCAGCCTTGCTCGTCCTTGCTGCAACCGGTGCACTCGATCACATGACCGTATTTGAGCCGCACCCGGTTGCCCGGAAATAAACGGAAAAACCCCTTGGGCGGCACCTCCTCAAAGTCGCTGCGTTCTATCCATAGCGCAGGCCCCAGGTGGAAGTGGCGCCGCCCCAGCGCCTCCTGGTGGGGGTGCACAGGCGCCGAGCAAGCGTCCAATACGCCCGCGCCCATTAACTCGTCCCAGTTGGTCAGCACCAGCTCAAGCGGCTCCAACACGGCCATGGCGCGCGGCGCCTGCTCGTCCAGGGTTTCGCGCAGGCAGGCTTCTAGCGTGCTGTAGTCGATCCAACTGTCGCTTTTGCTCACACCAATGCGTTCGGCAAACAGGCGCAGCGCCGCTGGCGTGTAGCCGCGTCGGCGTAGGCCCACAATCGTGGGCATGCGCGGGTCGTCCCAGCCGCTTACCCGACCATCCGCCACCAGTTGCGCCAGCTTGCGTTTGCTGGTGAGCATATAGCTCAGGTTCAGGCGCGCAAATTCGTATTGCCGGGGCGGCGGCTCGGCCAGCAAGCCACCTTCAATCAGGCGTTGCAGCAGCCAGTCGTAAAAAGGGCGCTGATCTTCAAACTCCAGTGTGCAAATGCTGTGTGTGATCTGCTCCAGCGCGTCTTCAATCGGGTGCGCAAAGGTGTACATCGGGTAAATGCACCAGCGGTCACCTGTATGGTGGTGGGTCGCGCGCCGCACCCGATAAATAGCCGGGTCGCGCATATTGATATTGGGCTAGGCCATGTCGATTTTGGCGCGCAGCACGGCCGCGCCATCGGCATACTGGCCGTCACGCATGGCGCGAAAGCAAGCCAGGTTCTCGGCCACGCTGCGCGTGCGGTAAGGGCTGTTCACGCCGGCGTGGCTGAAGTCGCCCCGGTGCTGGCGCATCTCCTCGGCGCTTTGCTCGTCCACATAGGCGTGACCAGCCTCAATCAGGTATTCCGCTGCCCGGTACATGAAGTCAAAATAGTCACTGGCTTGGTACAGATGCGACTCGCCCTGGGTCTGCCAGTCAAAGCCCAGCCAGCGCACGGCGTCCAGAATGCTGGCTACAAACTCACGGTCTTCCTTTTCCGGGTTGGTGTCGTCAAAGCGCATGTGGCATACGCCGCCGTAATCCAGCGCCAAGCCAAAGTTCAGGCAAATACTTTTGGCGTGCCCGATATGCAGATAGCCATTGGGCTCGGGCGGAAAGCGCGTGCGTATGCGCGCCGTGTCCAGTTCCCCCTTGGCATGATGCGCGGCATCCCCCGGGCTGCCGCCCCAGCGGCGCTGCGCATAGCGTTGCAGCTTTAAGTCAGCCTCAATGGTTTGACGTAAAAAGTTGGAGGGTCGGGTGCCTGGGAGGTCGGTAGAGTCGTTCATTGCCCCGATTTTAGGCGGCGCCCCCACCATTGAGCGCCCGCCGGGGCCGGAAAAAGGAGAGCAACTATAAGCGTGTTCTTCAACGCCAGACGAACCTGCAAACCGCATGTGCGCGGGCAAGGACTGGCTGACATGCGCTGCGGGGGGCTGGCGGGGGCCGGCACCGTACCGGCCCGGTGGAAAGCGGCTTACATGGCGCGGAACTGGTGCGCGTAGAGGCGACTCACACTCAAGAGTTCGCTGCGCCCGCGCAGGCGCAGGCTCAAACGCCCTTGCTCGTCACGGCTCAGGCTGTCTATGGCAGCGCTGCGCACCACGGTGCCGCGGTGAATCTGCCAAAACACCTGCATATCCAACTGGGGCATCAATTGTTTGAGCGGCGTGCGTATCAGGTACTCATGCGCGTCGGTCAGTACGCGCACGTATTTGTCCGCTGCCTCAAAGTACAGCACTTCGCTCATGGGCACCATACGAAGTTGGTTGCCCTGGCTGACCGTCAGGTATTGCCGCGCTGGCGCTGGGGCCGCCATGGGCTCTGCCAGCAGTTGGCGCAACTGGTCTAGTGTTTGCTGCAAGGGCAGGGCAGTGGCCCGCCTTTGGCTGAGCAGGGTTTGCAGCTTGGACACCGTTTTGCGCAAGCGCGGCGCTTGCACGGGTTTCAGCAAGTAATCGACTGCATGGTTCTCGAATGCCTGTACCGCATAGTCGTCATAAGCAGTCACGAACACCAGTGCGGGAAAGGGTTTAGGCCCGTCCCAGCGCTCAGCCAGTTCGGCGGCGGCCTCCAGGCCGCTCAAACCCGGCATGCGGATATCAAAAAATAGCACGTCGGGCTGCTGTTCCAGCGCCTGATCCAGCGCCGCCTGCCCGTCCCCCACGCACGCCAACACCTGTAACTCAGGCCACGCCAGTGCCAGCTCGGCCACCAAGGCCTGGGACAGCAAGGGCTCGTCCTCTGCAATCAAAGCATTTGGCGTTTTCATCTGCGCTCAGCTCAATCCTGGCGCATGGGCAGTGTCAGGCGAATCCAGCAACCGGGTGCTTCAGGCTGCAAGCGTTGCAGCCCGGTCGCCGAGCCGTAGGCCGTTTGCAAGCGCTCTTGCACTTGTTTCATCCCGAACCCACTGCTGGCGTCGCCCGTCGCTGCAAAGCCTGCGCCCGTGTCGCGCACATCCAGAATCAGAGTATTGCCCTTTTTCTGCGCGCTCACGCTGATCTCGCCCCCGTCGCGCAGTGGCGCCAGTCCATGCTTGATGCTGTTCTCCACCAGTGGCTGCAACAGCAAGGGTGGTAGCGGATGCGCGGCCAAATCCGGCGGCAACTCCAGCCGGTAGCGCAGGCGCGGCCCCATGCGCACGGCCATCAAGTCCAGGTAATCTTTGAGGCGAGCGAATTCCTCACTCAAGCCATGGTAGCTCTGGCGGGATGCTGATAGCGTGGTTCGCAGATAGGCAATCAAGCTGTCCAACATCGTCAGGGCACGTGCCGAGTCCACCGCTATGAGGGCACGCAGATTGGCCAGCGTGTTGAACAGCATATGGGGCTCTAATTGGGACTCCAGCAGTTTCAGCCGTGAATCTGCAGCTTGCCGGTGTAACTGCGCGGCCTGTTCGCGGGCGCGGCTTAATGCCTCTTTGCCGAAATAATAGTGGGTCATGACGCTGCCGACGACCAAACTCAGTGCCAGCGTGCCCACCGACAAGCGCGGGTTGTAGAACCAATAGCCGGTGGTGGGGTAGCCCAACAAAGCACCAGCGATCCAAGCGCCCAAGAAGTAAGCCAGCACGGTTGACAGCGGCACCAACCACAGCATGCGTTGCCACTGGGTGAGCCAGTCCTGAATCAGGTAATTGCGCCCCGCTTCAATCAATAACCAAATGAGCGTACCAATGCAGTATGAATGCACTAAGTTGGAGGCGAAGCTGTAATGACCCAGCGAGGTAAAAAACAGCGCAACCACTGTGTTCACGACAGCGGTGTTTACGCCGCGCAACAACAAACCCGACACGTTTAGCTCGGCCAGATCCCTGCCGAGGGGCGAGACCGTGGGCCAGTGGGCGGCTTCAGCCGCCACGTGATCGCTCCAAGCGCTCGCGCTCTTGTTGCACCAGCCGCTCGCGAAAACCGCTGCCCGGTGGTGTGATGAAGACCACGGCGGCATGAATCAGCAGCCCCAGCCCCCAGCCAAAGAAAGGGAAAATCGCCCATGGCCTGGGGCTTGCGGCCGACAGCACGGCCAAACCGATGTTGACAATGACGAACACCAAGGCGTGGATATACCAGCCCATTTTTGCGTTGGCGCGCCGTTGAGCCAAGCGCTCCAGCGAGTCAGCGTCCAGATCGTGCAGGCCCATGGGTTTTACTCCGGTCAGTGAGTCTTGCATTTTAGCGGGGTGGTTGGCCCGTGCATGCGGGTAACGGACACGGGTAACGGCCAACACATAACGGCCAGCATACGCATAGTCGCCACACAACACTGCCGGGTGGTGTGAATCAGCGGGCGTGCGCGAACCAGGTGTTGTTAACAGGGTGTCGGGCGCCAACTAAAATCTCAGGCCGATCCGAAAGCTCGTCCATGCCGCGTCAACTCTTTGTCACCACTGCCCTGCCTTATGCCAATGCGCCTTTTCATATCGGCCATGTGATGGAGTACATCCAGGCCGATATCTGGGTTCGTTTTCAGCGCATGCAGGGGCATACGGTGCATTTTGTGTGCGCCGACGACGCGCATGGCGCGCCCATCATGATCGCCGCCGAGAAGGCCGGGCTCTCGCCCCAAGCCTTTGTGGCTGCTATCGCCGCCGGGCGCAAGCCCTGCTTAGACGGTTTTCACATCGGTTTTGATAATTGGCACTCCACCGACGGCCCCGAAAATCATGCGCTGGCGCAGCAAATTTACCTGGATTTGAAGCATGCGGGGCTCGTCACCACACGGGTGATTGAGCAGTTTTACGACCCCGCCAAAGCTATGTTTTTGCCCGACCGCTTCATCAAAGGGCAATGCCCCAAGTGTGGCGCTAAAGACCAGTATGGCGACAATTGCGAGGTCTGCGGCTCGGTGTACAGCCCCACGGAGTTAATCGAGCCCTACTCGGCCTTGAGTGGCGCAAGCCCCGAGCTGCGTCAGTCTGAGCACTACTTCGTCAAGCTCTCGGATCCGCGCTGCGTGGCCTTTTTGCAGCAGTGGACGCAGGCCGAAGGCCACTTACAAACCGAGGTTTTCAACAAAATCAAGGAGTGGCTGGTACCCGACGAGCAGGGCCAGCGCGCCCTGGGCGACTGGGACATTAGCCGCGATGCGCCCTACTTCGGTATTGCCATACCCGACGCGCCGGGTAAATACTTCTACGTCTGGTTAGACGCGCCCATTGGTTACCTGGCTTCGCTGAAAAATCATTTCGACCGCCAGGGCCTCGACTTTGACGCCTTCATGGCCGACCCGGCCACCGAGCAGTACCACTTTATCGGCAAGGACATCATCACCTTCCACACCCTGTTCTGGCCCGCCATGCTCCATTTCAGCGGTCGCAAAACACCGAGCGCGATTTTTGTGCATGGCTTTCTCACGGTGAACAGCGAGAAGATGAGCAAGAGCCGGGGCACGGGCTTAAACCCCATGCAGTATCTGGCGCTGGGCATGAACCCCGAATGGCTGCGCTACTACTTGGCGGCCAAGCTGACGGGCCGCAACGAAGACCTGGAATTCAGCCCCGATGACTTCATGGCCCGGGTGAACAGCGACCTGATTGGCAAATACATCAACATCGCCAGCCGCGCAGCCGGCTTTATCCACAAACGGTTTGATGCACGCTTGGGCGCTATGGACGCCCACAGCCCGCACCATACAGACGGCCTACAAGCCCTGGCACTGACCAAGGCCACGGGTTTGGACGCCGCACACCACGGCGCCGCAGGCACGCTGGCAGAGGAGCTGAACGGCCTGTATGACGCGCGCGAGTTTGCCAAGGCGCTGCGCCTCATCATGCTGTTTGCAGACGAGGTGAACGCCTATGTGGATCAGCACAAGCCCTGGGAGCTGGCACGCCAGCCCGACCACGCGGCCGCGCTGCACCAGGTGTGCACCGTGTGCATCCAAGCGTTTCGCCTGCTGACCCTCTACCTCAAGCCCGTGCTGCCCGCCTTGGCGGTGCAAGTGGAGGGTTTTTTGAATGTGCCGCCCTTGCAATGGCCGCACGCGGCGCAGCCCTTGCCCGCCGGCCACGCCATCGGCGCCTACACCCACCTGATGCAGCGCGTGGACGGTGCGCAACTCGAAGCGCTGTTTCAGCCCACCGCGTCGGCCAGCGCTGACACCCAAACAGGCCCCGGCACGGCGGCCGCTGGCCCCGACACCTCGGCGACTGCCACCAGCGACAACACGCCGCCCGGGGGCGAGGCGGTGGCGCCCATCATTGGCATGGACGACTTTGCCAAGATTGACCTGCGCATTGCTTGCATCACCGCTTGCGAAGCCGTTCCCGGCTCCATCAAGCTGCTGCGCCTGACCCTGGACGTAGGCGAAGGCCAGCCACGCACCGTGTTCAGCGGTATCGCATCGGCCTACCGGCCCGAGCAACTGGTGGGTAGGCTCACCGTGATGGTGGCCAACTTGGCACCGCGCAAAATGAAATTCGGCGTGAGCGAAGGCATGGTGCTGGCCGCCAGTCACGCCAACGAAAAGGCCCAACCCGGCATTTACCTTCTCGCCCCAGACAGCGCAGCGCTGCCAGGTATGCGCGTGCGTTAAAGCGCCCCTGGCTGTGCAACCCGCGACGCGTGACTCGGTTCAGGCTGGCACGCTCACACTCCGCAGCATGGCGCGCTAAGGCCGCAACGAGTCAGGCGCGCAATGGCGTGACTGAAGTGAACGAATCGACGAGGTAGCTGATTCGAGGACGAGTTTGTGATGGGCGGTGCTACCATGGGCCACCGTAGCTTGTCCTTGGGGGCAGACACCGTGACTTCCAGCCATTCAACCCTTGGCGACACCCGTGCCCGTTTAGAGCAAGACCTGCGCGCGCTGGCCGACGATGCAGAGGCTTTATTGCGCCAAACCCTGAGTCAGGCCAGCGAATTGGACGCACAGGCGCGTAGCCGTCTGCAAAGCAGCTTAGACGCCGCGCGTACCAGCTTGGGGCAGGCGCAGCAACAGGTGGTGGATACAGCGCTGCAAGCGGCGCGCGCCACCGACGACTATGTGCAGCACAAACCCTGGCAGGCCGTCGGCATTGCCGCAGGCGTGGGGCTGGTGTTGGGGCTGTTGATCGGTCGCAAATGAGCCGCCCCTCGTGAGCCTGTTCACCATCCTGGGGCGCCTGCGCGCCACCTTGTTGCTGGTACTGCGCCAGCGGCTGGAGTTGGCAGCGCTGGACGTGCAAGACGAGATGCAACGCCTGGGTGTGCTGCTGGAGGCTGCATTATTCATGCTAACCATGTGGGGTTTTGCGCTGGCCGCTGCCGCTGCCGGGGTGATTCTGCTGTTTTGGGACAGCGCGCGCCTGGCGGCGGTGTGGGGGGTGAGTGGTTTTTTTCTGCTACTGGGCCTGGGCTTATTGGTTTGGCTGCGCCGCGCCTGGAAACGCAAGCCGCGCTTCATGGCCACAACCCTGGCCGAGTTGGAAAAAGATGCAGGGCTTTGGAGCAGCGAATGAGCAAACCCGGCCTGCTGGGCCAGCGCCGTGCCCAACTGCTGCTGGAGATGACTACGCAGCGCGAGCGGCTGCGCAGCCCAGCCCGGCGCTGGGGGCAAGCGGCCCAGCTTGTGCGGTGGGGCTGGCAAATGGGCCGCGTTCGGCCCTTGGTATGGGCTGGTTTCGGGGCTTTAGCCGTGGGGCTGTGGGTTGTCGTTCGGCAATGGAACGGCCCTCAGCGCTCCCGCCCCGCCCGCTAACCTTGGCGCCATGCCTTTGCCCGCGCTGACCCCCTTTCGGCCACGGCTGCTGCTGTCGCTGCGCAGCTACTCGCGTGATGCCTTTGTGAAAGACCTGGGCGCGGGTCTGACCGTGGCCATCGTCGCGCTGCCCTTGGCGATGGCGTTTGCGATTGCCAGTGGCTTACCGCCACAAGCGGGGCTGTGGACTTCCATCATTGCTGGTTTTTTGATTTCTACCTGTGGCGGCGCCAGTGTGCAAATTGGCGGGCCAGCGGGGGCATTCATCGTCATTGTGTACGGCATTGTGGAACGCTATGGCGTCGCCAATTTGATGATTGCCACTGCCTGTGCGGGCGTGTTGTTGTTTGCGCTGGGGCTGTTTAGGCTGGGTGGGCTGGTGCGCTATGTGCCGGTAAGCATCGTGCTGGGCTTTACGAATGGCATTGCGGTATTGATTGCGGTGTCGCAGTTGAAGGACTGGCTGGGCCTGTCTATTGCCAAAATGCCGGGTCACTTTTTTGCCCAGGTGCAGGCGCTGGCAAACCACCTGGAGAGTTTCAACGGCTACGCCTTTGCGCTGGGCAGCGCCTGCGTGCTGGGCTTGTTTGTCTGGCCCCGGTTATTTGCACCGCAGTCGCGCGTGGTGCAGGTTTTAGAGGGGCACACGGTGCGCACCTTTGCGCGCATTCCGGGGCCGGTGGTGGCCCTGGCGAGCCTGACTGCGCTGGCGGCGCTGCTGCACTGGCCGGTGGAGACCATTGGCTCGCGCTACGGCGGTATTCCCGACCGCTTACCCGCTTTCGCCTGGCCCGCATTCTCGTGGGAGACGGTGCAACACTTGCTCACACCCACGTTAACCCTTGCCATTTTGGGCGCGATTGAGTCGCTGCTGTGCGCGCGCGTGGCCGACCAGTTGGCCAGCGACCCCAGTTACCGCAAGCACGACCCGAACCAGGAGCTGATGGGGCAGGGCATTGCCAACTTGCTTGTGCCCTTTTTTGGTGGCATGCCCGCCACCGGCACCATCGCCCGCACCGTGACCAATCTGCGCGCGGGCGCGGTCAGCCCCGTGGCGGGCGTGGTGCATGCGCTGGCGCTGGCAGTGCTGGTATTGGTGGCGGCGCCGCTGGCGCTGCATATTCCGCTGGCGGTGCTGGCGGGCGTTTTGTTGCACGTGGCGTGGAACATGGGTGAATGGCACGAATTTGTGCGCCTGCGCCAGTTCAGCAACCATTACCGTTTGCTCATGCTCGGAACTTTTTTTCTCACCGTGGTGTTTGACCTCACGGTGGCGGTGGAACTGGGCCTCGCACTCGCCTGTGTGCTCTTTGTGCGCCGCATGGGCGCGCTGTTCCGAGTGGAATGGCTCCAAACCGAGGCTGCGCAGGCGCGCTGCGCCCTGCACGGGGCCTTGTTTTTTGGCGCCGCAGCCAAGCTAGACCCCTTGCTGCAGTGGGTGGAGCAGGCGCCTCAGGGTGTACACGTCATGCTGGACGCCAGGCCTTTGATGGCCCTGGATACCACCGGCCTGGATGCGCTGGAGCAACTGCTCAAGGCCGTGCAGCAACGCGGCGGCCGGCTTAGCATCTGCGGGGCGCCAGAGCAGCCCCAGTCGCTCATGGATCGCGCCGGTTTTAGCCAGCGGCTGCGCGCGTAGGCGACCCAGCCACCCCGGTAAACTCTGGCCCTTACCTGTTCCCGTCTGCTCTTATGTCTATTTTTCGCCGCCCCGACTACCAGTCTGATATCACCCACTTCATTCAGCAATTGCGCCAGCAACAGCCGCAATTGCAAGCCCAGCAGCGGGCCGGGCGCGCCTTGCTGTGGGACGCGCAGGTGGACCGTCAAAGCCAAGCTGAATTCCAGGCCGCCAAGCTGGCGCAGCCCGCTTACGTGTACCAGACCCAATAGGCCCCATGTTGACAGCTCGCGCCCATCGCGAAGCTGGGTTAGACGACAGCCCGCCGCCCGAGGCGGTGGATCATGTGGCGCTGGCGCGCCTGTACGGCGAGCCTTTGTTCGTGTTGCCCAGCGACCTGTACATTCCGCCCGACGCGCTTGAGGTTTTTTTAGAAGCGTTTGAAGGCCCACTGGATCTGCTGCTGTACCTGATTCGCAAGCAGAACTTCAACATACTGGATATCCCCATGGCGGGGCTGACACGCCAGTATTTGCAGTATGTGGAGCAGATTCGCTCGCGCAATCTAGAGCTGGCGGCCGAGTATTTGCTGATGGCGGCGATGCTGATCGAAATCAAGTCGCGCATGCTGCTGCCACCGCGCAAAAGCGCTGACACGTCCGAGCCCGAAGACCCGCGTGCCGAACTGGTGCGCCGTTTGCTCGAATACGAACAAATGAAGCAAGCTGCACAGCAGCTCAATACCCTGCCGCAGATGGGCCGCGACTTTCTACAGGTACAGGTGGGGCTGGAGCAAAGCCTGCAGCCGCGCTACCCAGATGTACGCGTAGCCGACCTGGCCGCCGCTTGGCGGGACATATTGCAACGCGCACGGCTGGTGCAGCACCACAAAATTCCGCGCCAAGCCTTGTCGGTTCGGGAATATATGAGCAGTGTGCTGCGCCAATTAAAAGGGCAGCAATTTGTGAGCTTTGAAGCCCTATTTGACGTTCGCAAAGGTGCCCCTCTGTTAGTGGTCACTCTGATTGCGCTGCTTGAATTGGCCAAGGAATGCCTGGTCGAAATCACACAAGCAGAGGCGTTTGCGCCGATTTATGTACGCTTGGCGTATGCCGAGTAATTCAACTAAAGTCGATAATTGACCGTCGCATAGCTATCAACGATTGGGTACATTCCGCTGCTGTTTCTAGGGTTCATTTAATCGAGTTAATTTCAGTGTGTCTGCATATAAAATCAATCAAAAACTGTTTTTTTATTTTGTTTTTTTTATTCTCTTTTTGAGTGCCCTTATTTCAATGTACGTGGCATATGGGCAGTCACAGCGTGGAAGCAACGACTTTCAATGGAGCCCAACCGTTCTCTTAAAAGAGGGAATTAATCCCTATGAGTACTACTTAAAAAATAAGTATACCGGGCGAATTATATTATCACAGGCCCCGAATTATTTTCATGGTTTATATATTTTATATTATCCATTCGCTTTTTTAGACTGGAAAACAGCAAAAATAGTTTGGTTTATACTAAATATTTCTTTTGTATTCGTCTCTTTCATTCTACTGACTCGACAAGCACGCCTTAATGCTGGATGCTCTCTTTGTATTTTATTTGTATTTTTAGCGTCAACTCCTTTAAGAATGGTGCTGGCGCAGGGCCAGCAGTCATTGCTTATTTTAGTGTGTTTTTCAATTCTATTTTGCTCTCTTAATAAAAGTAAATATCTAATCTATGGAATAGAATATTTCAAGTATAGCTTTGCACCATCATTCTTTGTCTATCTTCTCTATGAAAAAAACATCAGGTGGTCTTTTTTATCTATTCTGCCGGTGATTTTAGGGTTTTGTTTATTTTATCTTGCGCAGGACTCCGGGAGTATTTTATCGGTATTGGTTCAACCACTTGAGGTTAACAATCTCTCAATCAATTTAGGTGCGTATGACTTGATGTCGGTGATCCAGTCTTCTTTGTTTATTGACCGCAATGATCCTATATTTATATTTTCCTATTATATATTTCCTTTTTTCTTTTCAAGTATTTTTGTAATTTATGCGGCAAAAAATATAAAAAATACTTTGCAGCAATTTTCTATTATATCATTAGTTTCATTAGTTACTTTCAAACATCAACATTATGATTCAATTTTTTACTACCGGCGGCAATATATTTGGTGCAAAATAAAATCAATATCTCTATTCAAATAAGAGCCGACTCCGGTATAACGTGGCCTACGTTTTTTATAATGACTTCAATTATTATTTATTATTGGTTTGGAATTAGATTCGCCATATTTTTCTTGGAGCAATATTATCCGAATATAGATTATATTGGTATTACTCGAAATTTTAATTTTAGTTTAATGTTTGTACTGTTGCTTATGTTGCTCAGACCACTCTCAAGCAACGCTGATTCCAGCTAGTTGGCCCACTTTTTGATCTGCTGCTGGCTCACACTTCGATGGGTGGCTCCCAGCTCAGGGCGGCCTTGGTGCAAGCCATCTTTTGCTGGCGGCATATGAGGGCTTGGCGTTCTTAACTCTCTGAGCGCGCCTCGCGCGCCATCAGTTGCGCCACCACCTGCTTTGGCGACCGTTGCCCATCCAGCAAGGCCACCACGGCCTGGGTGATGGGCATGTCCACGCCCAGCCGCTGGGCGCGCTGCAGCACCGTGCGCGCGCAGTAAACGCCTTCGGCCACATGGCCCAATGTGGCCACGGCTTGCGCCAGGCTTTGTCCTTGGGCCAGGGCCATGCCCACGCGGCGGTTGCGGCTTAAATTGCCGGTGGCGGTAAGCACCAAGTCACCCAGGCCGCTCAAACCCATAAAAGTATCGGCGCGCGCCCCTAGCGCCAGCCCCAGGCGGGTCATTTCCGCCAAGCCACGGGTGATGAGGGCAGCGCGGGCGTTCAAACCCAGGCCATCAGGGCCCATGCCATCGCACAAGCCGGTGGCAATGGCCAGCACATTTTTGACTGCACCACCCACTTCAACCCCTACCCAGTCATCATTGGCATAGACACGCAGGCTGGGGCTGTGAAAGGCGGCGACCAGAACCTGCCGCACCGCCTCGTGCGGGCTGGCCGCTACCAGGGCCGTGGGCTGGCCGCGCGCCACTTCCCAGGCAAAGCTGGGGCCGCTGAGCACGCCGCAGCGCAAGCCCGGTGCCACCTGGGCCTGCACTTCTTGTGGCAGCAGGCCGTCGCCGTCGTCCCGCGCGGGCTCAAAGCCTTTGCAGACCCAGACCACGGGGGTGCCTTGCGTGGCCAGACTTTGCAGCAGCGCACGCAAACCCGCGACGGGTGTCGCGACGACGATGAGATGGGCTGCTGCGCAGGCAGAGGCCAGATCGGGCGTTATGCCCAAGCTGTCGGGAAGGGTCACGCCGGGCAGGTAAGCCGTGTTAACGCGCTGCGCGTGCATGGATGCCGCGCGTGCGCTGTCGCGTACCCACAGACGCACCGCATGGCGTTCACAGGCACTCCAAGCCAGTGCGGTGCCCCAGGCGCCCGCACCCAACACGGCGATGTTCATGCCGTGCGCCGACGCCTTACTGCGTAGGCGAGGACGCTGACTGCGCGCGCGCCTGCGCCATTTGCTGCTCGTACATGGCTTGGAAATTGATCTCCGCCAGATGCACGGGCGGAAAGCCAGCGCGCGTAATCAGATCGGCCACGTTGCCGCGCAAATAGGGATAAACGATTTGCGGACAAGCCACCCCCATGATGGGGCCCATTTGTTCTTCGGGTAGGTTGCGGATTTCGAAAATGCCCGCTTGTTTGGCCTCGACCAAAAACACGGTTTTGTCTTTGATCTTGGTCTGCACCGTGGCGGTGACGCTGACTTCAAAAATGCCTTCTGCCACAGGCTGGGCCTCTACGCCCAACTGAATATCCACGCTCGGCGTGTCTTGCTCCAGCAGAATGCCAGGTGAATTCGGTTGTTCCAGCGAAATGTCTTTCAGGTAGATGCGCTGAATCTGGAACACCGGCTCGTTTGCGGTGGCGCCATTTTGCGTGGCAGTGCTGGGGGTATCAGCCATGGTGGTTTTTTCTTTCGGTGGTTACATAATTCCCGCTGCGGCGACGCCCAGCAAGGAGGCTAAAGGGGTTGTTGTTCTGGGTGCTTCAGGCCGCTTGCAGCAACGGCGTCAATTCGCCCTGTCGATCCAGGGCCACCAACTCATCGCAGCCGCCCACATGGGTGGCGCCAATGAAGATTTGCGGCACCGTGCGGCGTTGGGTGCGCGCCATCATCTGCTGGCGCTGGGTCGGATCCAAGTCGATGCGAATTTCATCGATTTGAGCCACACCGCGCGCCTTCAGCAATTGCTTGGCCTGTATGCAGTAGGGGCATACGCCCGTGGTGTACATGGTGACGGTTTGCATTTTGGTGAACCTTCTCAAGCCAATTTATGAACCGGCAGTTGCGCCTCTTTCCAAGCGGCAAGGCCACCCGCCAGTACCTGGGCCTGGGGGTAGCCCAGCTTGAGCGCCAAGCTTTGTGCGCGCGAGGCGCGCGCACCGGTCTGGCACACCAGCACCAGGGGTAGGGCCTTGTTCTTGACCAGGGCAGGCAGCTTGGCTTCAAGCTCGGCCAGTGGCAGGTTGCGCGAACCGACAGCATGCGATGCCGCAAATTCTTGGGGCTCGCGCACATCGATCAAATGGGCGCGCTCGCGGTTAATGAGCTGTACGGCCTGCGCGGTGCTGATGCCGCGCGAGTTGGCCTTGATGAGAACGGGCCATAGCAGCAAGCCCCCCGACGCCAGCGCGACGGAGAGCAGCATCCAGTTATCGATGATGAATTTCACAGTAATCCTCGTGTAACCCGCCATTTTAGAATAGAAGGCTTTAGTCACTGCTCTTGCCGCCATGTATGTCGGGAGTAAATAGGTTGTCCGGTTCTTAGCAAGTAATCTGTCCGGTTTGTGGAGGAGCGATGCAACACGTCCCCATAAGCCGGGCCCGCTACGTGCAGGAGAACCGGAAGATGAGATTTC
>Ga0136644_10000161_pt1 | contig 50854 bp, 83 predicted proteins | sample C_130820_EF_Meta_FD_94780 | JGI IMG/M metagenome (GOLD analysis project Ga0136644, IMG submission 94780) | Freshwater microbial communities from Lake Croche, Canada to study carbon cycling - C_130820_EF_MetaG (v2) (version 2) | ecosystem: Environmental > Aquatic > Freshwater > Lake | place...
CTTGTACCTTAGCTTGTATCTCTGAACGTTTATCAGAATAACATTGGATTGGCGTGTAGTTTGATATGGTAAGTGGCATAATAGACTTAATAGCAGGTCTAATAATATTTTCTTCAATCCAATGATACTTGCCTTCACCGTCTTGGTCTGCAGAGATGTTACCGTAGATCCATGAAGCTTGATTAGGATCAATACGCCAGTTAACCGAAATATCGAATCCCATTTTAATACCATCTGAGGTTGGTGCCCAAATAGCATCATCTGTATTTTTGGCACCCTCTTTTGGGTTAGATGTTAGTGTGTATACCCATACGGTTTTATCCATGAGCTTAACTGTATTCCAAGGTGCTACGAAATTCCACCCGGTGGTAAGTTCTTCATCCGATACCCCTCGTGGGGTAACTACAACACCAACCTCTTGTGCTCCTATTCTGTACAGTGTCATGTTTACCGATAGGAATAGAACAAATGCAATTGCTGAAATTGTTAATACAGATTTTCCCGACGGAAGAACAAAGTCAGACTCTGCACTCTTTTGAACTTTGGCAATTACTCCATAAATGATGCCAATAAAGGCAAGAACTGTTAGAACTGTTAACATTTGATTTTAATTTTAAATTATTATTAATTATTGGTTACTATTTTACCCATTCATGATACCCTAGTGCAAAAGCCTCATATGGCTCAAGCCCTGGATTTTCTTGCATAAACTGAAGTGCCCAGGTAATAACCTCTGGACTTAAATTGTGTGAATCTGATTCTTTTAAAAGGTCAGAGATTAAGCTCATTTGGGCTTCCGTCCCAGGGGAAGACCTCTCTTCAGTGTCTATGTTCATCCCAAGTTTTTCCTCCAATTCTTTGTGGCTTAAAAATTGATAGTCAGAATTTTCCATATCTCCCCATTCTGTTATCACGTGATATGTTGGGTGCCCGTAATTCCACCCCGATCTGATTGCTTTAATTGCAATAGGCTCTCCGTTAATTGGGCAGAAAGTTCTTGATACCTGATGTTTAGTCTCTCTGAATTCGATTTTTGGTGATTCTTTTATTTCCATGATTGATTTTTTATTACTCTAGTAAGTCTTTCGATTTGTTTTGTTTTTCTGTAGGAGTTTATGATCCAAACGATTGTGGTAACTTGCCAAATCCACATTCTAAGGCCCTCACCATAAAAGTACATTGCAGAAAAACCAGCTACAATAAATAGAGCTGCCATAATTATTTTCTCAGTCATAACCTATTTTTTTAAGTACTTCACAAAGATATGGGATACCCTCGGAAATAAAAAATTAAACACTAGTTTTACTACTATCATAACAACAAACCAGGAAAATATTTCGGGTATCTCCTAAATAAGTGGATATATAGAGTAATAAGTCTCAAAAAGCAGAATATATAGAACTAGGATAAACCCAATTAATTATGAAAAGAATCAAGTTATTCAACGATTTTATAGCAGAAAACGAGCTGAACGAAATAAATAAAGTTCCTCTCGATTATCTAAAAGGAACATCGTACACTAACCTAAAAATGGGTAGTGTCCCTGGCACAGATAAGGTTAATAAGGCTTTATTAGACGATATTGAAACTGCAGCAAGGGAAGCTAAAGTTCATGTTATGGTTACTGCTGCAGACACTGATCATCCATCTCATAGTGATTACAGCCGTCATAATCAGGGATTAGCTGTTGATCTGGCTAGGATAGGAGACGAAAGCGTTCCTTTTGCTTCACTAGAAGGATCAAATGGTGCCGATAGAAATAATAAAAATCCCAATCCTAAATTTGTAGAAGCTGGAAATAGATTAGTTGATGCTTTAGTTTCTATGGGATATTCCCTTATGACCGAAGATCCTGATCTTATTAAAAAATACCCGAATAATATTATAAAGGGGGAAAGCGGTTCTTCTAGAACAATTATTTGGAGATATGATGATTCAAAGATGGGCAAACAGAATGAGGCTGGGAATCACTATAATCACATTCACGCTTCATGCAGCTCAGAATATGCTTCAAACATAAAACCAGTGGTTAATACTACTCCTAATGCAAATACTAAAGATGAGAGAGCAAAGCTAAGTAATCTTTTAAATGCAACATCTCAGGGGGTTTATGTGAACAGACTTACTGGGGAAACCGGACCAGCAAATATGCTAAGTAAATTTGGAGAAACATTAATAGATAAGCTTACTGCTACACTTCACGGGTCAGATTCATAATAAAGATACCTTCTCCACTTTTTTATTTCTTAAAGATCCAAGAGTGATGGCTCTACCGTAACACTCACCTTCAGGACTAACCCTTACTGCGTAAGTGTGCTGATTAGTAACTTCAATAATCTCATATACTTTATCGACTATTAGATATCTAGATCCAACGTCTAATGAAATTTTATAATCTTTTCTTTTGTCTCTATTATTACTCATTTAATTGGGGATATGATTGTTCAATATCTTCTCTCTCCATTCCAAACTTTTCTTTTAACATATTATATAACGAAATTGGCCCGCCCTCGTATTCAACTATTGGGCATCCATTATCTCCTTTGACCTCATCCATCTTATGTGTAATTGAATATTCATTTAGATACTCAAAAAACATTTTATCCATGCTTTCGTTTTCTCCTAGAACGGTTTCAACCTTTATTTTTACAAATCTAAAATCCATTTTTATTTTATCCTAATTAATGTTCTAGTTAAAATAGTATCCCCAATAGGCATTGGTCTAGAAAAGAAGAAGACCTTACCTTTATCTGTTAAATTTTCATATCTCGGGTCAGCTTCCTCTAGAACGTTTCTTGGATTGGCTTTATTTGTTGCTATAACCCTGAATGTATCAACATTAACAGTAAAACTATCTTTTCCTATAATAACCAAATCCCCACTCTTTGTTTTGTTCATGTCTACGTTTTTACATGACATGAAACAAATAAAAGAGAGGAATATAAATTTAAATGGTTTCATTTTTTTCATTTTCGATTATTTCTGGCTCCCTTTGTAACAGCTCAGAAACTATGTTTGCAAATTGTCCAACTATAGCAAATCCCTTTGAGCTCTCTACCTGTGTTCTGCTGTCATCTCCGAACCATGGATACCCGTTATTAGCAATAAACTTTTCTATCTCGCTAACAAATCGCCAACCTACTAAAGTTCCAGGAGTACAAGAGCTTGAGCCTGTTGAATCAACTATACAAATTTGATCTTTGATAATGTGTGAATAGTATCCTAAACTTGCCATATGGTTATGACAAAGGTTGACGAAAGTGCTTGTGAAGATTTCTTTGGACCATTCGTCATAATCAGGAAATAAGGTTAATCTTTTATTTGTCATTTTGTATTTATCTTTATTCCTCAAAATGTTCGAGGGATTTAACAAAAGCCTGTCCGATAAAACATTTATAAGCTTCCCATGTTCCTTTAATCAAATAATTATAATAACCATTAAGATCGTCAAATTCTTTTAAGATATGTGAATTGAATTTTTGATCAACATCATCCTCATTTAGAGAATGTATAAAGTTGAAGAAAGTTGGACTATCCTCTGGGATTATGCCAACATAGAATAATATAGGATCTAATTTCATTATACTCTTGATTTAAGAACTTCGAGTTCTTTGTTTATTCTTTTAATGTCAGCTTCAACTAACTCCCCTTGACTTTTCTTTCCGCTCTTTAACTGCGCTTCAAGACGTGTTATTACTGAATTTCTTCTTGTTCTGGCTTTAGGTGTTCCGTTGAATTTTTTAGTTGATTTGTTGCTCATTTTATTTTTTTTAATTTCCAATATTAAATCTGACTTTCGATTAAAAGTTTCGATGTGAATTAATTTATAATGTTATCTAGTTTAATCCCGCGATCATCAAGGATCTCCCAGAATTTCTCAAATACTTTTTCGATTGCGTCATACGAATCTAATTTTTCGGTTTCCACTTGACTTTGTATTTGTTTCTTTACATTATATGCCATTTCCCATAATGCCAAAGCCATATCAGTTGATTTAACCGCTCTTTCATGAGCCATGATATCATCAGGATCGTTCAGATCATATTCTAACATTCCTTTTGCCATAAGATTAATTTTATTTAAAGACATAATAAAGCGAACACTATTAAAAGAATAACAAAACAGTAATTAAAATATCCAATAGAGTCTATTATTTTTTGTGTTGTTTTATCTATGATAGATGTTGTGGATTTGCTAGTGTAATCGATTGGAAGCCCTCTAAAAAGATTTAGAGATGAATTAAAGACAGGAATACGAAGTAAAAGCATTGCAAAGGATGAAAGAATGCTGTGTGTAAATAAGTAACCGATTAAAATCAAGCCACCGTAAATTGCTCCATTCACTCCGTGATAAATGTGTTTATTCTGTTTAATTCTCCTTGCATCAATAAAGGCTAAAGCTATATTGATAACAACAAACACTAGAGATAAAATTAATTTTTCCATATTCATTTTTTTTAATTTGTAGCCAAGACAGGATTCGAACCTGTAAGAATAGAGCGTAAACTATTTACTATTCTACCTTTGTAACGATAGCGTCTACCATTCCGCCACCTGACTATTTTGAATAGGTGGGTCGCTCATCTCCACTGTCTGCGTTCCTTTGAGTAATGAACTCAACTGCTCTATTCATTGTAGTCAGGACAGGATTCGAACCTGTATGGTGGGTATTTTTCTTTATTACAGAAGGACTCATGTGCACTAATCCCCTATGCGTGGAACTACCCCATGTTTGCAAATCATGTTTTAACCTTAAAACCAACAAGTATGCGTCTATCCATTCCGCCACCTGACTATTTTATAACCGGAGAATCGTAATTTTGTTTCAGCCACTCTAGGAAAGAATGAAGATCTTGAGCACCTAAGTAGCTTTCGAAAACTTGATCCCAGTCTTGATATTCATATGCCCCATTTGGGCCTATTGTAAAATCATCAGAAACAACAGGCTCGAAATCGGAAGAATGCGATCCGTCAATTAACGAAACCCCATGTCTTACTCCATGCATAAAGTCTTCAACGTTTTGGTTTTCGTTAAGGTGTTTTGCTATTGCAATTCCTATCTCATTCCCAACATCCGATACGTCTCCATTATCATAGATCACATTTTTCAATTGTCTGATAATAGATTCCCTTATTTTTTTAAATTCAGAAATCTCCTCTTCCTCCGGTTGAACAATTTTCGCATATTCGTTAGTTCCAAACTCCTCGCACACTTTATCATCTTTAACTATAACAAATTCAACCTCAATGCCATCGCTAAGATAATCCATAAATTCGAATTGTTCCATTTTTTCTTGGATCTCTGGGTGAACCGGATATTTACCTCCTTCAAAGGAGTTTCTATCCTCTTTCCAGTACCAGATTGCCCATCGGCCAGATTCGCTTTTACTTAATTCACCTTTTAGTCTTTTTTCCATAATACCCGTTGGTTTATTAATTTATACTACATAGGGGCAAAAAAAATTCCAGATTTACTGGAATTTTATTAGAATGTTTTTCTTTTTAATTTTCAGCTCCGCTCAATTTCTGATTAGGTTGCATAACTGGGGAATTTTGAATCCATTTAGCTATGCCAAGAGTTTTAGAAGCTGCTCTCTCGTGATATGCCTTATGTGGAAATGTCCCACATCTAGAACACTCTTTCTCTGGATCCTCGATTGACTTTCCACATCCAGCACAAACATCTTGTCTTCTTCTTTCGTTTAGCTGTTCCTCGTAAGATTTTAGATTTCTCATAGTTTATGAGTATTTTAAAGATTTGATTAGACGGATTAACTTCTTAGCAAATTCCGTTAAATCCTCACGTGAAGTTGCAAAATTTACCAATGGTTCAAGCTCAGTATTACCTTTGATTAGATCTTTAATTGTTTGGGATCCGTTAGTCATAAGGTATTTAATTAAAAGAGCGTTTGCATTATTGATAATGGTTTCGTTCTGATGATACTCCTCCTCGAAAAATACTGTTTGATCTAGGTTCGAAGCGGCTTGAAAGAAATAGTCGGATAAGAGACTGTTCATTTCCTCTATCAAAGCTGTGTTGTTTCCACCAGCTAGAATTTTCTCTGCCCAATTAGATCCTTTAGCTCTTTTAAATGTTCTTTTGATAATCGAAAGAAAAACAGCAGCCATCATATCATTATCCTGAACGTGACATCTGAGTGTGTTTTCGCCTGATCTGAAATTAACAGAATTTAGAGGAATTCTGTTTGTGTTTGTTACCGTCCATGATTCATAATCTTGACTCCTTGAAACCATAGTACCTGAACAAGCCCTAAATTCAAATGCCCCGATTATTTGGGTTATTAGTGGAGAATATATGTTTCTTGCAACCTGTGCGGCCTTACAGTAGAATCTATATTTAACTATTTCATTTTTAGAAATATCATTAACCACAGCAATAGTTGCACTCGCATTATATCTGGTGCCCTTCCCAATAAGTCCCAATTTAAGTAGCTCTTGAACTGTCTCAGTTCCTACTAGATCCTGGTTCGATGGATGATTAAGTTCTTCCCCGCCAATAAATGGCTTTATTCTATCGAAAAATCCTTCCTGAGAAATCCTATGTCCAATTGGGAATAACTCTTCAAGATTTATTCTTTTCTCTGCATCTCTTTTACTAACAAGTGAAGCTGGGATTAAATTTTTAGCTAGTCTCATCCAAAGGTGTCTGTATAGTTCCTCTGGTGTATCGAAATCTTTTTCTCCGTAAATTTCTAATCCAGGTTTACTAGAATAGTGTTCAATATGGAATTTACCTGTGGCTTCGTCTTTGTAAGCAGCTGTTCTTGGCATGGATTTATTGTAGCCTCTTCTCTCATACTTGATTCTGTCTCTCTCCCTTATTTTTCTAACCCCTAGAGCATATAAATCTCTCCCAGCATCAGTCTGATTGAAAGCATCATCGAGCTCTTTAGTTCTTTCACCGGCAGGTCCCCAGTATTCCCCTTCGTTTAATGACATATAATTCATATAAAAGTCTAATTAATTTTTGTGATTATAATTTTGATTCTAAAGCTTTTAGTACCTCGGCTTCATCCCTTTCTATTTCCTCCAGTAAAGCCAAGTGCTCAGCTTTCACCTTTCCAAACCCTGCTCTGTATGTCATTAAGAAATCTCTTGCAGATTCTTGATTTTGTTTTGTTGAATCTATGATCTTATCTATATCTTTCTTAGTGTAATCATCGCCAACAACATAATCAAATACGCCAACCGATGATTTGGTTAGGATTCCATAAGTTCTAAACTCCTCTAGGAAGTGTGATGGTTTTAAATCTTCAGCCTCTGCTATAATCATTGAAACTATACCTGAGATTTGATCCCATTGTTCAGGATCAACTATACCTGACAGAACTCCTCTTTTAGCATTAATAAGGGATTTGATAATTTCCTCTGCATTAAGTTTTTTACCAACCTTAAAGAATTGCTCTAGAGAAACCTTTATATTTTTTTCCACCTCAAATTTCTTATTAACCTCATCGATCAGATCATTAGGAAAATTTAAACCTTTCATAAGCTCATTCAATGTTTTGAATGTGCTACCATTTGGTGCGTATATCCTACGATTTGGTCTATCGGCATCTGAGTAGATTCTGCCATCTCCGTAAACTGTAATACCTAAAAGGCTGTTGGGATTTGTGGTTGGAAGATTTTTATTGACCACAACAAATTGCATTCTAGCCATATCTGGACTACTTCCAGAATAGCTCCAGAATGTGCTATCATTTCTGATGCACCATCCAGTGTCACCTGCTACTGCTCTAAGAGCTTCTGGAGTTCTTGCAGATAAAACGGTATAGCCTTTTTTAGAATAAAGTATACCAACTTGAGCCCCTAATTTTTTAAGACTTGTAACGAACTCATCATCGCTCTCGTCCCATTTTGCTATCTTAAGATCTGCGTCTTTTATTAGATCTAAGAAAGCAACTCTAGGATCTCTATATTCTGGATATGTTCTAGTGTCTGTGTATTTTTTAACATTTCCTGTAAATTCGTCCCATGCGTTTTTAGTGACCATGTTACCCTTCTCGTCTTCACCCTCTTTGTTTGGTAGCCTATCTAGCTGGTTTGAAATTTCCTCCAAGTGAGCTATTTCCTTCTCTGATGCTTTGTTGAACTGAAGTTTCATTTCTGGGGTAAGACCGTTGTAAAGTCTTCTTAGCTTGATCTTTCTAGGAATATTATTAAGATCGTCTTCCAAAACCTCCCATCCTGGTCTAATGTCTTCTTTGGTTGCGGTAATCTTTCCATAATCCTGAATTTGCATTTCAAGATCCTTTGCCAGATTGTTTTTATACTGAAGCATCATTTCAATGATATGCTTTATTCTGTCAATTGGAGCTTTTTGATCAAATACAAATTTAGTGAAAAGAGCAATATAGTTAGGGAATTTCTGACATAAATCTCTGACCTCGATAAATCTAGGATCGTTAACTATTCTTTGCTTAATCTCTTCCGGAACTTCCGAAGATTTCATATTTTTGCTCTCCGCATACTTTTTAATTAAATATGCCTTAGCTTCTTGAGCACTCTCCAATAAGAGAGCTTTTTCTGAAAATGTTTTAAACCCGGAGTATAACATACGAATTGTAATTTTGTTTGAATATATATTCAAACAAAAAAACGTAATTAATGAAAAGTTTTACTAGAATGGATGGATCTCCAAAAGTTGGGAAATTTTCCGCATTTGGTTATCCAGAGACAGAAACATCTTTCGACAATTCTTCAAGTTCGAACACATTGGGCGATATTGTAAACAGATTCATAGATGAATTAAAAAAAGCAAAAGCCCCTATTAAATTTGACATTTCAAAACTAAAACAAAGATACAATGACTAGAAAATTCTGGAAGCCACTTAATGAAGCAAATGTCATTCATATGAGTGGCTGGGGATCTAATCATAGCCCCATAGAAATAATCCTTGATTTGGAAGGAATTTTGAAAGATTCTGACACCGACTATGAAGACGAAGATGACATGGAGGAGGTTACCCTTATCACAAATACAGACGAACTAGCCCATGAAATCGAGGATTTAGGGTACAAATCTGAAATAGCATCAGATCTTACTGCTTTAATTGATAAACTAGGTGGTCACAGCCCAGTACCAAATCTTAAAAAGAAGGTTTTGGAAAAAATGATGCTTATGTCAGGTTCTGAATTCTTAAAACTTATGTACGCTGTACTTAGAGAAAGTCCCTCTGCGGAAGGAAGAATTGGGGGTATAATTAATCAGATAGAGGACGAGCATGAAGATTCTGATGAGATTGAAGACGTTGAGGAAATCAACTATTCTAACGTTTCTAAGAGGGAGATCAGAAGCATGATCGATCAAGCACTTGACTCTGGAGATTATCAGGAAGCTAAAGAGTTGATCTCGTATTTGGATAGATCGAAATGGCAAGAAATGCACAAAAAAGTAACATTTCATGAAAGTTACCATGAAAATCGCAGAAAATAAAAACCGAAAAGATATATAATACCTAAACAATAGCATAAAAAAACTATAAAAAATGAACAAACAAATTATCAGAAACTTTGATGAGTTTCTTAACGAAGAAGAAAATTTCGAAATAGATCAGGAACTTGATATCCTTGACGAATTGGATATGGAGTTGGATGAAGAGTTTGGATATGATGAAGAATTCGAAGAAGAAGACGAATTAGACGAAGAATTCGATTTCGAAGATGAATCAGATGATCTATATGAAGACGTTACTAAACCAGTAGCAGCTACGCCAACAACTAAAGGTGTACCAGCTAAAGGAGACTTATCTCGCAAAGGAGATCCTCATAAAATGGATAAATTTAAATATAAAGCTACTTTAGCCCCTAAATTGATTATGACCCTGGCAAATCCAGCAAAGATGAATTCTGTTTTGTCTGGTCCTATGCCGGGTAATATAGGATATAAGAAGGGATTAAGAAATCGTGACTTTATCCCAAGTATTGCTATTGATTTTTTAAAATTGGTTTCAATAACAAATCCAGGAAAGATGGATAAAGCAGCTTTCAAAAAGGTAATGAAAAATCTAATGGATTTACATACAGCAGGAGTTACTGGAAAGAAATAAATATATATAAAAAAAAAAATAAACAAGCAATGAACAAACAAATTATCAGAAACTTCGACGAGTTTATCAACGAAGAAGAAAATTTCGAACTAGATCAGGAACTAGACCAAGAATTTGACAATTATGACGAGTTTGATGGTGACTTTTCTGACGAATTAGATGAAGAATTCGGATACGAAGATGAATTCGAATACGACGAAGAATTAGCTGAGGCTGAAGATTATTTCGATTACTACAGTGATTTAGAAGTAATGAACGAAGACAAAAAACTTTGGAAGAAGGCTGCGATGATGAAAAAGAAAAATCCTGCAGCTGCTGCAGAACAAGTTGCTCTAAACAAATACTGTGGAGCTTTAGCTAATATGATATTATCTGCTAAAGACGACAATGCAGCAAGAGCTATTTTGCAGAAGCCTATTAGTGGTGCAGGTCTTGGAGATAGATTTAAAGGTAAGAAAAATTCAGATCTTCTTCCTAAGATATCTATGAGATTTATGCAATTGACTGCTGCTAATAACAGGGGAAAATTAGACGCCGGATCATACAAAAAGACGTTTGGTGGTTTACAAAAACTAGGAATGGGAAAATTTCAAGCAGTAGGTAAGCTAATTCAAAAAGGAAAAGAGTTTATCAAACAAAAAGGAAAAGAGTTTATCAAAAGTAAAATGTAAATAATTAAAACATTTACCCATAAAAAAAAGCATAGTAAAACTATGCTTTTTTTGTTTCTATATGTATTCTGAAAGGTGATTCCGAAAAGATTTTTGAAGCTTTTTAATCCCCCTTATTTTACTCATCTCCTTTGTGGGCTCGACCGACAAATAAGCCTGAATCTCGTCATCTAAGACCTCTTTGCAATAGCCCATCCCTGAGAGGATGTCTCTCATTCTTTTTGATATCTTATCAGGAATAGCTCTTACCATCTCTAGTGTCTTCTTTTTATAGGCTCTGTTAGTGTAATATAATCCGTGACAGATCTCATGTTCCATAGTTTTGCTGTCCTCTTTATCCACTCCGATCAGATACCACCTCTTATTCTTCTTTATTCCCTCCTTAATTCGATTAATTATCGAATCCATTATGTAATCATACGGAGTTACGTAAACGCCGCTACTGTGACGAAAAACGCTATTTATGCAAGTTTCGATAATATGTCCAGGAACATTAAATCCACCCCAATCTAAGGGATACATAAAAATGTCATTTCCCTTTGGCTTTCTGTAGATCTCCATGAATTCGAAGATCTCGAAATTTTTCCCCTTGATCTCAGAAAATGCTGATTCATAATACTCCTGACACCTCAAGAATAGCATAGCCCTCTGGTAATCGTCTTTGATTATTGCCGAGAATATGCCAGGTAGAATCTCTTTGAGTTCATATTCTACCAAATTTGGGATTTGATTAATCGTCCGATTCGTTTCCAAATATTCCATCTCTAAGATTTTCGGGGGTTTTGAATTTAGGATCATACATTTTGGAAATAATTGACTTAACCCTGGTTGAGTATTGTCCTCCTATTTCACAGTAGGATCTATTTAGATGACTGAAGTATGATTTTTTGGATATCTTTTTATCCTTGAAGTAGTATTCTTGATATAGCTTATAATCCTCCACAGATTCTTGCCATGACCCATACTTAGCATACCCGTGAAAAGCTCCGTCAGCTACAGTTCTTCTCCTCTCTGGGAGACGCATTCCGAATAGATTGTTATTCTTATGAAAAACATCACTATCAAAGTTTCCTGACTCTAAAACGGCTTGAGCCCAAACAATCTCTGGATACTCTATTCCCTGCTTAACTATCTCTTCATAGAGAGATTGATAGTTCACACTTTTTTTAGTTTCCCCTAGATTGAGGCTTGTGGTAAAAAGGGAGGCAGACATAACAGCTGCACTTAAAATGAATCTTGAAATCATAATTAATTCTTTAAGTTATTTAATAAGCTCCGCCTTATGCGGTATGTGTTCTATCTAGGGTTTCCGAAAAGATTTCACCCAATTTTATGACCCTCCCGGATATATATTGCAAAAAACGATATTCTATGAATCTTAAAATTGGATCTAAAGGCGAAGATGTTAAGAAACTTCAAGCCAAATTAGGGCTAACCGCTGATGGCGATTTCGGTCCTGGAACAGACAGAGCAGTTAAAGCCTGGCAATCTGCAAATGGCTTATCTGCCGATGGTATAGTTGGACCTGCGACTTGGACTAAGATGGGTTTGGATGCCTCTTCTGTCACAGTAACTGAATCTGAAGTAGCTATTCCAAACAGCGAATTTAAACTGTCTGCACTTAAGGGACATGTGCCTGACACTATTATTGCACAAATCCCAGACACCGCTGCTAAATTTGGAATCACTAATGTGCTAAGACTTGCACACCTTCTGTCACAAGCAGCTCATGAATCTGGACACTGGAAATCGTTCACAGAGAATCTTAATTACTCTGCGGATGGTCTTAAGAAGATCTTTCCTAAATACTTCCCAGGAAATCTGAATGAATCTTATGCTAAAAATCCAGAGAAGATTGCTAACAAGGTTTACTCCTCAAGGATGGGCAACGGGGACGAATCTTCTGGAGATGGCTGGAAATTCCGTGGAAGAGGTGCTTTACAAACAACAGGTAAATCCAACTACTCTGATTTTGATAAAATCGTAGAGGATAATATCATCGAAAATCCAGATTTATTATCAACTAAATACGCTCTTGCTTCTGCAGCTTTCTTTTTTCAAAAGAATGGTCTTTGGACTATCTGTGATAAAGGTGCTGATGATGCAACAGTTACCTCAGTTACAAAAAGAGTAAACGGGGGAACCATAGGTCTTCCAGAGAGGTTAAAGCTCTTCAAAGAATACTATGCACTTTTAAAATAACCAAAACAAACATGTCAAAAGCAAGTAACAATCAGGAAAAACCAAGCAAAAACAAAAAAAACCAAGCTAAAAATCTTAAAAGAATTAAAAAAAACCAGGAGATTTTAAGTAACCTTAAAAAATAAAACGCAAAATAAAAGCCTAGAATTTCTAGGCTTTTTTTATTTAAATCTGTTAATTTATCCGAATCTTAAAAATTGATCAAAGTTGTAAACGTTACGAGTTTCTATGCCCTCCTTAATTCCCTTTATTTGTTTTACAAGTCCAAGATCTTTACTGGTTGCTTTCTGAGGTTCCTTCTTTGTGTTTATAATAGGCTTACCCTTGGTTGCAGGAATCTTAGCAACTGGTATTTTTTTCGTTTCTGGTTTTTTCTCTTCTTCTTTTAATGTCTCCTGACAAAGATCATAGGTTAATATCTGGAAATCTATAAATTTTCTTACGCCATCTAACATGGGCTTGATGTATTTGTTAATCATTTTAGATGCAGAGTCAGTTAGAGGTTTAACCAAATTGCCAAGACCACTACCAACTATTTTAGCTATAGGTGAGGTTGCTTTGCTTCTGAATGTTTCTATTCCCTGAGAGATCTTTGCTGGTATATCCAGAAGAAAATTAAAAGCGGAGGTTAAAAGTTTTGCTCCCTTCATGATGCCCTTAAATAGCCAGTCTAAGCATTTCCCAAGCACAACATTACCTAAAACAATAACGGCAATCCTACCGGCAACACCCGGTACTTTTGATGCCAATTTAGGATTTTTTGTAATTTTTTCAACCACCTTTTTAATAAAACCTGATGCCATATGAGTCATATTATGACCCATAGAAGCGATTATATTATTAGAAGCTTTTAATGCAGTGTTTTTAATCGCTAGTGCAACAGATCCGGCAGCAGGATTAACCAGAGCTGTTGATGATCCCTCAAGTACATCTTTAATTCCTAAAGATAATAGGATAGTTCCCGTTGCAATTTGGGGTAAAGCCGAGACCATAATTGCACTATTTTTTGCACCATCACCTAGATCTATTTTTCCAAGCTTCTTTGAAGCTTCATGATACTTTTCCCAACCTTCCCAGATATCCATAGCACCCAAAAGGGACAGAGATACTCCTCCTAGTATGGTAACCCCGGGGATTCCCGCTCCAACCAATCCAGTTAAAGCAGATATTACCCCAAGTGTTAGCGAGGTCCATTCTTTCCAACTCATTCCCTTTACTAACTTTGTGACAACTGAGGGTATAGTCTTAACAAACTCCCAAGCTTTTTTTGCACCGTCACTTAATCCATCCCAAGCTTTTTTTGCTCCTGCTGACATACTATCGATGGTAGAAGAAGCTTTTGCTCTTAGAGTGTTAAATGCATTTTTAGCACTAGCAAAAGACCAATCTTCATTAACCGAATCAAAAGTGCTTTTTGATATAACATATGCCTCATTATTTTTTATGAGGATCACATTTTCACCGGCATCCAATGACATGATATTTTCTTTACCTGAAGTCCAATCGCCCTTAGAATCTGTAAAAGATGCCATCTCGTAGTACATATAAGCTTCCTTGATTAGTTCTTCGTCAACATATCCCTCAGATTCATAGAGTTCCTGTTTGATTACGTTTTTAAATTCTTTTAGCGTGTATCTTGCTGTATGTCTTTCCTCTGAGTCAGAAAAGATCCCTGGCTGATTAATACCGCTATACTCGCTAAACCTCTGAAAATTATTCATGCTATATTATTTTATATTTAAACTGCTTTAAGCTCTGCTATTTTAGCTGCAATCTTATCTTTTGGCTGAGCGCCTACTGTTCTGAAAACCTCTTCGCCGTCTTTTGTAAAAACTAAAACTGGGATACTTCTGATGCCATATTTTTCAGATAGTTCATTTTCTTTATCAACGTTAACTTTTAAAATCTCTAAATCAGATCCCTCTGTATTGTGTTCCGCCATTAGTGATTCTATAGCTGGACTCATCGCTCTACAAGGTCCGCACCATTCCGCATAAAAATCTAAAACTTGTAATTTGCTCATTTTATTATATATTTATTTTTTATTGTTAAATGTAATTGTTTATTGATTGCATGGCATCTATATTTGTTGCCATATGAGTTGATCCCTGTCCTTTTGGATCATTGCTAAGTTTGTTCTTAACCTTAGAAGCTATATATTCCGCTGCTTCCTTGTTGCTGGATCCGTATATTGTGTAATAGTATTCCGTTTTATCTTTATTATCCTCTGCTATTTTTTTATAAAAATTAGAAACGCCGGAATTACCGATCCAGATATCAACCAGATAGATTTTATCGAATTCTTCGGCTCCGAATTTCTCCAAAAGCATTTGCCCTGGATAATATCCAGCAGAAAATAAATAGAGAATCTTTTTAGTTGACTTTATCCCATCTTTAGCTAACTGATCTTTAACTGCTTGATAAGCACCTGCTCCATCAATTTTATGATTTTTAGAAACGAATAACGTGTAATCAATTCCCCCTTTGTTAAGGTAGTCGTACATATACCCTCTAGATCCGCCACTTTGTCTTCCTCCTACTGGCATTCCACCCAAAACCATAATTAACGGTTTACCTTGAGCTTCTTTAAGATCCCCATAATTTCCAACAGGTCCAGAATTTACAACTTTAACTTGATTCTGCTTGTTTGCTATTACTGGAGTAATCACTGGGGTTATTGACCCTTTTAATACAGTCTGATTTTTAGCTATATCACCTCCAGGAATATTTTTGTTCGGAGCACTTGCCGATCTTGCATCTGGGTTTTCCCTATCGAGAATATCCAAACTCTGTTGAAACTGAGGTTTGTAATCCGCTCCTGAAATTTCGAACCATCTGCTTTGTCCAGGCTTCTTTGCTAACCAATGATCATTTCTGATCATGTATTGGTAAACATCACCTGGTCTAGATATAACCCCCGAGGCATCTATCTGAGTCGTTTGATTTATTGATTTAATTGGTTCTGTGATAATTTGGGTCCCGTTGAAATCAGATGTGTTATTTGAAATAACCTGAACAGGGGTATCACTTTTATTTGTTATGTAAGAGTCTATAGATTTACCTATTTTACTATAAACTGGTAGATCGCCATGGGGATCTGAAACACTTCCTATTGGTGGATTAATTATAGTCGCACCCTCGTCTGAAAATTTATCATAGTATGCTTTAACCCTTGCTGGGGTAACGTTCTTATTTCCGCCCCATCCCCAAGATCCTTGGACAGCATAAAATTTTGCTTTTGGAAAAGCCCTTCTAAGTTCAGTAAATAGTCCCTGTATATTCTCATTGGGATTAAATCCTCCGTTTGTTCCTATGCAAATAACAACATTAGAAACGTCAGTGTTTGTGGGGTGTTCTCTTAAAGCATCTTTAAGCCAATTTAAACCCATTCCACCTAACCAAAGAGCTCCTTTAGATCCCTTACGTGATAGCATTTTTACGTTCTGCGTTCTGTTGGCTATGAATGGAGTTTGAGAATCCCCGATAATAATATTGATTCCAGGCATGCTTTATATATCCTGGGAGATTTGGTTTCTTTTTATTGAGATTAGCTTTTCCGAAGAGTACTTAAGAGGCAAGCTGTCATGAACAGTCCAGCCTGGATCTTCCCCTGTTTTTTTACACGTTTCCATTTTTTCTTGCCTCCACGTGTAAAGAATCATCTTATACATTTCATAAGAGATTTGAGGCTCGTCCATTTTTTTATCATCTTCCATAGTTGGAATGTGACTAGTACCTATGCCCCAATGGGAGTTCTCGTGCTCTAGTCCAAACATTTCCCTTTTAAGGGTATTTAGGGCTTCCTTTATCTTTGGATTGATGTGAGTTCTGTGATCTTGTTTTAATCTCCAATCGAGACACGATGGGATATAATCAACTTGCCCATGTAGGAATCTAGAATAAAATTCAAGGGCATCCTGCATTATCGACATTTGTCTGTCGCTCATCTCTATCTGGTATCTAACTTCCTCTTTTTCGATTCCCTGATTTTGGTTCTTTTTTCTTGGCATCTTTTTTATTTTTACCGTGATTTGATTCTAAAAATTCCCAGGTTGATTTCACAGAGTAGCATATTGGATTTCCATTCTCGTCATATGCACCGTACTTAGAATCCCTTCCTTTTATCTCAACAATTTTCCCGTCTTCTCTCGCTTCATAAACAGGAACCCCACCCCACTTTTTTCTGCCATAGTCAGACTCGAATCTAAACCAGTCAAACCAATCCAGACCCTCCTTCCCGTATGATTCCTCTAGAAGAATACTTATGACATTTTGTAGATCGTCAAAAAAGTCTATCATATCTATTTTTAGATCGTAGGCTTGATGAACTTTTTTTTCGTGGGTCTTAAGCAGATCAACCATTTTTTGAAATTTCTTATACTCCATAAAAATTATATCATAAAACTCTGAATGATTTCGGACTGGATATATAAAAGAAACGAATTACGATCTATGAAATATCTTAAGCTCTTTGAAGAATTTGGACAGGATAGCAAATTCTATTACTACAAGGTTAAAAAAGGTCAAGAGGTTATTATCAGAAATGATACAATGGGTAAGTCTGAATATAAGATTTCATCTAGTCCATTAGAATCCCTTCTGGAAGATATGGGAGGTGTTGATTCAATTAAAACAGACTTTCCAGTAAAAGGTAAACTTGAACCATTTGCTATAGATTTTGCTATGAACGCATGTCTCTTTGAACCTGGTGGTGGCAACACAGGATATTATAGATTTTACGGTAAAGACATAGCTTCTAAAAATAGTAGCGAGACTGATAATTTTGGAATGCACTTGGACGAAAATTCGGGTGAGAGAAATGGGGTTTTTTATGGTGGTGGGGATAAATGGGGAATAGTTGGAACATCTGAATTTAACTTTGGAGATAAAAGTTTCAAATTTGCAATACAAAACGGACCAATCCTCACTTTAGATGGAAAGATAAATTCAATTTTCGAAGCACATAAGGATTCCAAGAATAAGACAAATAGGGGTGGTATTGGTGTAGACAAAGACGGACTTCCATGTTTTGTCATTTCAAAAGGTCCAGTATCTTTTTATGAGCTGTCAGAATTCTTTTTGAATTCTATGAAATGCCCAAATTCAATATACACAGACGGGACGATCAGCCAAGCTTATATTAGAAAAAATTATACTAAATATGTTGGCTCAATTACGCAGGACTTAGGACCCATCATATTAGTAACAATGTAATCTTAATATGACACCAAGTAAAGAGTATTTAGATCAAATAGCCAAAAGGCTTGAGAAATTAAATCCTGGATTAACCCCGGAGATAGTTAAAGAGATGAAAAGACCTAATGACACCTCAGGTCTACTTGGAGATATCGGAAGAGCTTCTGTAAATTATCTACAAAACAAAAAAGATCTGGAGATAAAACCAGATCCCCTATTTCATGACAGAAACACTTATTAGTAATCTTCTGGAAAAAGCTCGTGGGGTATTTCGGGATCAAATTTCATAAAGGTCTCAACATCATTGGGATCTTTTATAACCATCAGTTTGCCTGGCATATTTTCTTCTACCGCTATTCTTGTTCTATGGTTGCCATCAATAAGAACCCATTCACCTTCCGTTCTAGGATCTTCAGGATTCTTGAATCTAACTAAAAGCCCAAGTGGTTTATCGTAATCCATTTCTTTTCTGATCTTAGAAATCTTTTTAGGATCAACCAGTGAAAAATCTGGATGCGAGTACTGGCTAAGATAAAAACTTGGATATGTTTCAATCCTAGCTTTATCTGGATTATCCTTAGCAAATTGATAAGCCTTAGTAACGTCAAATAGATACCTTCCGTTATACGCAGAAAATATCTCATTTTCAAAACTGTCTATGCTTTCTTTAATAAAATCACTAAATCTCTTAATCACTGAAAGATTTTATTTTTATATATCTAGTGTAAACTACTTGCCCTCTAATTTAGCTAGAAGCTTTGGTTTTGTGATAATCTCAACTAGGGTTGAGTGCGTATTGGATTTATAATACTTTGAGTTTTCTCTGTTCCCTCTAAAGAAATCCAACTGTGTGTCTCTTTCTATGGCATACCATATTTCTTCATGATGGTTATACCAAAAGATGTAATCGTAAAGTGCTTCCATATTAATGTTTTTTTGATTTCAAATACCAAAGCCAGGTTTCTTTTGATTCTTCAGAAACCCCTTTGAGTCCAATTTTATTTAGCTTTTGCAGGTTTAGTTTTCTAAACATGTAAGCTATCTTCATTTTCTTAACAATCTCATTTGAAGATGTTGGACTAGCCTTATAGATAAAGTTCAGCCAGTTTATTTCATCAGATCCAATAATTGGAACATTTTCAGAAACAAAATCAGCTGCCACTATATTGAATGTTTCATTAAAAGAGACTTGGAGACCTATATCCATCTTGGATATTATTTTAATAAACTCCTCATGTGAATGCCAAGGATGCTCTATTAATTTATGGTGCTCCTGATTTTCAAAAAGAGCCCTAATATTTTTAATAACTGATTCACCCTTTTCTATCCTCTCTGAGTTTACGTGGAAGTGTATAGGCTTTCCTAGTGAGTTACCAAAATCGATAGCGGCTACTGCCTGGATCAATTGATTCTTCATTGGTCTAATAGCTCCAAAGCAACCTATGTCTATATGATCTTTACTTTTATGGTGTTTGTGGTTACACTCTTTTACTGGGTAGTAATTGGGAAGATAAGCTATTTTTTGGATTCCGATTTTTTCAAGATCACCAACCATTTTTAAAGTGTTCGGAGCAATAGTAATATCCATTATTGAAGATAGCTTGTCATATTCAAAAGACCATTCCATGGCTGGACCTTCGTTTGCAATAAATGGCATTTCTGAGTGAAGTCTAACTACCCATTTAATCTTTGGATGGTGTTTATGAAGTTCCAAGAATTTTTGTGGGGTAACCCAGAGAGCCTCTATAACTACTACAGATGGTCTGATCTTACTTACTTCTCGATCGATGTCATTAGAATCAATAACTTGAACGCAATATGATTTTACTCCGTTTGCGTTTAACATGTCATTAACAAAAGTAGCACTGTTAAAAAGTCCTGAGTGAATTACTTTGGTGTAAGACTGAGTGTCGTAAATTTTCTTCTTTTTAAGAAGGAATAAAACTTTGGGATGGTGGTGACGATGACTCATTTAGATGGAAAGTTATTTTAAACTATTCCATCTAAAAACTAAGAGTGATGGAGTAGTGTCAGTAGTATATAACTCAACTTGTATCCAGTAAATGCTCCAATTGCTGAAGGAATTGGAAAAACTACAAGTTTACCTAAATCTGTTATATATTTGGGTCTATTAATTATTCTTCCAACGAAATAATAATACATTACAAAGCTGAATAGTACCACCATATCATTTCTTGATGCTGTGGCAACAATTAGCATCGCAGCTAAGAATCCATATATGAAGTTATCCCTTATACCCTCCCATACTTCTTTCTTAGATGCCTCATTCCACTCTCTAATTATTTTGTGATACTTTATTTTTTTCTTTGACATTAAATGTGATTATAAACTGTTATGATATTGTTCTTATCGATTAAAATTGCTGTTCTGTTTTCTACCCAATCCCCTGAATTTAGATAATGATCTCCGTGTATGACCATATCTTCAGGCTGATGTATGTGTCCACACATTACTCCATTACAGTCGTGCTTGTGAGCCATTTTAATAGCAGCTCTCTCAAAATCATTAATGTAGTTTGTTGCTTGCTTTACACCTGCTTTGATCTGCTGAGAGATTGATTGGTAGGGTAGCTTTCTCCAGGCTCTGTACCTGTTATACCATCTATTTAGCCATAATGCGAAGTCGTAACCTATTGATCCTATCTTGGCTAGCCATTTGTACTTTGTAATGAATACGTCTACGACATCTCCATGAAACACATAATACTTTTTATCACCTACCTCTAAAACATAATCTTCTCTAACGGAGATGTTACCGAAATGTGATCCGATTAGTTCAATTAAAAATTCATCATGGTTACCTCTGATCCAAATCACTTTAGTTTTATTGGATATTTTGAGTATCTTTGATAGAGCCCTTGTGTGTTGCTTTTTCCATCTGGCACCTCTGTTCAAAGCCCATCCATCCACTATGTCGCCGTTCAATATTAGCAGATCAGTTGGGTGATCTTCAAGAAATTCGATAAATTCTTTAGCTTTGCTATCCTTTGTACCGAGGTGAAGATCCGAAACTATTATAGCTTTGTATTTCATATATGTACAGCTATTTCAATTAAAATTAGTAAAGCAATTACTGTGCCAACCACCAATGTTTCGAATTTATAAAATAGGTTAATCTTTTTCATTTCCAATAATTATGATCTTTTTTATAGAATGATTCGTTGTTTCTATTCCACCAGCAATTTAACAATAATTTAATCATATACCAAACACCCTTTGTCTTAAATCTTCGAGAAGGAGTGTAAATAAAAAAATCCGCCACTCTAAATTTTTTTGGATGTATCTTAGAGCTGAGGTGGTAGTCTTCTGCAATTTTATCCTCATTGTTAAATCCTCCTAGTTTATCGAACGTGCTTTTTTTGAATAACATAAAGCCACCAACTGCAAAAGGCTTGGTTTTAGAGCTAATCAACTGAGCAACATCAAATATTCTCCAAACCCATTTGTATTTTCCGTCATGTGATCTAAACTTACAAGTTACTAAATCACAATCACCCTCTGTGGCTATTTTAAGGCAGCTACCTATAAGGTATTTGTCTTTTATGTATATATCGGCATCTAAAAACAGGATATAGGGGGTCTTTACTTCAGATGCTCCTCTGTTACGTGCAATTGATGGTAATCCACCCTCTACTATTTGGATCTCCTTTGAACCGTATTTATTTATGAAATCATCTAATAGTGATCTGCTGTATTTGTCATCAGACGAATCTGCAATAATAATTTTGAAACTATGCTCTTGCTTTATTACTAGATCCAATACCTCCAACAAGCCGGTTCCCTCATTCTTACTAGGTATTACTATTGTGAGCTGATCAGATATCATTTACTTATTTTTTGCCTGTTCATATTTAATTCCTTTAATTAGAAACTTAGCAGTTGCATAGTTTGTAGCAAGAGGAATATCATAAACATTACAGAGTCTCATTAACATATGAATATCAACTTCATGTGGATGCGAGAACATCGGATCTATAAAGAATAGAACTATATCGACATTACCCTCAACTAGTCTCGATGCTATCTGTGCGTCTCCACCTTTAGGCCCTGATTGCAAGCATTCAACATTAGTGATTCCTGCATGGAGCATATGGTTTCCAGTAGTTCCTGTTGAAATGATCTTAACGTCCTTTCTCTTAAAGAAATCAATTCTTTTCAGAACAAAAGCAACCATATCTGCCTTCTTATTGTCGTGAGCTATTATTGCTATATTCATTGTAGTTTTCTAAAAAATCGATTAGGTCATTATACCCATAGTATTCTAAATAGTGGTGTAACTTATCAAAAAATTCTACGGGTTTATTTTTGGATTCTCCTGAGATTATTCTAAACCAGTACCCCAGGAATATTGAGAGATTATTTTTATCGACTAAGCCAACCTCAGCCATGAAAATAAGCTTTGTTATATTATCGAAATAATCATCAAAGATTTCACGAAGTTTAGCTTCATCTCTAGTGAAGCTGTGTTTAATATTATGTGTTTGTAGGGAATCTATTAGGAATTTATCGTCAACTAAGATCTTATTTTCTCCAATCTTAACTTCTATAGAATTCCAGTCTAGAAGTTTTTCCATTATACGGGTGGTCTCTAAGCTTCTAAACTTTTCTATTTGGTTTAATAGAAAAGCGTTTCTTTCCCATTTGGATTTTTCTGAATATTCGTACACCCACTTAAAAGTGGCGGCTAGTGCACAAATTATACTTATTATTATTTCAATTTTCATTGGGTTCCTTTCTACACTTTCATATAGTATTTATCTTTTTAGTTTCGCCCCTTTTTTTTCCCGTATAGCTTATTTTATCTTAGTAAATGTGGCTTGGCCTCTTGTTGGCCTGCCGAGGTAATTCTGACTATATCTGGGTTGAATTCTTTTATTGAGTTGGCGCCGGCATAAGAGAAAGCACTACGAACTCCGTCTAATATCCCTTCAACAATATATTTAACCCCGCCTTTGTATGGAATCATTGTACTCTCGCCTTCCACATTTCTTGCTTCCTGTCCATGTGTCATTTTAGTTTCTAAGGAAGCAGCTCCTCTGTATCTTTTGTATAGACCTTGTGGGGTTTCTATTATGCTTCCTGGGCTTTCCTCTGTTCCTGCTATCAGTGATCCAACCATAACACATGAAGCACCTAGAGCTAAAGCCTTTGCAGCGTCACCACTCGATCTAATTCCACCGTCAGCCATAACAGGGGTTTTAGCTACCGCAATTATCTCTTGCAGACATGTTACATTCGGAACTCCAAATCCTGTTTTTACCCTGGTTGTGCAAAGACTTCCTCCACCTATCCCAACTCTTAATCCATCTGCTCCCCATGATTCCAGATCAAGTGCGGCTTCCTTTGTTGCTATGTTTCCAGCTATAACATCAATTTCATTGCTTATAGCTTTTATGTTTTGGATAGCGTCCTTGACATTTTTGTGGTGTCCGTGAGCCACGTCAATAAGGATAACATCAGCACCTGCTCCAATCAATTCTGATGCTCTTTGCAAATAGTCACCATTAGCACCAACTGCAGCCACAATAGGGGAATTTCCTGAATACCCACCTTTAATCCTAGCGGAGAAAAGTTTTTTGACTAAATGGACTTGATCCTCGATTGTCATAAATCGGTGAATGCATCCCGCTCCTCCAACTTTCATAAATGACAGTGCCATCTCGTATCCACAAACTGTATCCATCGGTGATGCCACTAAAGGAATGTCAATTTTATAGTTCTTAGATATCTGAGTCTCTAGACTGATATTCTTTCGGCTAGAAACTTCAGAATAATCGGGAACCAGCTGAATGTCATCGTAAGTTAGAGTTAAATTCATCTTATTGTGTTATTTTGTCATAAAAATCATTACCTAAATTGTCTTTAGAAACTAGCCATGCCTCGAATTTTAATCTTCTTACAGCTTCTGATTTGTTGTTATCTATAAATTCTTTTTTGAATTTATTAATACTCTCAACATGGTATTTTTTTCTTGCCTCGTATGTTGTATCTAGATCATATCCCTCATATTTTATTTTGAAATATCCACAATCCATATGATCTATTAAAACTATGGTGTTTATTTTATGCAATATTATTGCAACGACAATAGCATCTTGCAAGGATTTTACCCACTGATTTGGACTTACCTTTTTATCGGCACCCAGAGAAGATCCAACCATAACATAGTTATCATAGCCTAAATTGGCATGTTGGATATTCATTAAAGAGGAATTGGTTTTAATGAATCTATAATCAATACAATTGATCATAAAATAAGGGCATTTGGTTGAATCTATGCCTTTTGAGATTTCTTTCTCCGTTAATTCATTTGTAGATTTCATATTTACGATAAAAATTCCTGCTGCAATTAAGGAGATTGCAAGACCAGCTAATAATACTTTTTTCATTTTTTTTGTTTTAATTGTTTTCTTTGTTATGTGTTCTTTTTTCCCAATTTGTTAATATGATTACAGGGATGACTGTCAACCACCATCTGATATCAGTAATACCTGCCCCGAAAAATCCAGAAACTGTTGCTCCTAGATAGAATGCCCAGAACATTCCAATAAGTGTACTTTTTTTCATAATTAATTTATTTTTATTCTTAAACCCTCTTTTTCAAAATCAGCAGAGTCTTTTTGTGTTGGTAAATGATTGTAAATTTTTTCATATATGTAAACATTGCCAACCGAATCATAGCACGGTATTGACTCTATTTTATAAGATTGATTTTTAATAGGGTGAAATGTTTCTGTCAAGCATGTTTTTATACAATAACCAATACCTATTATAAATGGCGTTGCTAAGAATAGCAATATTAGATATTTTGCAAGTGGTGAAGTTTTTTCTGGTATTCTGTACATATATTATGATTTATTTATTTTGTGCGATTACTTTTATGTCCCGTCTGCTTGGAGGATAAGCATGGTAATTATACCAAATATCAGCCTCTTCTCTTTTGTAGAAGGTAGCACCCCGCTCTGAATGCTCTTCAAAGTACTCAGTCCAAAAAAGTCCAAGAACCTTTTTCTCAACTCTCCAGAAGGGTGTTCCTTCATTGATGAGCTTATCCTTAATTTCTAATAGTCTATATCTAGCCATATTTCTAGTTTTTAAAAACGTTAATGATATTTTGGGTGCCTATAGGATTCATCGAGTGAACAAATATGAAAGGTAATTCTTTTCCCTTCTCTTTGTAAAAATCTAACATCCATTTAGCACACTCGTATCCTGTTTTTTCTTTGAATTCATTATAAAGATTATTGTATCTAAGATCATCATTATCGTTCATAGAAGGATCGTAGTGTTCATCTGACAGATCATGATCAAAAGAAACGTATTCTATCTCGTCTATATGTTTGGCAATAACATCAACAAACTCGTCGTAATTTCTAACGACAAACCAATCCTCGAGGTAGACTGGATTTAATACACCTATTCTATGGTACATATAATTTGCACACATATAGGGTTCTCTAACGTCATCTAAAAATATTTTCATGTTATTAGCTTAAATGCTTACTTAAATTTTGTGCAGCCTGTGCAGCTTCTTCCATAGTTTCAATTACTTTAGGCCCTCTCATTTTGAAAGGAATATATCTTCCAACACCATCTCTCTTTATGTCTTCAATCCACCAGGTATCGCCCTCCGCTTCTGCTTCTATAATACCATCATTATATTCTTTTACCCATCCTGCCCATTGCTCTGATGTATAGTTTTCCTCTTTGGGTTCATATGCTTCATCGAATAATCTATCTCCGATTCTGAAGATCTGAGCTCCTCTATGGGTGTACCCACAGTATCCTTCTAATACGCCATCTTCAGTATAAGCTTCAGCAACCCCATGAGCATATGGTTCATATACTTTTAGTCTATTCTTTTGATACCATTGTGCTTCTTTAAAGTTTCCCATATAGGTTCCTCCCTTACTAACGAATGAATTCTCTAATACGCCATGATATACAATATCCTCTTCGTGCGATGGCTTTTGAGTTGATTTAAAATTTTCATCTACTCCTTTAACCACCCACCATTCATGGGTTTTAATTAAACCTCCTGTTGCTTTCTCAACGATAGCAATTTCTTCAAATGTTGGTCCGCTTTTGTCATTAATATTTTCCATAAATTATTGTTTTAACATCTATACTAAATTTCTCGCAAAGATCTATTGAGTTTTTAGTTCCCTTGGATTCTCCGTCCCAGAAAGCTATAACAAGATCTGAATTTTTAACAATGTCTTGGTTTCTGATAAACCCTGCGCTCTTTCCAAATTTTTCCCAGTTGGGTTTAAAGATTAAAGTTTTTATCCCTTTTTCATTTGCCCATCTTTCGCCAAGTTTATCCGCTCCTTGAGCACCTCCACTGACAACCAATTCCGCATTTTGATATTCAGCTAGAGTTTTTTCCAGCAGCTCGTAATTATTAAATCCTCTACTTCCAATTATCCCTATTTTCATATTGCTGGTTTTATGTGATTTAAATTCCAGATTCTAACTAGATTTTCATAGCTTTTATCCTGGATATGTCCTTTGAGCGGGATCCATCCTCCAACACAGGAGCTATGAACTATTCCTTTTTTAGTATCGTACACCCAATAGAAATCATCCTCCTCAGCTATAACATCAACCAATCTTACAACGTCGAAAAGGTCAAGAACTAAAGTTCCCTGATAAGGCTCCATTTCTTTACGTAGACTTTCTAAAGTGGTGCTCATTTTTATTATTTTACTAAACTGAAAATTAGATTTGCTAATAAATAAAATCCAAATAGGACTGCTGAAATGAACGTTATCTGAAGAAAGAAAAACGCAACATCTAAAAACAGTGAATCTTTTATTTCCTTCTTATTCATAATTAATTACTTAGTGTAGCTTTAATTGCTGGATGTGATTGGTAGTTTTCTAATTGAAAATCCTTCGGGTCTATATGACCATACAAAGATTGGTTTTCTGATAGTGATTTATAGAAAGCTTCTGTCTTCATATGAACTAGCTTAGGTAAAGGAAAAGATTCTCTGGTTGAGTGAGGTATTTTATAATGATCATAATACTCACTTAATCCTCCTCCGAATGGCATCAATTCACTAACAGCTAAATCATAAGCCTCTTGACCCATAGCTTCTTTTAAAAGCTGGATTCTTTCCTCCTGGGTATAAGGTCTACCAATCTGCTCCTTAGCCTGTTCAATATGATTTGAGTATAAATGAACATCACCCAAGTTACCAATCAATTCATCAGGGATCATATTAACTTCTTTGGCTATGATTTCAAGTAGTAATCCATAAGATGCTATGTTGAATGGTAAACCAAGGAATGTATCTACTGAGCGTTGATTCCACATCAATGAGATTGCTCTAGTCGGGATATTCAACTCGTCTAATTGTAATTTACAATCTACTAATTGAGATTCTGTCCAATCTGTAGTTGGTTGTATTCCATGTGGGTCATCTTTTAAAAGCAATGTTCTCCTCTCTTCCAAACTCAACTCTCTCGTATAAACTTGAAATCCATAATGACATGGTGGAAGTACCATTTGATCCAACTCACCTACATTCCAAGCACTAACCATTAATCGTCTTGAGTCAGGATTTGTTTTGAGTTCAGAGATTAGGTTTGCTATTTGGTCAGTTTTTTCATCTTTAACAAAATAACCACCGACAAACGTGTCATCACCAACACTTCTACTACTACGCCAACTTCTCCACTGCTTACCATAAATTGGTCCTAATTCACCCCACTTCTTAGTAAACTCATCATCGGTTTTGATTTTGTTGATAAACTCTTCTTGTGAATAGAGACCATAACTTTTATTATGGAACGGTAAATCTAAAATGATTTCTTTCATCCACTCATCTTCATTACATTTATTACAATAATTCTTCCATGCGTCTCCATCCCAAATATGGCAATTATTATCAACCAAATACTTTATTGATGTATCACCACGTAAGAACCATAGTAGTTCTGTTACAATACCTTTAAAGTACATCTTCTTGGTAGTGAGTAGAGGAAAGCCCTCTGACATATCATGTCTAATCTGATAGCCAAATAGAGATAGAGTTCCTGTACCAGTACGATCTTCTTTAGTGTAGCCGTTGTCTATAATGTCTTGGAGTAGGTCTGTGTATGCTTTATCTATATTATTCATATCTTTCTATTTTTTATTTAATATATAACCTCTACAGTCTCTAGGATTACCATATCCTTTATAGTCTTTATAGATATAAAGAATTTCATCGTCTTTTATTTCAGGAAACCCATAAAGGTATGTTTGTACGGTAATCGTTTTCCAATTACCTTCCATTGGTTCATAACTAACTTCTGTTGGGTTATCTAAGTTGATAAAAAATGTTGGTTGTTTTACGTTTACTATTCTATTCATAACTTTCTATTTTTTTGAGTTTTTCAAGTAATTAGTCGCGCACTTTATCCAACACCTTGCTTTCTCTGTATTGTCCATAAAATCAACTTTATAAACAAAACGACAGGTGAATTTTTCAGACCAATCCATAGGTAACCATAATGTATCCATATACCTTTCTAATAACTCTTTATTAGTTTTTTCATACTTGGATTCATCTCTTTCAGATAACCATACTTTACACATTTCAACTATTGGTTGAAATTCCGGTATTCCAATAACATTTCTTACTTTATTAAGAAGTTTTTCTGATTCAAATTGATTCATAACCTTCTATTATTATAACTTTTTTAACCCTTATAAGTTTTGGTAATTCAAGCTGTGAGTGTACTAGTAGGCTTAATTCCTACGCTTGCAAGTGCTTTCTCAATATCAGTCTTAATCTGACAGTCAATTTGCGCTGCCATATATCCTTTCAACCAATAAATAAATTGTTCGTTTGTCATAAATTTCTATTGTTTTTGTGTTATTGTTATTGGGTTATTTTTCCAAAATTCTCTACCTTCCTTACTATTATTAAAGAACATAAAAAATTCTCCATACTTACTTTTCACTTTTTCCATTTTTTCAATGTTGATTTCATCGCTATCTCTAAAATTAATATGAATTTTAGCAAATGGATGTAACACACCATCAAAATCTTTATATGTGTATGTTAATACTGCGACCGGTAGTTCACACTCGCTCTTCATTTGTTGATAAAGTTCATCCGCAGTTTCCTTATCAAATTTTAATTCTTGTTCTTTGTTTTTTTTCTTTTGTTTAGGTGCAGGAATAGGTTCTATACATTCTCCTGTACAACTATCCCCGCAGTTATACATGCATCCATTTGTTCCAAAATTCATAACTTTCTATTGTTTTATTAAATCCTCAACCATTTTATCAAAAGGACATTTAACACCTTGCTGTCCTTCGACACAACTGTGTGGGCATTGATGGCAAGGTTTGAATTCAAATAATAATTCTTGTTGTTCGTTATTCATAACTTTCTATTAAAAATTATCACTGGCATTTATAAATAAATCCTTATATGTTTCATCAGTAAAAGAAAAACCTTTACCGTCAGCTGTTACTATCTCTACAACTTTCATCACCTTTAAGTAATTCATTATTGTTTCAAGCTCATCTTTCAATTCTTGACCTATCCTAACCATACTCGCAGCAGCCATTATTTCAGCAAGTCTTTCAATATTTTCTTTTATCTCTTCGTTATTCATAACTTTCTATTAAAAATTATTCTGAAGCAAATCCGATGCTTCCTTGATTCTTTCTTCTTGGACTTTTTTTAAGACCCCTTAAATTAGTGATAGCCTGGTCGTAATTGACGTCTAGTAGATGAACAGAAATAAACAATTCCTTTAGATGTGAAAGAGATAAGCCTTCGGTATCCTTGATCCATTTGTCAATATCAATATCTAAGCCCTTGCCCTTATTTAGAAGATAAGCCTTTCTAACCTCTGGAGACGGAGGAGCTATATAGTACCTCCTGTCAAATCGTGAAGGTCTATTGGTAATTCTTTCCTCTAGCTTTTCTGGATAGTTTGTTGTTGCTATATAAACAACATTCTCTATTTGTTTAACCCCGTCAAGAATATTAAGAAGCATTGAATTAATATAGGTGCTTTCGCCTGCTATGGCATCAATATCTTCAACAATAACAACTAAAGGTCTATTGGGTTCAATTTGTCTAAATTTGGGAATTGTTTCAACGTAAGCCTTTACACTCTCCTCATCCTTTAAATTGATTACTATTCCACTTAACTCGTTTACAATATGCTTCATACAAAGCTGAAGAATTCCTGATTTACCGCATCCAGGATCTCCGTATAGAAGAATACCTCTTTTATGTAAAAGTTTGTAATTTTTATACGAATCTGATTTTTGCCAGAATTTTTTAACATCATTCAGAATTTCATTAATCTCATCAGTTGGAAGTTCATAAAGCTCATCTGTGTTAATCGTGTGCTTCATAAAAGTCCAATCGTTAAACCGATTACTCCAAACGAGCTCATATAATCCAGATTCCAATTCTTTAACTGTAGAAGGGGCTGGGCAAAAACTACCATCACCAACTATAGTCCATTGGGTTAATACTGGTTTATCTGATTTGCCATTCGAAGAACCATATAAAGATGGGATTTCTGTCTCTAAAAGATAATCCATTTCATTTTCACTTATTGATTTCATTTTGATAGTTTAGAGATTAAAGATTATTATATTCTACTGGGAGTTGTTTTTATCCATAACCAGTACCCTAGATTATTAAAGGGCTTTGGTAATTTACATAGTGCATTAGAGGCTCTTCCGAGAATCCCATATTCCCATTCAACGTCTTTTATAAATTGTCTCATATATTTTTCAAGCTCAACTAAATCCTCATTTATTATAGGAAAAGGATCTGCGATTCTCTTTTCGTATATAAATTTTGTATCTTGTCCAGATTCTGTTTGAACTTCCTTCAGAAATTTATAGTCTTTGGAATTTTTACATAAATCTATAACCTGAATTATGCAGTAATCTCTGTCTTCTTTTAATTCTTTATATGTGAATCTGATAGATCGAGCAAGGTCGATCATAATCTCAAAGGTTTGTTCGTCTTTTAATTTTCCACCATCCGTTGACCAAAAAGTGTACCATTTACTTGAGCTCCATCGTGAATAAGACATTTGTATTTTATTTAATTGTTAAGATTTAAATTTTAATCCCACCAACCTCTCATACCAGTTCCATCATAACCTTTAGACTCTATTTCCTCCCTTTTCTGACCTCTGATTATTCTAGCCATTCTATCCCATGATTGTTCTTCTATTTCATCAGCTCTTTTATAAATTAATTTTCTAAGATTTTTATCTTCTTCCGTGTCATTATCTACGAGCTCATAACAATCATGGTGGTCCTCGCAAGGTCTAAATTCAATTGGTCTATTTGGTAACTCTCCCAATTCTTTTTCTGCAAGTTCTAAATAGGAATCCTCCTCGATAACCTTTAGAATCTCGATCAGCTCTTTCATGGCTTTAACTTTTTTAAGCCTAGATTCGTCAACCTCAATTCCCTTAGACTCAACCCCATGTGATGTTATCTCTAAAGATTTTCTGAGTAGAGAAATGTTGTATCTAAAGTCCCACCATGAAAATGTGGATACCTCTTTTCTGAAAGCCCAAATATTTTTAAAGAATTTTGGTATCTTTCTTCTGAAGAATGAATAGATAGTATAAATCCTCGATTGCTGAAAAGCAGTTCTTTTTAAAGACTTTAAAAATTTGTCCGTTGTTTTTATCTGCATATTAAATTTTTTTAGACAGCCAGCGGATAGAATGTTTCGAATAAAAAGAGGGTTATTATTTTTTTATTTCGAGAATTTTCTATACTTTTAGGTAAATTAAAAAATATGAAAAAAGTAATTTTTATATCAATCTTATCTATTTTTGGATTCAAATTTTTATTAATGAGCCCGGCTAATCCTGAGGTAAAGGTAAAATTAGATCTCATTAAGAAAGAGATCGTTTCTAGAGGGTATAATCCTAGATGGTTTATTATTAGTGAAAAAAGACAGAGCTGGTATAACCGTTTATTGCCAAACTCGGCAAAAGATTCATATCACTTGAAAGGTAAAGCGGTGGATATTTATGTTATAGATATAAATGGAGACGGAGTCTTTAATAATGCGGATATCAAAATTTTTGATTCTTGTAATAAACACGTTGAATCTGGTCACCCTGAACTTTTAGGGGCTTTTGGAACATATACGACTAAGGGGTATTTATCTAGTCATATGATACACATCGATACTAGAGGAAAATCTAAGAGATATAATAAATAATGGAATTAATCTAAGCCTCCTCCTATACGAAGTCCTGGGTTATCGTAATGGTATTGATCTATCCTATTCATTCCAGTTTGAGCCTCTGGTTTTTTACCAGTTAAACACTCTTCTGAAATTTTAACAATATCATTTGTTGCATCAGGAAGCCAGATTGTAAATTGATTGGCATCAATGAATTTATAAATTTCTATAATATCTTTTTCTTGGAAATTGATACAACCAAAGCTCATATTTGCCTTAGATGGATTTAAGATCTGATTGCTAGTTAAAACTTCCACTCTTTTAGGAATTTCTGTTCCATGGAATCCAAATGGGATTGTTTCACCACTACAAGTTTCCCATGTTATGAACCTTTTACCGTACTTTATTTCTGCAAGAGCTGTTAGAACTTTATCATTTAAAAAGTTCTTAATTGGATTAGCTCTTTTAAATACCCCTGCTGGTGTATTCTTTATTTTCCAGCTTTTGAAATACTCTTCGTCTATGTACTTTCTGGTTTCTTCCCAGCCTCCTAGATTCTTAAAATATTTTGCTGCTACTGTTGTCCAATTGGACTTAAGCCAATCTCCTAACGTTTTAGTTTTTAGATCATCACCTTTCGATTGACCTGTTATAACGTTATACGTATTACCCAATTGATATCCAGGTAAAAAAGTATGAACTTTAGAAAGTTTATCGTCTAGTATAGTAAATTTATCATTAGCAAGAAAATTGTTATCTGACAAATATTTAAGTTGTTTCTTCACTTGCTCAGATACACTTAGGGATCTATTTGTGATAGGTTTAGTTTGATCCTTCTTTGGCACGTTCGGATTAATGTGTGTCTTGTTTTTATAAGCTTTACTTATCGCGATCCACATTTTTTGATCAACTGTACCACTAGGAGTTAAATGATTTGCAATTTGAAAATCCTTAACTGCTTTTTGTGTTTTCTTTAAAAAATTACCAGTAGGTGCAGCAATATTTAAAAATCCAAGATCTATTAAATTTTTTTGTAAAAACTTAACATAATTGCCAATAGATCCATATTGCAAAATTGGGGTATTAGTGTTTAGCAAGTTTAACAATCCGGAGAATGTGCTATCCTCTTTTAGGTGTGATATGAAATCTTGGAATTTTATTATTCTCATCTTTGGCTCGTTCTTTTTAACTAGGCGTTTGGAGTTTCATCCTCTTCCTCTTCTTCCTCTTCAGTGAAAGCCTCATCTTCCTGAGAATCTTCTTCCGTGTATTCTTCTTGATAATCATGATCTTCTGAATCTGCATATTCTTCCGAAGATTCTTCAGAATATGAATCTTCTTCCGTTGGATAGCCTTCCTCATCTGACCAAGATTCATCTTCGTCAATTTCAAAATCATCAGATTCGTCTATAACATCAATATCTCCAGCATCATCACCAGGCTCACCTCCACTTTTTGCTCCTGCGGCTCTTAGTTTTCTATAGTCATAAAGATCAGCTAAGTCACCAGCTTCTTCCTCTTCGTCATCTTCAGATCCTTCTTCGTCGTCTTCATCTTCATCATCACCTGCTCCTTCCTCATCAGAATCATCCTCATCGTCTCCAGTTTCTTCGTCATCTGAATCATCGTCTTCCTCATCGTCTTGATCGTCATCGTCTTGATCGTCATCGTCTTCTTCACCATCATCTTCAGGTTCTACATCTCCAGAAAGCTCTGCTACAACCCAAGCTGCAACTTCTTGAATATCATCTTTAGCTGTTGATATATGATCTGCTGCCCAATCATGTCCTGCTTTAAGACAGTTGTCAATATCTGATGGATCATACTCTAATATCTCATCGATATAGTGCTTAATTGATATTAAATTTTGGAAAAACATATAGTACTGTTGCTTTCCGTGACTATGCTCATGATCTTCATGATCTTCATGATCTTCACTATCTGATTTTTTAAGCTGAATTGGCATTATAAGATCTTCCTCTGCTAGTTTTTTTGCTTTTTTTGAAAAATCTTCAAATGAGATAATTTTACCCATATAATTTGTTTTTTGTTTATCTATATATCTTTTTTAATTAAAGTTTCCGTTTTAATCTGAACAAATGTTCAAGCTCTTGAATCTTTATCCCATATTCTTTCTCTACCAATTTGGGATCAGAAACTGGGGTTTGTGTTGGTTCTTTAGAATTGGTGAAGGCATCCAAGACATACCATTTGTTGTCTTTCATACTTTTTGCTCCCTTTATGCAAATGGTTGGTGCTAAAGCTTTAGAGTTTCCTAGATGCATAGAGGTATCTCCGTACACATTGATGCAAAAAACTAGGATAGAATCCTCCTGAGAAAGCTCCCTTATTTTACTTTCCAACATTCTCCATGGTCCTCTATTTAACTCAGGCCTTTGTGGAGCGCAATTATAGAATCTAAAAGTTAGTTCATCATATTTACAAACAGAAGCAAAATCCTCTGCATTAGCCATATGACCTTTGTCATATCCACTTTTTGCATAATCGTCGGCTGTTGCGGTTACAACATTTAGATCGTTAATAAATCTAAAGCCTGCTCTGCTGCAGGGTCCTCCGCCTTTATATAGCTTGTATAAGACTGCTACAGGGCTCTCAAATTTTTGGCTATGGAACGAAACATAAGCTTCATTGGAAATAACGGTGTCCCATTTTTGAGGGACTTGGTAATCCTTCTGCTTCTTTTGACCGTAGATTATTCCAGGCAGGAGAAACAAAAAAACTAAGACATTTTTCATGGATTTGGATTTTACTATATGTATCTCTCTCTTTTCGGATAAAAATTTGTATTAAAGGGTACCCAATTTGAGATTTATTTTAATCCATTTCCGCAGTCAGGGCAGAATCTCCATGTTTTCTTTTTAATCCTGGTTCCACAAGAAGTGCAATATGCTCTGATCTCGTCCACCTCAACAGGTTTAACAGATCTTGGAAAAATTTGATATTCCGAGGTGTAGGAGCTCATCCAGCTATATGACCCATTTTCAGAGACAAAGCTCTGATCTGATGCACCTCCCTTCTCAACCCTTCCAGTTTCTAAGCTGGCAGCCATAGACATGTTCACACTCTGGTTAGACGTGCTAGATGAATATGACGAATTTCCTGTTGTAAGACTCGAATAAGATGTAGTCGATCCTGTGTTAACAAGATTTGTCCCCGATATATTCAGAGAATTAGACAACCCACCAGTTGTATAGTAATTATTTCCTATCGTTGGTATAGATCCACCATAATAAGTATAGGTGCATCCACCATACCATAAAGGAGGAGTTTGTTCAGGATAAAACTCAACCTTAATTTTTCCATTGCTCCCTATGGCTTTTTTAACCTCATCAGTGTTCTCAACTTCATAGGTTGAGAAAACTAGCTTTCTTTTTTCGTCAATAAAACGATCTAAGAAATACCTCTGACCTGGTTTTAGTACCAATCCTGATAAGCTAATGGATTTGCCATTTAAATAGATCTTGGCTAGATAGGAAATTGTGGTGGGATTATAGAGTTCTATTTCAAATTCCTGACCATCATCAAGATAGATCAGATCCCTTTTTTCGCCGTAAATTTTTTGTCTGTTGTTGGATACGGCTACCCAAGCTTCTGGCGTGGAGCTACTCGACACGCCGATTGTGTTGTGTTTTTTCATTTTACCTTTGTTTTTTTTAAAATCCCTTTGCTGCTTTAGTAACAGCTCTAAGGCCTAATTGACCCGGGACACTAAGTATAAAGGCACCCTTTAATACAAAATCTTTTTATATATTACCACTCCGACTCTTCATCGTAATTGGAGTAGCTGTTATCATTTGAATAATCTTCCGATGAATCCTCCCATACAGAGAAAAAACTCTCGCTTTCAAGTTTCTTAACAACCTCCTTCCATTTTTTACCATCTTTGTACCAAGCGTAAGTTAATGCAGGTACGATTGAATTGAACTCTATTTTAGAATCGCTTGACCATCCTCCAGGAACTATATCATCTATCTCTTTGATCATTTTTTCAATATCTGAAGAAAGATCTAGCTCAAATGGAAATTCCTCAACGTAAATCTCTACGCAATCGTTGAAATTTATCTCAATACAATCTAAAAATATTTGATAAAATTGAGAATAGTTTTCTCTTGACTCGAGTCCCGTCTTTATTTTTTCTAGTTGTGATGCCGTAAATTTCTTACATGAAATTAACTCGGCATTAAAAGAATAATTACTCTTCATTTAATTTTTTTACCTGTATATAACCAAAAAGAGGTCCAATTATTCTGCACCAACTACATTACTTCCGTTTTGCTCGATCATTTTTAAAGTGGGCTCAGTGATTTCTCTAGAAAAAATCTTAAATGTTTTTTTGCCATCTCTATCTATAAAAGTTAGAGTACTGCTGCTATCCCCTTTGAGACTTATATTAACCTCACCTGGCTCTTCCTCGTCATTAGACCAAGCAAATACTACAGGCTCATTGTCATCAAATTGGAATACCCATTCCGGTCTTTTAAAGGTTACAATTTCAGGTGTTTCTAAAAATAATTCTCCAGAAACTCCTGGGATTTCAGTAGCTTCAATCTCTACTGTTTCGATTTGGTCTGTTTGATTTTCCATATTAAATAAAATTTGTACAGAATGTTTTTCTGTGATGTTTAGATATTCCGATTTCTTTTATAGCTTTTATATGATCTGGTGTTCCGTATCCCATATTCTTTTCCCATAAATAGCCAGGAAATTCTAGCGATAAAGACTGCATGAGTCTGTCTCTATAAACTTTGGCTAGAATGGATGCCGCTGATATAGAATGGATTTTTGAGTCTCCTTTGATAACGCACTCATAAGGAATGTCTTTGTGTCCTGGAAATTTATCCCCGTCAATGTAAAGAAATTCGGGGGTTGTGCCCAAAGCATCTATAGCTCTTTTCATAGCTAAGAATGTGGCTTGAAGAATATTGATTTGGTCTATCTCCTGTGGAGAGCTTGCTCCTACTGCCCAGGCTATTGCATTCTCCTTGATTATCTTTTCAACCTCTTCTCTTTTTTTCTGACTCTTGATAGCTTTACTGTCTTTTATTCTTGGATCATGGAATCCTTCTGGTAGAATAACTGCTGCAGCTACCACTGGACCTGATAGTGTTCCTCTGCCCACTTCGTCAACGCCTGCTATAATTTTTATTCCTTCTATCATTTGCGTTCAGGGTTGGGTTGATATGTACGGAATTTAATAGATTCTGATTTCTCTATTTTCTCTTTAATAGAAGAGATTGTTTCTCTTACGTGGAATGATCCACCTCCCATTAAATGTACTTTAGTGTTTTTCCCCTCAACTTCTAAAGAAGATATCAGCATTGAGTTGATATGTACAGCTTCAGAGTCAGTTTTACTTAGTTCTATAAAATTCATAAATTAAGGTTCAAGAGTTGTGAATTCTCCTTTGATGAAATTAATGTGTTGAGCTTTTGCGTCATCGTGTATAATAACATGGGATTGAAGCCATCCGCTAGGTCCTAGGTTATAGTTAACCCTTAACTTGGTAGATGTTCCAACAGCTAAAGCTCCGTCCTTTCTTCCGGGTGAATGGTAATGTCCAACCACCATCTTTGTGTTAAGCTTTCTGAATTGTAGAAGTGATCCTCTAGATCCATTTGATCCAATATCCCCGTGTTGCCCAAGTTCCCATCCATTTACAACAAAGCTATCACTTCTTCCCAAAGTTTTAAACTTAGGATATCTCTTGTTGATCAGATATGGGATAACCCCATTAGGTGCTTCACCTTTAAGAAGTAGAGTGCTGTACTCCATATACTCGATAGAGTTTTTTAGAGTTGTTGCTTTTCTCCAATCGGTTGACTTTAACCAGCGATCAAGAAAATCATCATGGTTGCTTCTTACAATAACAACGTTATATTTCTCAAAGTCTTTTAATCCATCCAGCATCTGATCAACTTCTCTTCTTAGAGAGTTTGTTCCCTCCACTTCCCTGTGATACTGAACAAATGGATCGTTAGCTTCATGATGGTTAATTGAAAGACCATCGAAAACGTCGTGAAGAACTATATTATCAGGTTTGACTATTTTGAGTAACTCTAGTGTTTTAGAAATAACTCTTTCATCATGCTGCCCATAGTGTATGTCACCTAGGATAAAGGCAGCTGTTTTTTTAATTTTAGAAATCTTGCTTCCCTTGTTTTCGACAAATTCCACTTTATTATAAAGATCAGTAAAATCTCCGCTGTCTGTTGCAGTTACGTGTCTAACAAAGAAAACAGATGAATCTTTTATCTCAACAATAACAAATCCCAAAGTGTGATGAAATTCACCCTTCTTACCTGCTTTAGAATCTGTATAATTCTTTAATGTACAAGCCCCGGTTGTTAACATTAACTTGGGTAAACTTCCTTCCAGAACTGGAATGGTTTCCATTTGAACCTTAGGTGAACCGAAGATACATGAATTAACCCCACTCATACCCTCTAATCCGGTCATAGGATTAACTGCTGTCGGTTGGATCTTAACATCCGACATGATCCACATGTGTTTATGAATTTCGTGTCTTCCTGCATCTAAATATTTCTCTATCCTTCCGTCCCAGGTTTCTAGACTTCTATCTTCGGTAACTGATGTTGGATTTTTGTATCTACCAGCAATCACATGTATGCTTGCATCTACGTGTTTAGCATAAGCCTCCATATTAGAAACAAAAGCTTCATGAACCTGTGTGTCGTTTTGAGCCCAGGTAATAATAAACCTTTTCCTTCTTTTATCGAATTTTCTCTCTTTTGCCTTTAAAAATTGCGGGGATTCTGTTAGAGCTTTTTCAGTTATTCCTAGTTTAGAAATCCAGGACTGAACGGTTCTTTCCGATTTGTTTAGGTATTGGCTAAGTTGTTTCATTCTCTCGTCCCAACTTAGTTCTCTGTTCCAATATATTCCAGATAAATCAGAAATTTGATTGTGGGTTAAATCTTCAAACTTCATTCTTTATGATTTGGGGTTTAAGTATTTTATACTCTAATAGGGGTAAAGGTTTCTCTAGGGGTAAAATTAATGAAGCGATCTGGAATTATTTTTTCGCTTCTATATTATCAAGAACTTTGATTAGATCCTTGCATTTCTCATAATCTTCAAAATATTCAAAGATTCTTATACATTCTAAAATCTCATCTTTATTTTTTTCGTCTCCTCTTAAAATTAAAGAATAGTTTGATAGATTATCTTCATATTTCTTTATCTCATCGGGTTTCATAACCGTTCAATTTTATTAAATTGACCGAAAAAAGAGATATTCATTTTAACGAGCCCCGAAAAGAATTTTTACTACTATGGCTACAATAGCACCGAATATAATCCAAAGAGCTTTATTCGCTCCATTTTGCCATTTCTTCATAAAATCAACATCTTGTTTTATGGCAAAATATTCATCGTATCTCCCTTCCTCCTGTACTCTAAATTTAGTATTTTCGTTAACTTTAACTATTACACCATCATCAGGATCCAAAAGTTTCTTTTTCATTTCCGAAAGATCCTCCTTCATTTCTTTGAAGCTCTTTCTCATTTCATCCATTCCATCCTGCATGCGTTTAAGCTCTCCGTTTGGCAATTTACCCTTGATTGTGTTCATTTCATCAAGAATTTGCTTCATTAAAAAAGAATAGCTTACATTATCTTCTCCTGACATATATTTTTAGATATTTTTTAACTAGTCCTAAGTTATTTATTATATATCAAAGAAGAGAACATATACTATCCCTATCTTAGGGTTTTTTCAGGAGGTAACTCCAGTGTTATGTCGCTGGAAAATTCTGATAACAAATCAAAAAATTCTTCCGATCCATTTACATGAAAAACACCATAAAAATCACAATCTTTATCGCAAATTTCTGCAGACACCACCTCGGCTAAAAAGTAGGATATAAAAGAGCATGCCTCTATATGTCCTTTAGGATTTAGTGATTTTATATAGAATGTTAACACTTACTTGTCTAAAATTAATTTAGTAATAGGTGAACTGTCTAGCCTATAATATTTCCCGTTTTCATCTTTAACAAGCATTAGATTTGAATCTATTGTCCCCATTAGAGTAAGTTTTTTTTCGTCATACTCAAATTCAGACCCAAGATGTTCAACCTCTAAACGAGATTTTCTGATAAATTTCTCCTGATTTCTTTTATAAAGTGACTTGTAGTACTCTAAAGTCTCTTTAAATGGCTCCTTGATGGGCTGTAATTTGTAATCTTCCATTTTTTAAATATTTGATTGTTTAAGAATTCCTTTTTCTTTACTAAAACAATGAAGTGAAACTATATGCATTGCAAGATATCCAGGTTTAACGCCCCTCCAGGTCTTATTATCAAGACTTTTTAATTTTTCCAGTAACCACATTAGTTTTCGACAAGCGAGGTAAATATCATCCCTAAAATGCCTTATACAGTCACAAGATCTAATAAAATAAACTATATGAAGTCTGTCTCCTCTTCGCATAAAGTGATATCCAATAGTGCAGGGAACTCTTTCGTTATGGGTAGTTCCGGTATCCTCTGGAAACCAGATTGGGAGAAAGGCTTGCCTGGTGAAAGGTTCTCTGTGCATTAAATCGACAACGTCCTTAAAATCGCCATACTTAAATCTAACACCGCCTAATGGATATTTGGGTATAAATAAATTGTTTGGGTCTTTTTTGAATTCCTCTATATCCTCAATCTTTGTTTCTTTGTAATAATCAGATCCCGCATACTTTGGCCATATCCTTTCAGGGTAAGTGTGAGAAAATCTACTGTGTCCTCCGAATTGTGAATTACTCTTTTGAGCAAATGGCCAGTTTACATGGGAGGGTGGAGGGTTGTAGGGTTTACCGCTAACCCTTTCATCAAAGTGTTCGTCTGCCCAAGGTAGATTTGGGCGTACCTCTGTTACTAGTTCTTCTATTGTTTCAGGTATAAAGAATTGAAAAGAGTGATTCATTATTTCCCACATATCATCTGGTGATTCTATACCCTGCCACTTTTCAGTCTTTACAATATAACCATGATCTAAGAGTTTTTCTTTTGTCCATTTTATAGCTTCACTCGGTTTAGAAAAGGTTTTCATTAAATTTTTTATTTTTATATTTTTATATTTTACTTGTAAGTGTGAATATATTTCATCGTTTCATCATCAATTCGTCTAAATATTCAGCATTTATTTTGTCATGATTTAGAAAATTAGATCCAAGAGATCCTGAATCATCTAATGAGTCTTTCCCGTTGAATTTTTGATACACATCATTTAAGAAATTCGTCTCATTCTGGCTAACCTCTTTATCTATATAAGACATTTCCCTTTCAATCCTTGCCTTTGCGATATTAATAATCTCCTCGCCAACCCCGTCCATCAGATAAGAGGTAAAGAAAAATTTATGGTTTGTTATGCTAATTTTATAAAGATCGTATATGATAACGATTTCTTTATTTGCGGAGTGGACATAAACCTTAGCAGATATGGGGGAAAAGAAGACATGCATGTCATCGTTTTCCAAAAGTGATCTAACCAATTTTAGAAGCATTCTGTCCTGAGATGTTTTTTTAATTCTTGAAGCTCCTACTGAGTGTTTAACTCTTCTAAAAAATTTAGCCATTGAAATTTTCATGACTTTAATTTCTCTTTGGATTCGGTGGAGGTCTAGCATTTTATTTTTAATTTTTACAAAGATAATCGAAAACCCCGGACAAAAAAAAATCTGCTTAAAAAAAAGCAGATTTTTAATAATGTATTTTATTCGATTAGCTTAGCAAAAGACCACCTCTTCCTGGTTTTTTCCCTTTTTTAGCATTCATTTTTTTAGATCCTTTCTTTTCAACTTTCTTGATTTCCTTCTTCTCTACTTTCTTAGGTTCTTTCTTATCAACTTTCTTAGATTCTTTCTTATCAACCTTCTTGGGTTCCTTCTTCTCGATTTTCTTAGATCCTTTCTTAATCTCTTTCTTTTCTGGCTTCTTATATGACTTGGAAACCTTTTTAAGAATAATTGATTCTGTAGGGACCTCAGCAATAAATGAATCTTTAATCGGAGATTCTGGCTCCTCTATTTTTTCTTCTGTAACCACTTTAGGTTCTTCTGAAATAACTGGTTCCCATTCCCAAGTTGCTTTTTCAGTGTCAGGCAGAAGATCGTCGTGATTTGGACAACATCCTGATTTTTTCTCTTTTCTGATAATTTTAGTTAGCATTAATGCCATTAAAGCTATTATGATAACAGATGTAACGATTGTAACCATTTTTTTATATTTTTGTTTATTATATATTCCCTACAAAAAAAAGTTCCCCATTTAGAGGAACTTTTCGTGTGGATCTGGAGGGATTCGAACCCTCGTCTCCATCAGTTAATTAATTGAATTCATTCACAGGCTTAGCACTGTTTGTGCTGGAAAGATCCCAAACACATTCTGCACCGTAGGTTTGTACTAGAGGTATGAGGGGCTACGTAAATACGTGTCAGCCAAACAATCTCTTGCACCGTAATGGGACCTTTCGGCCACTCCACCATCACATTTTGAGAAAACGCGAAAAACAGGTTTGCAACTTTCTGTTCCTGGGCAGTTACCGCACCGTTGGACTAGGCAGCTATCGCTTGCTTAGTTGTTACAGGAGCACCAAATTTATTGATGGCTTCCCATACGTTGGCTTTTTTGCCGTTTAGATTTTGTATAGAGGATTAAAGAGTTTCCGATACTAACTCTGCCTGCATTCAAAGAACTACGCCTGCGGATCAATTCCAGTCAGACCCATTATATTTATCTAAGGAAGAACTTAAAAAAACGGGATTGCTTTGTTTATCTTAAATTGTTGATTTTTGATTTGCTGAAACAATCCCTTAAAAATTACAGAATCGGGTTTTGGTGAGAAGGATACGAGTATCGTTTCTCGATGATTGAATTGTATAGTTTTTTGGTTTTTGCTGAACCGATTCTTTGATTATTATAGTTGAATTCATAAAAAAGTTTCTAGATAGAAACCTCTTTATATCTTGGTAAATTTATAGTATCAAACATAATAGAGTTTGGATCTATGCTCTTCCCTCCTAATACTGATGCCATTATAGAAGGTGAGAATCCACTAATTAAAGCTGTTCCAGTTTCATCGAATCTAACAGGAACGTTATTTCCTCTACTTTGAACATTCCAGAATATAACAGAAGGCATTTGGTAACCCTTCTCCTCATATTTAGCTCTTATCATTTCCATAGCAGAAAGACTTCTTTCTCCATTTATAGCCGAATCAAATTCCATATCTGAAATGATCAGGATCTTTTTAGGCATTTCTTTCTCATCGATCTGATGAAGAGATGCTTGCCTTAATATTTGTGAAAAAACAGATTCAAGATCAGTGTTCATACCCCATTCAGAAAACTGAAGCTGGTTGTATCTTTCCAATAAAGAACCTTTTAATTTCTGCAATTGAGGGGTTTCGGAGAACGTAATAAAAGAATCTTTAAAAGCACCTTCATTTCTTTCAGAAATATAAAGACCTAATGAGATGGAAACGTCAAGACAAGATAAAGATCCTTTATTGTTAACCGGGGTCGACATTGATCCCGAAACATCAACAACAGGAAGTATCATTTCATTAGATCCTTCTAAATAGTTCGGTAATGCTTTCCATTGCTCATTAGCAACCTCTTCTATTCCCCTTTTAAGTGACTTGATAACATCATAAGGATAAACTGCAGATGCATTAATCTTAACCTTCTTATTAGGATCTGTTGAGGTTAGATCGGTAACGTATTGACCATATCTTTCGCCATCGTTCCTAAGGAAAGCTTTTTGATATCTAGCAGCAGCTAAAGATGGAACCTGTGAATATTCGATCTCCTTCCAATTCTTAGAGCACATACTGGTTTCAATAGCCTTAGTTGCTCCAACCAATATTTTTCTATACTCTTTTGGGATTAATCCCATATGCTTTCTAAGTGTATTTGCGATTGGACCTTTTCTAGGCATCCACTTTGAACAAAGACCATTACCTAAACGAAGAGCGTCAGAGATCAATTCTAATGCACGTGATTCTGCATTTGTTCCAATCAACTCTAACACATCGTCCCATCTTCCAAATTCCGGAATAAGGTGAATATTCTTTATGACTGCACCTGGATGATTCTCTGCAAGATATTTGATACAAACTCTAAAAACTCTTCTTTCCCCTGCACCTCCTCTAACATCTCTAGACCAGAAAAGAATCCTCATAGCATCTAAAGGTGACTCTAGAAAAGCCAAAGAAAATTGGCGAACAATATCTTTCTCCTCAGCTGCTCTGTATGCACCTATCTTAAAAAATAGATCCAAGCAGTTGTTAAGAGAGCTTGAATTTGTTACCATTCCATTTTCGGTAACTGTATCTTTTTGTTGCAAAGCAGAGATTAAGTCCATAATTTAAGTTTGTCAAATCTCTATTGGAAAGTGAATAAAAAGTTTCGATCAATACTGAAATCTTTGTACTTGATCTATATTAGTGTATTGGAATTGTGCGTCGGGTGCCATAACAACAGAGAGTCCATCTGATAATTTATATAAACTTTCCAAGTAGCTCTTAACCATTTCACCTTTCTTAGGATCAATCTCTAGTTGATTTAAACAGTCATCAGTGAGCTCTTGAACAGAGCCTTCAAATTCGTGGGTGTCATAGAGATTAAAATACTTCTCGTATTTTTTAACCCACTCTTTAATTAGTCCCATTTCAGATTCACTAAGGCTGGAATTGCTCTCTTGGTATTCTAAAAATTCTAAAATTCTCATAGCTTAATATATATTCAATACATTCTATAAATTACTTTACTATGGACCAAACAGCAGGCGATCAAATGAACCCTGAAATATCATTGGGAGGAACCGAAAGGTCTGAGGGCTCACCCACATGGGATAAGCACGAAAAAGAAGTCCACCAAGAAGGAGATTTGCACAAAAATCAAGACGGAGCAAAATCAAAAACTCTAAAGGATAATTCAGTAAATCACCAAGAAGCTGAGGGCAAAAAAAACACCCAGAAGGTTTCATCCAGCCGGGTGCTAAAGTTTTCAGAATACTTCTCTTAATCCTCTGGGGTTTTACCAAGATCTCTTCTAATAAGATTTCTCACATATTGTGAAATTGAAACTGGGGTTTCTCCTTTAGATAGTGCTTTCTTAGCAATTTTACGACCAAGATCTGTAAGATCCTCTTCTGAAAGAAGAACTTGTATTTTTTCCGTTTTCTCTTGTTGATTAGACATATGTTTTTATTTTATTTTGAAAAGTAAATTCCTGCGTGTTCTTTCCCCTTAGCGCTTTTTGGACTATAGTCATCTTCAGGTAAATCTGTAACAACAAAGGCTTTGTTTGGATTAACGATCATCCCTAGAGTTCTCATTAATATACGATTAGCTAAGAATGGTGTACTTTTACCAGTTCTGTCTATAGGAGAAACCCTAACAGCTGGAATTTTAACATCGTTAAAAACTATATCCATTTCTATAACTGGTCTTCTATCTCTACTCTGTCCAACCTCTGCATCTGAATATCCTATAATATCGCTAGAGAACTTCTTGTCTCCGCAAGTCCAAATTAATTTCTTACCTTTTTCCTCCACACTGTCAGCATGAATGCTACAAGAGGTAGATCCATTTCCGGTATCAAATTTTGCTACCACCTTTCCAATACCAGGAACTTCTAGCATTTCAAGATATCCAGCTTCTATAGTAGAAAAGCTCCAGTTTTCAGAATCTGTAATATAATCTAAAACGTCATTAACGATTGGTTTACCAATTGCTTTAGAAATACCTTCTGTCCCAGGTGAAGAGTTAACCTCAAGAATATAAGGCTCTTTTGTTTTCTTGTCAATCATGATATCAACACCACACCAGTGACACCCAACTGCATTGGAAGCTCTGCAAGCTATATCTCTAATTTTATCGTCAATCTCAAACTTGGTAACTTGACCACCTAGAGAGTAGTTTGTTCTGAAGTCTTTTTTAACTGCAGATCTTTTCATAGAACCAAGTATAATGCAGTTGTCTTTAGCTGGAGTGATTGGATCAAATTTCTTAACTATAACCTGGATTCTCAAATCAAAATTAGAATCAATCTTTTCTTGAATTAGAATCTCACTAGATTCGTCCAGTTTTCTGATGGTCTGATAAACTGATTTATATGAAGCATATGAATCAACAATAGAAACCCCAATACCTTGGGTACCGGACAAAAGCTTCATAACTATGGGGAAATTACCTCCAATTTCTTCAAGAGCGCTATCCAATGCATCTTCATTAGGAACTAAGGCATATTTAGGAACTGGTAGTCCTGCACTAGCTAGAACGTGTGAAGTAACAAACTTATTTTCGCAAATTTCGATAGATTCCAAGCTGTTTATTGTGAAATATCTAGATTCCTCCAGTTCTGTCATAATTTGCTTTGTATAAGAATTAGAGATTACCCCTCTTCTTGGGACTATCACGGTATTGGTTGGGTCGATTGATACATTTTCTTTTTCTGACTTTAAAACGTGCCCGTTGTACACTTTCTCAAGGATCACATTGTTTATATCGACAGTATGACACTCTAGTCCTCTCTTTTTACAAACCTTCTCAAATGACTTCGATGTTTTGCTACCTGCTGAATTACCCGTTAAAACTACCACTTTTATTTTCTTTTCTGTAGAGGCTTCGTTTAAAAACCCCCAGAAATCTAGTACATTTTCAACGCTCATTGTTTGATTTTTATTTTATATATCTAGTCTCAAACAGCTAAAATCTAAGAAACCTCCTTACCTGGAGGGCCATAGAAATATTATTTAGCTCTTTAATTATCTCATATTCACCCTCAACGTAAAAAAAGTCACTAAGACTGCTTATTTTAACTATTTTTCTATCTATTTCTTTTCTGTCCCCCAACAAAAAAACTTTCTTGTTAGAAAGTATTTTTTCGGTTTCTTCTAAAACTAGAGACCGATATGCTTGATAATTCTCGGAGTTATCTATTACATCCTTCATCGCTTTCGGATTTTTTCACATCTTCCCAAATTTCATCAAGATATCTATGCGATTCTGAAGGTCCTGTCAGGACTTCGGATTTACCAACGATAAATTTAATAAAATCTTTAGGGGTTTCAAATTTTTCTCTTATTTTCTTAAGCTCTTCCAGCTCAGGAAGGTGTCTTCTGTTAAATCCCATTAAAATAGTGCGTTTATCATGAATAAATTTGGACTAATTGGATTATATCCCATAACCTCAATGAATCTATTTATGGGATCCAAGATTGTTTTAGTAAACTGCTCATCATAATCGATAGGAGGTGCATATTCATACGGAAACGTTCCTTGTGCATAGGCGAAAACGTTATTATCAGCAGCAGATTTAATCTTAACAAAATAATAGTTTACCTTTTCGCTACTCCTTATCAAAGCATATTTATCTTTATACTTAGAATTATTAAGAAGGTAATTGTGATAAGCAGAGGCTCTAACATGGATAGGACAAGCTTTGGCAACCTCTAGAGCTGTTGTGTCATTTAGGATAAACTTCTCATAGTTGTTAACATTAACAGAAGCTGAGATGTTTCTGGGCTCTTGTATCTTAAACTCCTTCTTTATTTCCTTTAGCTCCTTTACAAATTCCCTTATGTTAAATTTCTTACCTTTCGAGAAAATAAACTTTGTTAGGTATTCGAGCTTTTGTCTTACGAATGGAGGAGTTCCACCTTTAATCATTTCAACACCCACAATCTTCATTCGATCTAAGGGATCAATATGAACACCATCCTCATAGACCAGATTTGACACGTACTTCTTTTTACCTAAGAATATGCCATTAAGTGCAATATTCTCAAGTTCAAAATCCATATAGTTGTCTGTGTTCCATTTCTTGGAGTAGATGTCAAAGCAGTTCTTTAAATATGACTTAAGTCTATATTCATTGATCTTAAGAATTAAATCTTTAGGGTCACCTGTCCAATCGCATGAAGTTACAACCTCTTGAAACGTGACATAGTTAGAATCAGTGTCACCGTATACAGTAAGGGGTCTAACAACTTTTTTAACAGAGGTGATCCCGAGCTTTTCATGAAGTTCTGTATCTACATGCCAGAACTCGTTAAAATATTTGAAAATAATCTTCTCAGAATATTTAATCAAATCCTGACCCTGCAGAGTAACAGCCTCAGCTACATCAGTATTGAAACAAACGAACCAGTTATTACCAATCGCTCCATATATAGAGTTCATTGTTAATTTGACCGCTTGCTCTTCATTCTTCAACTCATTTTTTAATGAGATCAGAGATTCTATTTTCTCCTTTATTTCCTTTATTTCGGATTCTGTCATATTGTTATTTTTCAACTAAGCCGATTGCAATGGAAGTAGACGATTGATCTGAGATTAGAACTAATCTATTTCCGTGAATAAAAACCTGACATGTTTCTGCTTCCATATAGGAAAGCTGATTCTTGTAGATATTAGAGGTTGCTTCTTCAGCATCTTTGATTGAGATTTCAGAAGGACTAAGATTTAATTTATATCTGAAAGAATCCCCTTTTGCATGTGCACTCTTGGTGTTAACCTCAAAAACTAGAATTTCCTCTGAGTTTGTTTCCAATCCGCACAATGAAAGAACTGTTGTGAAATCCGATTGATAGATTTTAAAGTTGGATAATGCATCATCCTTGCTGTGAACCATTGAGAGAATTTTATCATCAACATAGGAAAGCAAAGAAAGATCTGCGCATCTCAACTTGATGTTAAGTGAAGCTGAGGTAAGCTTAATCTCTGTTGAAATTGATTGATCATCTACTGTGTCCACATTTAATTCAATGTAAACATCTTCCTCTGGTCTAAAGTGTTTAAAAGCTTCGATCAAACGGGTAATGTCTATTATACCAACTTTAACTCTATTGTCGACATATTTGGTCCAGTCAGCTTCTCCTTCCAAAACATCAGATAAAGAAACGCTAGAGTATTTCATAACGGCTTTATCTGGTGTGTGAACCTTACTGAATAGCTTATCCTTGGTTAGCTCTAAGATAACACTTTTGTCAACTGACTTTAATCTTTTAAGAAATGTGATTAAATTCTGAATGCTTGTAATTCTTAATTTCATTTTATTTGAATTGTTTTAATTTTTAGACAATTATACCGATTAAATTTCATCTTCCTCAGTCTCTTCCGAAATTATTTCCTCTTCTTCCTCAATTTGAAAAATTTCGATTCCGTTCATTTGACTAGGCTCGAAAAGATTAGCTGACATTTTATTGACTTTAATCTTACCACTTTTTTCTATGATCTTAGCTACTTCCTTGTGTATTTTTTCCTGCTCTTTTATTTTCTTTTTAACCTCTGCTATTTTAGCCTTTATTTCCTTTATATCAATCTCAGTTTGCTTGATGTGATCTGAATTAAGTTTAACTATTTCTATCTTCTGAAGTCTTACTGAAATCCAATTTTCAAATTGAGCAACAAACTCTACAATCTCATTATTTGTTCTCTTTTTAGCTATCATGAAATTCAAAAATTTAAGCTTTGCTTCTAGAAAAGCAAGTTCTCTTGAATAGTCTTCAGAGTCTCTTACTAGTCTTCTTAGTTTAACAAATTCTAGTTGTCCTTTGAAATTGTCCAGATATTCTTTAACTGATGAGAATTCTACCACTCCTCCGTCTTTAACAAACACGACGTCTTCCTTAACTATAATTTTACATAGCTTAGAAACCTGATTTACAATTTCCTGAAATCTAGTTTGATCAACCCCTCTGATTGCAACAATCAAATCACATTTACTTTGAGATCTGTTTTCTATCCTGTATTCAACCCCTGTGCTTTCTAATCGGAGATCTAGCTTATTAATAAAACTATCATATCTCATAACAGGAGGTAAATCATAAATGTGAATTGTCTTCTTTGTTGTGTCCACCTCGAATCCACTTTCTATAAGCCACGTGCTATCCTCATTTTGGAATCTTGTTATCTTACCGGAAAAATCCTTAAAATATGGTTTAAGAAGTTTAGAAGATCCGTCTAAATATTCCTGGATGTCCTCAAATTTACGAGGAAGTATATTACTTCTATATCCAACCGCAATTCCAATCACATGGGTTAATAAACCTATTGGAACTTCTACATGAAGCCAATCATATCCACCCTCCTCGTTCTTCTCATTAAGATCATAGTTTTTAAAAATGAGATCTTTAACTTTATTGTTTATTTTAACAGAGGTATATCTGGGAGCAGATGGATTTGGATTTACTGGAGAACCGAAGAATCCATCTCCTTCTAATATTCCGTATGAGCAGCCAAAAGGTCTAGCCAATTTGGAAATGGCACCGGACAAAGAGGCATCACCGTGATGATATAGTCCAGTCTTAATTACTTCACCAACTACCCCAATTGTTTTATTAAACTTCGATGGTGAATTTTGAAGTATTAACCTTTGGACCGGGGTTAAAGCGTCATAAAAATTTGGAATTCCTCTCCCTTGGAGAACATATATCGCATATGAACGATATTGACTATTGATCTGATCTGAGATCCC
>Ga0136644_10000162_pt1 | contig 50803 bp, 46 predicted proteins | sample C_130820_EF_Meta_FD_94780 | JGI IMG/M metagenome (GOLD analysis project Ga0136644, IMG submission 94780) | Freshwater microbial communities from Lake Croche, Canada to study carbon cycling - C_130820_EF_MetaG (v2) (version 2) | ecosystem: Environmental > Aquatic > Freshwater > Lake | place...
TAAAAGCCTGGCAACGACCTACTCTTCCGTGCCTTAAGACAAAGTACCATTGGCGCTAAAGGGCTTAACTGCCGAGTTCGGAATGGGATCGGGTGTTACTCCTTTGCAATAATCACCAGGCGGTTATTTTATATACTTGTATAAAAAAATTGCAATAAATATGAGATAACAGTAGCTAAATTGAATAAAATTAGCCTTTAGTTACATATTAAAAATTTATTTATTACTTTTATAAAAATTTTTTGTAATTAATAAAGCTATTCCTAAGTTTAACCAAAAAAAAGATCCATTCCATGTAGTAAAAAAACGACCGGATGTTTTAATAGGCCAAAAGTAAATAAATAGAATAAAAATATTGCCAAATAATAATCCTTTATATTTAGCATAAATTTTATTATTTTTTAATTTTTTAGTTTTATTTAAAATTGAAGTAAAAAAATTTCCAAAAGTTAAAAATAATAATAAAAAACATATAATTCCAGTTTCGCTAAGAATCTCCAAATATAAATGATGCGGATGAGTTGAGCAAAATTGAAAGCGCTTAGCAAGCTCGGGTGTAGGATCAATTAAATGATTGTCACAAAAAATAGCATAATTCTTTAATCCAACTCCAAACAAAACGTTACTTTTAAAAGTCAAATAGCCAGACTGGTATAAACGAAACCAAGGAGAATCTGAAAAGTTGCTTATTGTTAAATAAAATTGATAAACTCTATTATTAAATGATGAAGACAAATAATAAAGATTTAGTAAAATAAAAAGAATTAATATTAATAAAACAAAAAAAATTTTTATTCTAAAATTGATAAAAAAAATTACAAATAAGCTAGATAAAAATATGATTAAAGCCAATCTTTCACCTGTTAAACTAATTGTGACTAAAAGTAAAAAAATTAAAAATAATGATAATATTTTTTTATTAAAACAAAAATTTTTTATTAGTGAAAATAAATAAAAAAATACAGGAACAGAAATATATGACAAATAAGCTCCAATAATAGGATGACGACCAAATGGGCCTGAAAGCCTTTTGTCAATTCCAATAATAGGAAAATTAAAAATATCTTTATAAAAAAAGTATTGAAACAAGGTATCCATGCATAGTAAAATTAAAATAATAATCCAAAATTTTATAATAAAATCTAAATTTTTTGCACTAGGTATGCACAAAAAAATAAATAAAGAAAATGTCAAATATTTAATTAAAGAAATACTGCTCAACATAGCAACTAGAATATCTGTTGCAAAAAAACTTCTAAAAATACTATAAAGAATAAATAATAAAAAAAACCAAATCCATTTCTCTTTTTTTAAAATATATAAATATTTTTTTTTAAAAAGTTCATAAATCAAAAAAAAAATTAAAAAAATTAAGTAAAAGTTTAGGATGAACGGTCTTAATATTAAAACTATAGGAAATAATAAGAGTAAATACTCTGAAAAGGTTAATTTAACTAAATTATTAATATTTCGAAACATTAAGAAACAATATGGTACAAAAAAAATAAAAGATATAGAAATAAAATAAATAAAAAAATTATGTTAATTTTACTTTTATATTTTTTATGATAATTAAAATATTCTAAATATTTATTTTGAAATATTTTACTCTTTAAACCATTATATTATTTTCTATTGATCCAGAGTTATAATTATCTAAACTTATTATTTTATATTTTTTAAATTTAATTAACTCTTCTTAGGTCCTATGAAATCAGCCCCACTAGTTACAATTATTATATTTTTTTAAAAATATTAAAAAATGATGATATGTTTTTAATTATATAAAAAAATTTGTACTTTAAAATTACATTTATTGCTCTAAATCCGTCTTTAAAACCTATTTTTTTTCCTTCTTTATATGATCTTCCGTTGTATGAAATTGGAACTTCTTTAATATTTATCCTTAGATTAGATAATTTTGTATTAACTTCCGGGCAAAAAGCAAAATCATTTTCTCTTAAATTCAATTTTTTTACAACTGATGTTAAAAATACTTTATAGCCAGTATGTGCGTCTGTTAAATTCTGATTATTTATTATATTTGAAAAAATTGTTAATAAATGATTAAAAAAAACTCTATAAATAGAAATAAATTCTTTTGACTGATATCTTTTTTTTTTCAAAACTCTAGATCCATAGACAACTGAAACCTCTTTATTAACAATAGGATTTATTAAAGAAAGATAATCAGATGGCTCATATTCCAAATCCGCGTCTTGTATCAAAATTATATCACCTCTAATATTTTTGATGCCGGTAATAATGGCGGCACCTTTTCCTTTATTATTTTTATGAAAGATTACTTTATCAACTATTTTACATAGTTTTTGATTAATTAATTCTTGAGTACCATCATAAGATCCGTCATCTACAATTATTATTTCTTTTTTTTTTATATTTTTTTGTTTTAATATTTTTTTAACAATTTTTTCTAACGTGTTTTTTTCATTAAAACATGGTATAATGATTGAAATCAACATCTAATTTATAATTTGTTACAAATTTTATTATTCTCTTTTTTAGTTAATATAATAACAATTTCTTCTGTAAATTTTTTTATTAAAAATTTCATCATATCTAAAATATCATATCACAAAAATTATTATGAATATGCTTTATTTGGAATAGTATTTTTAAGTTTTTTAGCTCTTATATTAAATTTTTTTTTTCCACTAAATAAATATTTAAATAATTTAATATTTATATTTTTTTTTTTTTATTTACTACTATCTAAAATAATTAGTCGCGAACTAATTAAAACATCTGTTATTTCCAGTGTAATATGTTCAATTTTAATAATACTTTCCTCTATTAATACTCCTGATGCCGGTCTTTATCATATGCCATATATTAGCACTCTTAATGAAAATAAAATAATAATTGGTTTATCGAATATTCATTTTAGATTTGCTCATATCTCGATCATTCAATACGCTTGCGCAATATTTAAAAATAGCATCTTTGAAAATAACGGTATTTTAATAATACCTGGATTGCTAGCAGCTAATTTTATACTTTTTTTAATTAAAAAAACTTATTATTTTCTGAATCGAGAAAAGGATCTATTTATATTATTTTTTTTTATACTAATAAGTATTTTTTCTTTGTACAGTTTTTCAAATTATTCTAAATTTGTTAATTACGTTCCTGCACATATATATTTTTTTTTATCTATTATATATTTTTTAGATTCTAAAGATTATAACAAAGAAAATTTTAATAAAATTTGTATTTTATCTTCTTATGCGTTTTTAAATAAAGTGTTTCTTGGAGTCTCTTTGCTACTCCCTCTTATTGTTCTTATTGAATATAAAAAAATAAACTATCTTAAATGTATAAAAATATACTTTTCTTTTATATTCATTATTTTTTGGTTAATAAAAAATATATTAACAAGTGGTTGCCTGATTTATCCAATTAAAGAGCTTTGCTACTCAAAAATTTTCTGGTTAAACGAAAAGGAAGTAGTCCAAGAGAATATTTCTGGTGAGGCCTGGGCTAAAGGTTGGATCGATCAAAAAAATAATATAATTGACATGCGATCTTATAATAATAATTTTTTATGGGTTAAAACATGGAAAGAATTTCATTTGAAAATAATATTAAAAAAAATACTACCTTTTATATTTATAATTTTCGTTATGGCTTTATTGAGAATTGTAGTTAACAAAAAATATGACGACAATATTCAAAACCCAACAAACAATAATAAAAAAAAAATTTTTATTGTATTTTTTATCTCTCTTTTAGGTCTAATAATATTTTTTTTAAAATTTCCACTTTATAGATACGGATTATCTTACATATCAATATTTATTATAACAGTCAGTATTTATATTTTTAATATATTAAAAAGAAACAATCTTTTTTTTTTTAATAAAAATTTCTATAAAAAATTAATTGTTTTATGTTTTGCTTTTTTTTTATTAGTTAATTTAAAAAGAATAATTCTTAATTATGACAAGCAGTACTATGATTATCCGTGGCCTAAAATTTATTCTTTCACTGATAAAAATTTCCAGATAAAATCTGAAGGTGTAGTTATTAATAATGAAATTATTTTTTTTAAGTCTAAAGAAATGTGCATGTACAGCAACTCTCCTTGCACAAATTATTATGATATTAATCCTAATTTTAAAAAAAAATTAGGTTATAAGATTTTTTATAATTAGAACAACACCTAAAGCCTAGCAACGACCTACTCTTCCCGTGCCTTAAGACAAAGTACCATTGCCGCTAATGGGCTTAACTGCCGAGTTTTGAATTGGATCTAGTGTTGCTTCTTTGCAATAGCTACCTAGTTCGATTTTTAAATCATTCTTGTATTAAAACAAATAATCAATATGAAATAAGGAGTATTTTATAAATTTTAGTTATTTTATATAAATTTTTAAACCATTAAATTTAGGTATAAAATTATAACTATTAATTAAGGAATTATAAATTAGATAATATTTTAAATGAAAATAAGCGTAATAATACCAGTATTTAATGAAGAAAAATATATTTTAGATGTTCTGAAAAGTATAAGACATTACAATAAGAATTTAAATATTGAAGTTATAGTAAGTGATGATGGCTCAACCGACAATACTACTTTAATATTATCCCAAAACAATCAACTTTTCGATAAATTAATAAACAACCCTATTAATCGAGGAAAGGGCGCTGCAATAAAATCTGCGCTAAAATATATTACTGGCGAAATAGTAATTATACAAGATGCCGATCTAGAGTACTCGCCAAATCAATATAAAAAACTAATAGATCCAATAATCAACGACAATGCGCAGGCAGTCTATGGTTCAAGATTTATTGGTGGAGAAAAAAAGAGAGTTATCTATTTTTCAAATAGAGTCGCTAACTTTATACTAACATTTTTAGTAAATATTATTACAAATATTAATTTTACGGATGTAGAAACTGGTCATAAAGCTATAAAAAAAGAAGCTATTGATAAAATCATCTTAAATGAAAATTCTTTTACATTTGAGATTGAATTAACTTTAAAACTGGCAAAAAACAAAGTTAGATTTTATGAGGTAGGAATAAATTACAACGGAAGAAGTTATGAAGAAGGAAAAAAAATAAAACTTAAAGACTTCTTTAAAGCGTTGTGGGCAATTATTAAGTATGGTTTTATTTTAAATCTATAATATTTTTCTAGAAAAAGTAAAAAACATCTGATTCAAAAAAATTAATAAAATTCTTAAATTAAATTTAGATTTACCAAATTGACGAGATTTAAAAACAATAGAAAAATCTTGGACTTTTATGTATCTTTTGCCGTTATACAAAATATCAAACAAAATCTTATAACCTTTTAAAAAAAAATTTCTTCGGTACTTAAGAATAATCTCTTTTTTACAGAGAAAGAAACCAGATAATGGATCTGATGTTTTCTTACCAAAAAAGATATTAATAAAATAAACAAAGAGAATTGAAAAAATTGATCTAAAAAAACTTATGTTTGTTATAATATTTTTTCTTAAAAAACGACTTCCAACTATTAAATCTAGTTTATTTTTATTAAGAATCTTTAGCATACGATTACAATACTTTACACTATGTTGAAGGTCTGCATCCATTACTAAAATTAAATTTGAACTACTTAATTTCACTCCTTCATAAACAGATTGTGACAGATCTCTTATTTTATTCTTTCTAATAATTAACTTATATTTTTTATTTTTTTTTTTATTTAAATTTCTTATATTTAATGCTGTGCTATCCTGGGAATTATCATCCACAAATATAATTTCTTTCTTGAAAATTAATTTATTAAGTTGCTCTGCAATTTTTTTAATATTCGCAGACTCATTGTAAGTAGGAATAATTATTGAAATCATATGATATTATTTAATGCAATCAGGAAACTTATTGTTAAGAAATTTATAAATTCTTGCTACATAATGAATATTAAGATCTTTGTTAAATGGATTTCTTGATACATGCCCATTAAATTCTTTTTCTGCTACCAATTCTCCAAAACATTCTCTTAAATACTCCATATTTTTTCCTGAATTATTAGGATCTGATGTTAATATATAATTAGGATTTTTATTTTTTATTTCATAATTGTATATCCATGATTTTTTATCATGCACGTCAATATAATTTATATAAAACATAGAAATAGTATCAAATTTCATCAAAGAAATAGATCTGTGATTTGTAATAACAACTGAACCATTTGGTAAAATACTATTTGCCCAGTCAATATAATTGTATCCATAAGTATAGTCCCTCATTACTTTTGCTCTAAATTTCTTAGATAAGGAACCAATAGATATATTAAATGAATAATAAAAAAGTAAAGCAATTGTAATAATGCTTTGAAAAAATACTAAAAAAATAATTAATTTATTTTGCCAGTAATTTTTTTTATAAAAATCATTATTAAATAAATTAATAATAGACCAAATATAAGGTTCTAAGAAAAAACGGGCGTTATTTTGACCAAAGAATAACAATATTAAAAAATAAAAAAAAATTACAATATTAATCTCAGATAAAAAGTTTTTCTTTTTAAAAATATATAATAATGACAAAGAACCGAATCCTAAAGTTTGGGTAATTTCCCCTAATGATTTGGGTGCAATTATCCAAATGGGAATAAGATTCAAACCTCTTGAAAATAAAGACTCTTTTAAAGAATTATATCCATAAAGATGAATTGGCAAAGCAGAAAAAAGACTATTAAATAATGAGCTATCAAAAAAAATAATTTTCCACAATATATATGGAAAACTAATTATGGCATAAAGCAAGGTCTGAAGTAAAAAGTACTTAAATATTAGTTTTTTATCAAAAATTTTTATAATTAAAAAAATCCAAATTAAAAAAGAACTTAAAACAAAAGAATATTTTGCATTAATAGAAGTTAAGATGAATATATTTACTAAGCTAAAGATGTGAAATCTGTAATTGCTAGGAAAAGTATTAAAATATAAAAAAACTAAGACAAAACTTAAAGTAGTTAATCCAATAAAAAATAGTTGAGGCTTGTTGGAAGTTGCAAGAAATATTAATATTGGAGAACTTAAAAAAAAAATTAATAGTGAATAATATTTCCAAAGATATTTAAAACTAATATTTTTATTCTTAATTAATCTAAATAAAACCCCAATAATAGTTAGAATTCCGGAGTATTGTACCAAAGAACCAAATTCCTCAGCACCAAGTGCAAGACCAAGCGATATTAAAACTTCTCCAGCACCAGCTTGCCTAGCATGAAACCAAAAAAGCTCATCTGGAAATCTTGAAAAATTAATTAAATGTATAGCAACAGCAGTATGATAATCGAGGGAATCAGCGCTTGTTATTGGAGAACAAGAACTAATGAAATAAAATACTAAAAATAAAAATATATACCCTAATTGGGATAAATTTTTATAATTAAAACTAAATTTCTTATTTTTAAAATTTAAAAAGAAATATAATGAAAATAAAATTAAAATTAAGCCTATTATTCTAATAAAAAATAAATTGAATAAACCTAATAATGAAAAAGGAAATAAAATAATAATTAAAAAAAGGCATCCAAAAGTTGCACTTTGAAATTCTACTAAGGATATTTTTTTTATTATAAAATTTAATTTTTTTAATCTAAGAATGAAGTTTCCCAATTGATAGCATCCAATAAATAGAAGAATAGAAACAAACATCGAAAAAGGTGGCGGCAAAATATTATTTTCGATACCAAAATTCATAAAATATAATTAATTAATAAAAAAAATATAAGTTCTACTAATATTAAGTTTCAATTGAGATTTATCTTTATAAACACAAACATCTTTAAAATCGTAACAATCTGTTTTTGGGTAATAAAAATTAAAATTTCCTAACTGATGTGAAAAAATAAAATCGCTATAATTAAATTGTCTATTAACTTCAAAATTAGAGGTTTCTTTAAAAATTAAATATTGGTAATTCTTTATAATTATTAAGATAAAAAATAGGAATGTAAAATATTTAATAAATTTAAAATATTTTATTAAAATCTTATCATAACAAGAAATAGAAATTGCAAAAAAGAAAAGTGAAAAGCAGATAAAATTAGCATAATTAAAACGTAGATCTGGTGCTCTAAACCAAATCAACAAACTGAAAAAAAATAAAATAACTACAAATATAATAAGATTAATATTTATTTGGAATTTACTATTAAAGTTTTTTTTAAGTCTTATGAATTTAATATAAGTAATATTTAACACTGAAATTAAAAATATATAAAAAAGAATAATAAAAAAAGAAGCTTTAAATAAGTAATTATAAAGCCATCTTGTTACCCAATTATATGTTCGTAAATAAAAATCAAAATTTCCAAAGTCATAAAACGGTATAGATCTTGCAAAAGAACTAACTTCATTTTTATGATAAATAACATCACTTAAGTTGGCTGCCCAAAATATATTAAGACAGCTAATATCAGCAGGAAAAACTAAGCAACCTGTATTGATAAAATTTTTTAGTACCCAAAGTAAAACAAATAATACACTAATACCTATAATTGAGTAATTTTTAAAAAAAAATCTTCTGTAAAATAAACATAATATAAATATAAAAAAGACAGAAGAAATATAAGAAACTTTAATTAAAAAAGAAAAAATTGAAAACATAATGAGATAATTAAAAAAATTAATATGGGGTTTTTCAATAAATTTTAAAAAAAAATAAAAAGCAAAAATAAAGAAAATCATTGCAACAATATCTACTTCAGGCGAACCTAAAAAATTAAATAAAATTCCATTATAAGTTGGATGAATAAAGCTATAAACAAGCAAAAATAAAACTACAGAAATTAAAAATTTTGAAGAAATAAAAAAGTATTCTTTTTTTTTTAGAATAAATAATTGATTAACAAGAACAATTATTGGAATCAAGTTCATTAAATAAATTGTATTTAATTTTCAATAATTTAAAGAATATAAAGCTAAAAAAGTATGCCATATCGAATTCATTCCAAATCTAATTTCTATATTCGAAATCCCAAATATTATTTTATATTCATGTTGCCACTTAATAATCTGCAAATGGTAAAATGATGAGTCACCTACTAAAGGGTTCGCTAATATTAATAACGTAAAAAAAAATATTATCATAAATAATATTTTATATGAAAAATTAAATTTTATTTTTTTTTTAAGAAAAAAAAATAGTATTACACCTCCAAATAAAAATAATTCCGTAAAATATTTTAATGGGAAAAAAAAATTTATTATAATTGAAATAAAAGTTAAATTAAAAACACCAAGAAATATATCTTCATTATTAAAAATTATTTTAACTTCGTTAGAAATTAACTTTTTTACTAAGATAGCGTGGCCAATAATAGATAAAAAAATTAAAACTAGGACTAAAAAATTAAGTATCATTGTTCAATGATTTACGGTGATCAGTGTAAAGCAAAATTATTATAGTTAAGATGATTAAATAGCCTCCATTAAAATAACCCGCACCACGAAAAAATGTTTGCGTAATTAACAGGGGGATAGAAAAAAAAATAATTGATGGATTGATTTTTTTAGAAAAAAAAATTACTATAATAAATATAAATAACAATAAACTAAAGAGGCCAAATTCAGTAACTAACTTAAATAAATTGTTACTTCCATCTTCTCTATTATACTTTTTACCTTCTTTGTAAAAACTATATGTCAAGTTCTTGGTAGAGTCATAATATTTGTCATACGCATATTTATAATTATCAAAACCCCAGCCGAAAGGTTTGTCTCTTAATGTAAAATAAGAAACATATGCTGCCTGTAAATATACAGCATTAGAAAGCCCAAGATAATTTTGACTAGAATATTCTTCTGGAGTCTTACTAACATCGTATCCCGACATTCGATAAATATCATTTGTTTTTTCTAAGCAAGAAGATCCCGGTTTATTTATTATATTAAAAAAAGATAAAATTACTAATAGTGCTAATATAATATAATTTTTTAAAAATTTTTTATTGAAAAGAGTTAACAATATAAAAAAAGATAATAATAATCCAGCAAAAAAAGTGAAAGAAAAATTAAAAAAAACAATTAATAAAAAAATAAATATAAACAAATTCTTAATAAAATTTTTTTTTACTAATTCGAGATTCATTATATAAAAAATTGATAATGGAACTGACATCATGCCAAAATGAGAATTTTCTTTAAAAATTTTTATAAAATTACTTTTTATTTGGTCGTTATTAATAAAAAAACCAGATGTAAAAGAACATCCTATGTCTAAAAATTTTTCAAAATTTATATTATGATAATAAATGTAAATAAAAAAATAAACACAAAAAAAATATAAAAAAAAATCTAGTATTTTAGTAAAATTTTCTTTGATAAAATTTATAAAAGTTTTGATAACAATAAATGTAAAAATAACAATTAATATTTTTATTAAACTTTGCGCTTCAATATTTTTTAAATAAAAAAAATTAAGTACAAAATAATGAATTAATAATAAAGATGCAATTGGAAATAATTTAAGATATTCATAATTACCTGTTGAAAAAATCTTATATAAAGACAATGGTAATATTATTAAATATAAAAACCTTAATGGGAAATCAGTTAAATTTTGATCCCAAAAAAAAATACTCAAAGAAAATATTATAATGCCTATACTAGAAATAAAATTTTTTTGAATTTTAGTCATTAAATTTTTCTAGATAGAAATTATTTAAAACTAATATGTCAATATTGCTTTCAATAAACGCATTATATGCATCAGTTGGATTTTCAATGATTGGATTTAGAATATTAAAAGATGTATTTAATAAAATTGGTACTCCAGTTATTTTTTTAAAGTCAGAAATAAGTTGATGAAAATTTTTATTAATATTCATTGAAACGGTATGAACTCTTGAAGTGTTGTCCACATGAACAACTGCTGGAATTATATTTCTTACACTTTCCCTTACTTTAACCAAAACATTCATTAAAGGTATTTCTTTTATGTTGTTCATATAAAAATATTCATCCGCATGTTCTAATAAAACGGATGGGGCAAAAGGTCTAAATTCTTCTCTTTTTTTAATCTTTAGATTGATTAATTTTTTAGCATCTGCGTTTCTAGGGTCACATAAAATAGATCTATTCCCAAGAGCTCTAGGTCCAAATTCCATTCTTCCTTGAAACCACGCAACTAATTGACCCTGAGATATTTTGCTTGCTACGCATTTAGACAAGTCATCAAAATCCATTTTTTTAAATTGAATAGATTTTTTATCTAATTTTTTTAAAACATTATCGATAATATAATTATCTGAATATTGTGAGCCTAAATAAAAATTATTTTGACGCTTATCTAACATAATATTATTTTTAAATAAAAAAGCAGCAGCAGCTCCTACAGCTCCTCCGCTATCACCAGAACTGGGTGAAATGTAAAAATTTTTAAAAGTTGTGTTTTCTACTATTTTTCCATTTAAAGATGAATTTTGCATACAACCACCGGACAAGCATAAATTTGATGATTTATACTTTTTATTTAAATGTACTAAAAGTTTCAAAACTATATCTTCAAAGATATATTGTAATGTGGCAGCTATATCTTGATGTCTTTTTTCAATTTTATCGTCTCTGAACCTTGGTGGCCCTAGTAAGTCTTTAATATTCTGATTGAAAAAATATTTTTTTTCATTAATTCTAAAAATAGATGTGCTAAAATTAAAGTACTTAAAATTTATTATAAAATCACCTTTTTCATTATAAGTAATTAATTTTTTAAAATCTTTAATATACTTAGGTTCTCCGTAAGAAGCTAAACCCATGACTTTATATTCATCTCCGAATTCTGAAAATCCCAAATATTGCGTTATTGATGTATAAAAAAATCCTAAAGAATTGGGGAATAATTTCTTAAGAATTAATTTTGAAGTATTATTTTTAAAATAGTAAGCTTCTATTGTAGAAAAATCTCCGGTTCCGTCTATAGATAAGCTTAGCGATTCCTTAAAACCAGAGAAATAAAAACTAGAAAGATGATGAGCGTAATGATGCTGAACAAAAATTATCTTTGCTTTAACTTTTAAATTTAGTTCTTTTTCTATAATATTTTTAATTAAAATTTTTTTTTTTATACTTGTTAAATTATTAAAAAAATTAATTTTATTTAAATTAGTAAAAAAAAAAAAAATTTTTTCTAAAAAGTTATATTTTTTATCGTAGTTAACAGCTATAAAGTCAATATCATCAATATTTAAATTATTATCTGTCAGACATCTTTTTATAGAGTTAATTGGAAATGAAATTGTATGTTTTATCTTATTAAATCTTTCCTCTTCAAAAGCAGATAATAATACACTGTTCCTAAATAAAATTGCAGAAGTATCCTCGTGCATAATATTTAGTCCGAGTATAATCATTTTATTTTTTTGGGGTTTAAGAATAATTTAATAATGAAATAATAACTAATTACTGTTAGAAAAATAGCAATCAAAAAATTAATGGAGCCTAGCGGATAATATCCAAAATGTATTAACCTATAAACTACTAAATGCGAAAAAAAAGCAGCTGATACATAGTTGTTAAACGTCAAATAAGAAATAAACTTTTCAAAGGAAAACAATAATATTGATATTACAACTAGTGAAATTGAAACAAAAAAAATGCTGCCTGTATAAAATAAAAAAGAAATATACCCTGGTAATGGAAAACCTTTGATAGCTTGATTGAATTTATTAGTAAAGTTGCTTTGCTTTAATTTTAAAAAATTTTCATTATAAAAAGTGTTATTCTTCCATTCCTTTTTTTCAGAAAACGAATTTATAAATAGTTTAAAATTTAATTGATCATATTTTTGGTTAACAATGTACAAGGAGTCAATCCCTACCCATCTGTTAACGACTATATAAATAAATTCATTTTTCAAATCAAGAAAATCTTTTTTATTAAATGAAAAATAATTATTTTTTAAATTATAACTGATATATCTTAATTTAGTGATACTATAAAAAGAGAGAGTAAAAAAAAAGAAACTACAAAAAGTAATAATAAAAATATTTCTTAATCTAAAATTAAATTTACTATATTTCTGCATTTTAAATATTGATAAAAAAAATGGAAACCAATTAATAAAAAAGAATTTACTTAATTGCGATACACTAGTTGATATGCTTTCAAATAATATTAAAAAAGCTATTGTTATATAACTTTTATTTAAATGCATTTCTAAAAAAAGAACAATGCTTAAAAAAAAGGGGATTAACAAATTTAATAAATAAGAAATGAGTAACTGAATATAAGAACTTATGTTTAAATTAATTAATCCTTTTTGGTAAATCTTATAATTATAATTAAAAAAAGTAATAACAGTAATAAATATTATAAATAATAATAATATAATATTTTTAAATTTTTTATAAAATTTTAATAAATTAGAATTATCATAGAAACTGCTTACATGATATAAACGAAAAACTTTTTTTGCTAAAAAAAAACCAATATTAATACATATAAAAAAAATCGAAGCTATAATTAGAACTTGATCTAATTGACTAATATTAATTACAGAATCTTTATCAAAACCCTCGCTATGACTAAAAGTAAAATTACTATACAATGAAAGTAGACTAAATTTTAACCAAAATCCTAACCAAAGATATAAAGATAGAAAAATCTCGCAAAAATATGAATCTCGATTTAGTTTATTAATAAATAATATATTAAAGGTTAATGTAAAAAATAAATAATAAAATTTATTACCTTCGTAATTTATAAAAGTTATAAAAAAAAAAATTACAAAAAAAGAAAAAAGAAAAAATCGTAAAAACTTCATAAAAAAATTGCGTATATTTACACTATATAACAATATTATTTTTTTTAATTATAAAGAATATATATAAATAACATATCAAAGTAATAATGGAGCTTATAAAAAATGAATAAATAATAAAATTTTTTTCTAAAAGAATTATTGTTGGTACAGTTAAGAATATAAGAAAAAAGCAAAAAATGTCGTATTTAAAGATCTTTTTTTGAAAAGATATTTTTTTAGAAAAAATATACTGTCTCAAAAAAAGGCCACTTATCATAAATACCGTTCCTGATAATGAAATTATTAAACAATAATTTAAGTCAAAGTCTAAGTGATAAATTCTAAATAAAGTTAAGTTCAAAGAAATAAACAATAAATTAGAAAGTATAAGAGTAACTAATATAAGCATGTATTTATTTGTAAATATTTTCATCTTTAAAAAAGAAGGGGCCATTAACATAAATATTGTTCCGGGCGCAGAAGCTATGGCGAAGCTAGTAAATAAAATTCCAGATATATTCTCGTTATATGAATTGTAAATAAAGATTCTCCAAGATAAGTTAACTAAAATACTTGTGGCTCCTGAAATAAAAGCATAGGAAAAAATATTGGTTTTTAATAAATAAAATATTTTATTTTTGAAGATTAATTTAAAATCTTGAAAAAAAATAAATTGCATTATAATATTTAGCAGAAGTATTAAGGATAATGTAATTTTTATAGAATCTGTTCTAATCAAAATTAATAATAATATTATAATAATAAAATTATAATATTTAAAAACATATAATTTTTTTTCTATTTCAAGCTTTGTGAAAATTATTTCATTCAACCAGGCAGATAATATTTGGATAAAAATTAAAATAATTAATAAAAAGTTGTGTGGTTTAAAATAATGCAAAACCAAAAGAAATGGCAATACTATTAAGACACTTATGACAATTCTAAAGAATAAAATTTGTTTTAATAATTTATGATCTCTATTAGTAATAATTATATTTCTAGCGTTTGATGAAAAAAAATAAACTAATGAATAAATTATGGAAATAATTACCCCTAATTCTGCAACAATTGTGTATTGATTTTTTAAGCCTAAAATTATCATCACAATCGTAGCCATTGCAAAATTTAATATATATGCAATAGTCATTGGTATTATTGATAATCTCATAGAAATATTTATTTTTGTTTTATATTTTTTATGTAATAAATAGCATATTAAGATTTAAGCTTACTATATATTTTAAATTGTTTATAAATCGCGGGGTGGAGCAGTCTGGTAGCTCGTCAGGCTCATAACCTGAAGGTCCTTGGTTCAAATCCAAGCCCCGCAACCAATTTTTTATGCAAAATATACTAATTAAAAATATTTCTATTTTTAAAATTTTAATATTAATTTTTATTATATTATTCGGTGTATACTTGTGTTTTACATCAGGTTATGGAGCTGATGAAGATACGTTACCTATGATCGGCGTATTTGTTACCCGCTTAACCAATGGTAGTTTTTTATCCTCGAGATTTACAAGTTATCCAATACCAGAAATAGGCATAGGATTTCTTGCGTATCATTTTGGGAGTTGGGCTTCTAATATTGCAAGTTTTTTATTTGTATCTTTTGGATTAATTATTTTTTTTTTTTTTTTTGAAAAAAAAATTAATAAAGAAAATTTAGTTATTTTCTTATTATTAACACTTACAAATTCTGTAATATACTTTCATAATTTAGAGAGCGTAGATCATTCATGGGGATTCCTTTTTTTTTCCATAGGGTTATTATCTTTTGCAAAAAAACAAAGTGAATTAGCCATTATATTTTTTGCTCTAAGTATAGGTTCTAGACCAAATTATGGTTTGTTTGTTATAGTGTCGGCTATATTTTATGATCCAGAATATAAAATTGATATAAAAAAAAGAATAATAATATTAATTTTATCAATTTTTATAGGAGCACTTTTTTATCTTTCAATTTGGTATCACAATGCGTTTAATTTTAACTGGATAACAGCGGCAAGACCAATAAATCAAGGATGGTATGGGTTAATTGCAAGATTTTCTATAAAAACAATAACAGGAATAGGCATTATACAATGTATTTATATTATATTTATTTTTTTTATTTTTAAAAATAATATCAATATTCATAAATCAAAATTTAAAAATAAAAGATTTTTAATAATCTTAGCCACATCAAATTTGTTATTATTTTTATGGATTCCCGCAGAAGCATCATATTGTTTATTATTCTTTATTATTTTTTTATATCTTGTTTTTAACTATTTAAAAAAACTATTTGTATATTATTTAATTTTAATAAATTTACTCACTTGGTTTTTTGACATAAGCATAATTAAAATAAATTATAAATATCAAGATATTTGCAAGCCAACAGAAGCTCTATCTGCTAATTTCAGAATTTCAATAATTAACGGAAGATATATAGATTATCAAAATAGCAGAGATAAAATAAAATGCTGGATAGATGTAAATAGCGAATATGGTAAAAAAATTTTAGCCGGCAAAGCAATTAAATCTTATTAGATTTTAAGAATTTTTTTTGTTTAATAAAATTATTAATAATTTTATTTTGTATAAAATTAAAATCATTAATTTTTATAAATAATTTTAAAAAATAGATTAATAAAAATAAAAAATTAAAATTTTATATAATATAAATATATCTTCTGTAATTTTTTTTAAAAAATATTTTTTATTATTGCTCAATCCGTTCAGCGACATAAATGTTATATCTAGATTTATATATTTAAAAATATACTTTTTTTTTAATAACAAAATAATTAGATCAATATCAGAAGAAATTTTATATTTAGTTTGATAATAAAAATTCTTTATTAAAGAAGTTTTAATAAACATCGCAGTATGAGCAACTTTATAGAAATTATATGCATTTATGACATTAAAAGGATGAACCCATTTTCTAACAATTTTATTATTTTTATAAAAATATATATTTCCACAATAGACATCTTCGTTTCTAATTTTTTTAACAACCTCTGATAAAATATTATTGTTATAAAAAATATCACCTGAATGAAGATGACATAAAAATTTACCAGAACTTTTTCTAATAGCTTTATTTAAACCGTCGTACAAACTTTTATCACTAGATCTATAATATCTAATTCTAGAATCTCTTATTTTAAAAAGATATTCTGAAGTACCGTCGGTTGAATTAGAATCAATAATAATATACTCTAAATTTTTATACTTTTGGAATAAAACACTTTTTACGGTGTTCTCTATATCTTTAAAATTATTTTTAATTACTGTAATTACAGTTATTTTCATAATTTGGGATTTTCTTCCAAAAAACTTTTGTATGTATAATTTAAAGCATCATTTATATTTGATTTAGGTTTCCACCCATATTTATTTGCAAGATTGCTATCTAAAATTTTTCTCTTTAATCCTATTAGGTTTTTTTTCCCATATACATATTTACCTTTTACGTTTAATAATTTGGCAATGATTTTAGCATAAGTAATAATATTATATTCTATGCCACTTCCTATATTAATAATAAATTCTTTAGTTTTTTTTTTCATAAAATAAACACATGCCTCTGCTAAATCGTCCACATACAAAATCTCTCTTTTTGTCTTTGGGTTGCCCCATATTTTAATTGATTTAATTTTTTTTTTTTTAAATAAGTGAGTTTTTTTGATTAGAGCAGGAATAAAATGTGATGTATTTAAATCATAATTATCATTAGGACCAAACAAATTTGCTGGCATCAAACATCGATAATTAGTTTTATATTGGGCATTATAGGACTCGCACATTTTTATTCCTGCAATCTTTGCAATACCATAGGGTTCATTAGTTTTCTCGAGTGGTCCAGTTAGTAAATAGTTTTCTTTGATTGGCTGTTTACTATTTTTTGGGTAGACACAATTTGATCCTAAAAAAATTAAATTTTTTATACCCGCTTTAAAAGCTCCATGTATCAAATTAATTTCCATAGCTAAGTTTTCATAAATAAAATTTGCTTTAAAAGTATTATTTGCTTTTATTCCTCCAACCTTAGCAGCTGCAATAAAAATAAATTCAGGTTTTATTTTTTTTAAAAAATCAAAAGTTTTCTTTTGATCTATTAAATTTAATTGTTTTCTTGTTCTCAAAATAATTCTTTTATAACCTTTTTTACGCAAAACTCTTACTAAGGCAGATCCAACTAGGCCTGTGTGGCCTGCCACATATATTTTGGAATTAATATTACACACTAACTTTTTTGATTATGTTAATTTCGCTTTCGATCATTTCTTTAATCAAGGAAGAAAAGCTAATTTTTGAATTCCATTTAAGTTGTTTCTTGGCTTTTTTGTAATCTCCTAATAAATTATCAACCTCTAAGGGCCTAAAATATTTTTTGTCAATTTTAATAATAATCTTACCATTAGACAATCCCACTTCGTGCAAACCTTTGCCCCTCCATTTAATAGGTATATTAATAAATTTGCATGCCAAATTGACAAAATGTTTAACACTACTTTGTTTATTTGTCGCAATCACATAATCATCTGGTTTTTTCTTTTGCAGCATCAACCACTGTGCGATCACAAAATCTTTTGCATGGCCCCAATCTCTCTTGCTATAAAGATTTCCTAAATATAAACAGCCTTGCAACCCATATTTGATTTTTACTAAAGCTTTGATTATTTTTCTAGTAACAAATGTTTCTCCTCTGCGTGGGCTTTCGTGGTTAAACAATATGCCATTACAAGCAAATATTCCATAAGCTTCACGATAAATTTTTGTTATCCAATGAGAATAAAGTTTAGATGCAGCATAAGGACTCACGGGATTAAATGGTGTTTTTTCATTTTGCGGGCTTGCAAGAACCTTTCCATATAGCTCTGAAGTTCCAGCTTGATAAAACTTTGTTTTTTTTTGTAACCCCAAAATTCTAATTGACTCTAATATTCTTAAAGTTCCTAATGCATCGGCGTTGGCTGTATACTCTGGTTGTTCAAAAGAAACAGCCACATGAGATTGTGCGGCTAAATTATAAATCTCATCAGGTTTTGTTTTTTGTATAATATTCATGAGAGAAAATGAATCTGTCATATCTCCATAATGTAAAAAAAAATATTTTTTTTTTGCATGAATATCTATGTATATGTGATCAATTCTTTCAGTATTAATTGTTGAAGATCTTCTCTTAATTCCATGAACAACATAATTCTTTTTTAATAAAAACTCAGCTAGGTAAGAGCCATCTTGACCAGTGACGCCTGTTATTAAAGCTACTTTTTTTCTCATTTCATTTTGCTGAATTTAATTTATTTAATTTATTTTCATTGTTATAAGAACCTAACATTAATAAAAGATTCATCAATACAAAGATGAAAAAATCCTATTACAGAAAATATATTTTTATTAACCTTAGTCATATTTATTTTTTTATGAAAATTATTTAGTTTTTTTTTATATTATAGATATTTATAACTTTATTGTTATTTTTAATAGAATACACATTAAAAATATGTACTACGAACTTAATATTATTTTTTTTACTCTGATCAATCTATGTGTACTATTTTTTTTTGTTAAAAACATTAATTTTTTCTATTCTAAAAAAATATTAATTGATATTCCAGATAATAATAGAAAAACTCACAAATATCCAACTCCACTAATAGGGGGGCTTATTGTAAGTATATATTTTTTTCTAATAACTTTTTATCAAATTACACAAAGTAAAATAACATTAGATATTTTATTGATAACTCTTATTCCTTTAGTAATATTTTTAATTGGTTTATTCGATGATATATTTTTTATAAATGCTTATAAAAAATTGGGAATTATTGGAGTTGTAATCTTGCTAACAATATATTTTGAAAAATCTTTTTTACTTCAGAATATTTACTTCTCATCATTCAATAAAGAAATTTTTTTCAAAGAATATTATTCATTAATTTTTACAACCTTATGTATATTATTATTAATTAATGCCTTAAATCTTGCTGATGGCATTAATGGATTAGCAGTAGGAATAGTTATAATTTGGTTGTTCTTTTTATCTTTTTTTACGCAAAAAGAATTTTTTATAATACTGATTCCGCTGATAATATTATTAATATTTGAATTCTTTTATATAGTAAAAGGTAAATTCTTTTTAGGTGACAACGGGTCTTTACTATTAGGAACTTTTGTTAGCTTGATAACAATTCATGCTTATAATTTTAATCTTTCTAATAAAAATTTAATTGCTGCAGAAGATATATTTTTCCTATTTATGTTGCCTGGTTTTGATATGTTTAGATTATTTATTTTCAGAATTTGGAATAAAAAAGATCCTTTTTCTGCCGATAAAAATCACTTACACCATTTATTAAATAATAAATTTAATCTGAAAAAAACACTTTTGATATATTTTTCAATAATAATAACTTTTGTAATATTAAATAAACTAAATCTTTTAAAACCTATATTTTTAATAATTATTTTTCTTATATTCTATGCGGCAATAATAAAAATACTAAGTATTAAACGCTAATAAAATTAATTTTTTTATTATTTTTTTTAAGTTGCTGCAACTGAAAGAGTGGTTGAAGGTAATTAATTTTAGTCAACATAATATTCTGATGTTTTAAATAAAAATTATATTCTTTTTTATTTTTATGAAGTCTGCTGATAATTTTTAATCCCTCCATAATGTTGGTGCAATGAAGATCTTTATGAATTAGAATGGAATTCCAAAAACTCATTTTATTGCCAACTAATAAACATTGGAATAATGCTGCTTCAATAATAGAATTTCCCCATCTAGGACTAGTGAAAATAGGACAAAAAAAGAACTTGCTTTTAGATAAAATATTTAAATATTTACTTATTTTCATCCCTCCGTTTAATTTAAATATATTATAATTAGAAAAGTAGCTTGATAACTGCTTTTCTACAAAAGAAGGCTGATGCACCTCTACTAAAACATCTATTTCTTTTTTATTTATTAAATTTAATTTCTTTTTTAGATCTAAATTTCCAAAAGTGTATGAAAAATCTATTGAATGATTGGCTCTAAAAAAACTGTAAGGAGTATACCCCTGTGTAATATTAAAAAAAACATCAAATGGTTTCGGTCTTTTTAATAAGAACTTTTTATAATTCTCATGAGAGTGATCTTCTAATATTAAAGCCCAGATAGGTTTGCTAAATTTTTTTATTAAAGCGTCCGAAATTCCTCCTTCATAGCAGACTACTAAATCATAATGATTAAAATTTATTCTATCGACTTTAGAACTTTTTTTTTTTTGACTTTCCATAAGATTTCTAGCACCAATATTATTTTTTATCCTATTATTAATTTTTTTTTTTAAATTTTTAATAGGTTCTACATCTGAAATAAAATAATCAGCATTCATATTATAAAATAGACCGGATGGTCCAAGTCTATACTGAGAAGAATATATTATATCTTTCGCAACTCTATAATTTTTTATGTTGTACAAATCTAAATAAAAATAAGGTTTAACTACAGCAACTTTAATATTTTTAATTTTATATTTAATATTTAAATTATTTTTTTTAAAAAAAAAGATAATCAATGTTAAATTCGTCCAAAAATACATAAATAAATATTGAGAAAAATATTTTATATTTAACATTCTGTTTTTTTTTTTAAAAAATAGGCATTAATAATGGCACTTACAGAGGCAATATATTTCTTAGTATTCTTACTAAGCGCATACTTCATTAGTCTTTTTTTATTATAGTTTCCTAAAATACGAGAAAAGCCTAAAGCAATATCTTTTGGATCTTTGGGGTCAACATATGTAGGTAAATTTCTTAATTGTTCATAAGCACCCTCAAACTTTGAATACAAAACAGGCTTGCCTCTTGCAAAAGATTCAAGCGGAGGTAAATTTTCTGGTCCAGAAAATGATAAGTATGTCAAAGCTAAACAATGATCATATAATGACAATAAAATATTTCTTTTTACAAATCCCAAAACAATAACGTTATTGTTGGGGAAGTTTTCTCTAATAAATTCTTTAATATAATTATAATTTCTTTTATCACTAATATTACCAACTAATACCATGTTGTATTTGATTTTTTCTTCGTTAAATATTTTAAATCCTTTTAAAAAATTTAAATGATTCTTATGTTCCCAAAAATTAGCAGGATAAAAAAAAAAATTTTTAAAAGGGTATTTTTTAGGTAATAAATATCTCTTGTTTATGAAAGCATATGAAGGTGTAGGATGCGGAATAATAAAAATTTTTTTATTTTTAATGTTATAAAATTTATTAATCAAATTTTTACCGTAAGCTGTTCCTGTAATAACAAATTCAGCTTTTTTTATATTTTCAGAAATAACTGTTTCTCTGTAATTTTTAACTAAATATGAGTTAACTTCTCTAAAATCTTGCAAGGTTCTATGCTGCAAATCCCAAACTGTGCAAATATAAGGAATATTATACGGGATTCGATATTCGGATGACAGTATCCATATAATATCTACTTTATTTTGTGAAAAGAAATTATTGATTTTATTAAAACCTATAAAATTATATAAATATCGTAAAAATTTAAATTTACATAAAAAATAATTTACTATTTTTAATGCAAATAAATTCTCTCTTAATGAAATATATTTAATATTATGTTGATCAAGTTTTTTAGTAATTTTTTTTAATTTATCATTAATAACTATAAAAAATAATTCATAAGGGAATAATTCCAAATTGTTTAAGAGGGAATCTAAAATATCATTTGTTATAGTGTACCCACCTCCCTCAAGTTCAGATCTTGAAGTAATTAAAATACCCACTTTCATTTAAGATATTTTTTTAAAACATTACATATTTTTTTAATTTGTAATTCTTTGAGTTCGTGACTTGAGGGTAAATATAATCCATTATTCCAAAGCATATTACTGACGGGTGTTAAATTTTTTCCTTTTTTAAAGAATTTTTTTAGACAAGGCTGCTCCCTCATTGACATAAAAAAACTTCTTGTTTCTATTCCTTCTTTATAAAGTTTATTCATCAAATTCTTTTTTGAAATGCGTGATGATTTGTTAAGAACAATTCCGACCATCCAATAAATATTTCTGCTATTATTAATATTTTTTTGGAACTGAATATCTTTAATAGAAGATAAAAAAGTTTCATAATATTTTTGAATTTTATATTTTTTTTCAAGAACTTTTTTAATATATTTCAATTGATTATTTGCAAAGGCTGCTTGATATCCTGTCATTCTAAAATTAAAACCAGAAACAAAATGCTTAAATCTAGGTTTGGTGAATCCTAAATTTCTATACAATTTCAATTTTTCATAAAATTTTTTATTATCTGTTGTAATTATCCCGCCTTCACCAGAGGTAATAACTTTGTTTGCATACAAGCTAAAACAGCCGCAATAACTTAAGCTACCAACTTTTTTTTTTTGAAACTCCGCACCATGTGCTTCGGCTGCATCTTCTATAACTACAATATTATATTTTTTTGCAATAGCATTTATTTTTTGCATATCCACTGGATTTCCCAAAAAATGTACTAAGATGATAGCTTTTGTTTTTTTATTTATTTTTTTTTCAATTTGATCAACATCAATATTCCAAGTTAAAGAATCTGAATCTATCGGTATAGGAACGCAATTATTATGAACAACTGACAAAGCAGTCGCTATGTTTGTTGTCGAGCTTATAATAATTTCACTGCCTTTTGGAAAATTAAAACAAGCAATCGCTAAATGTAGTGCTGTTGTTCCACTTGAAACTGCAACTGCGTATTTAGTGTTTATAAATTTTGCAAAATTAGTCTCGAATTCTTTTATATTATCGCCGTAAGAGCCTGAAATTTCTCCTTTTTTTATAGCATTTACAACGCTGGTTATATCTTTTTTAGAAACAGAAGGCTGAAATACAGGTATCATATTTACTTAACTCTAACATTAATTTTATCAAAAGCAGTACCCAAGAAAGGTCCCTGTTTAACACTAATACACTGCATATCTTCTAGTACTTTTATAGAGTGAATACCGTGTATTAGAACAATCGCATCTCCTTTTTTTAAAATAATTTTTTTAATTAATTTTTTATTGTCTGAATACAAATCTACTTGAACAACTCCTTTTTGAACAAGAAACATTTGCTGTAAATCTTTTATAACTCGCTTAAAGGGCCTATGATAATGCGGTGGTTCATTAAATCCCTTCTCGTGTGCAAGCAAACCAAATTGAAAAGAAGATTTATCCGGTGAAAAAAAATAAGTACTTTTCACTTTTAGGTTAGACCTTATAACTTCAGCATAACGCTTTTTTTTATATATAATAATTTCCTGTTTTTTTTGTCTCATCTTAACTTTTTCTTTTCTACGGCAGGATTCCCAGCTACCAAAGTATAATCTGGTACATTCTTTGTAACAACGCTGCCTGAAGCAACTATTGAACCTTCGCCGATTATAACACCTTTAGTTATTATGGACCTAGCTCCAATCCAAGAATTTTTTTTAATTACAATTAACTTAGAAGGAATTTTACTCCAATCATAGATATAATTTCTAAATAAATAAATATCATTAGCTCTATTGGCAGAAATACTTTCGTGACTATCATGATCAAAAATTAGACACTGGTAGGATATTAAAACATTGTCATGAATAACAATAGATTCCTTGCAGTCTAAAATGGTCCCCCCTCCAATAAAAACATTATTTTTTATATCTATAAAGCTTTTTTTAGTTTCGCAAACTAATCTACCATTAATTAAACAACCATTGCCAATATTGATTTGAGAATTTTTATTTCTTTTTTCAATTAAGCAAAAAAGATCAGAATCTTTTCCAAGAATATTAACTTTTGTAGAATTATATAAACTTAGAATTTTTTTAAAAAATTTTACTATAAAGAACATAAATATTTATTTAAAACAAAAAAACCATTTGCCAACGGAGATAAAATCATTCCATGAAGAATTTATTACCTCAACTTTAGTAAAGCGCTTATTAAATTTACTTAGCCACCATTCAACGCTATTATTATGAAAAGTTTGAAAAGTTTTTATCCACCCTTCATTTTTATCTTTCCTGGAAACAGGTACAAAATGAAAAGACGCCAAAGATGTATTTAAACTGATTTTTTTTATTACTTCTTCGAGACCGTCTTCTGTAAAATGCTCTAATGAACCTATAGAATAACTATAAGAAAAAAAATCTTTCGGATAATTTATTTTAGTGGCATCAATACATTTTAACAAATTTTTGCTGATACCTTTTTTTTCTGCTAGAGAAATCAAATTTTGTGAAATGTCACACCCATAAAAAACAGCTTTCGGGTTAAACTTTTGAAGTTGAATCATATTAACGCCTGTACCACACGCAACATCTAAAATATTTCCTTCCTTTTTGTTGAGTATCATTAAAATTTCATTCCAAACTGAATCTATCCCCCAAACTTCCAGTATATCTGCTGTAATTTTTTTATCATATATTTTAAAATCCTGAATATTTTTTGATAAAATTAAACTGTTTTTTTTTAATAAAATAAAAAAATACATCTTCTTTAGTAATAATAATAAAATTGGCGGCAAAAATAATTTTAAATATTTATTCATAAATAATTATTGATTAAGTTCTTAACTTTAGCATAAAATGAGAGTTTATTTTGAAAAAAAAATTGAACTTTTGACGAATTAAATTTATTAATAACAACTTTTTTTGGATATTTTATATTATATTTTTTTTTAAAAGTATTTTTTTGGTTAAAAAAATTTGATAGAGATTTATGATTACCACTTCCATCGAAACCTAAATTTTTAACAAATGAATATGGAGGATAAAGTATCAATTTTTTTTTAACAAAACAAAACAAATAAAATAAAATTCCCCACGAGCTAACAGAAGAATTAATTTGTTTTTTTAAAATTCTTAAATAATTAAACGATCCATTCATGTTAAAATTATATTTAATTCTTTTTGATTGATTTATTGTTTTATATTCTGAAATTATATTTTTTTTTTTTGAAATAAAGTTAATAAATTCGAACCATGTTTCTCTGTGTGTACCCCATCCCCAACACGATGACACCGTTAAAAAATAAGCTTTTCTTGATCTAAAACCCAAAGGATAAGAATATCCAGAAAATTGAGCAATATTTTTTACATTTTTATATTTATTTAATGATTTATTAATAAACTTGAAAAAATCACGTTCAATAACTAAATCGTCTTCAATAACTATAATTTTTGTATTTTTTTTTAAAACATAATTAATTCCAAAAATTATACTTTTTAATAAACCTTTGTTTTTTTTATATTTAATAATCGAAATATTAATTTTTTTTTTGAATGAATTTAGTATAAATCTTACTTGTTTTACTTTTTTTTTATCCCCTTTTTTTTTATAATTATCCGAGAAAATATAAAATTTTGTCTTTTTTGAAAATTTACTATTAACTATGCTTTGTAATAAATTAAGAGTATGTTCAGGCCTATTAAATGTAAAAATTGCAACAGGAGATAAAGTCATTTACGAAATTTTTTTATAATCGTCTAAGTTTAAAGTTTCGTTTGCCTTTAGAATTATTTTTTCATCATGCGTAATAAATATCAATATTTTTTCTTTAAATCTCAAAAATAAAAAATTTAAAACGATGTTAAAATTAATTTCATCTAAAGCATTAAGAGACTCATCTAAAATTAATACATCTGGGTTGAGCAAAACAGCCCTACAAATAGCAAGTCTTTGCCGCTGCCCTCCAGATAAATTGGCGCCCTGGTAATCTAGGTTTACATGAAGCCTATTTGATAGATTATCAAGATTTAGGTGCTTCAAGATATCTAATATTTCTAAATGATTATATGATTTTCCCAAAGTCAAATTTTCATAAAGAGAACCTGCCATCATTTTTGACGTTTGTTCAACTAAAATCACTTTTTTAGCAAAAAAATTATCAGATAAATTTAATTGCTTATTATTGACAATTATCTTTCCATGAAAGTCATTATTAAGTCCACTAAGTATATCAGCCAAACAAGATTTACCAGAACCAGATTTTCCAATTATTGCATAAATATTATTTTTTCGAAAATTAAAGTTTAAATTTTTGAATAAATATTGTTCACTAAATGCAAAAGATAGATTTATAATTTTGATTTCACTAATGTCTTCTTTAAAAACTATATTATCATTGCTATTAAGGGAAAAAGTATCAATACTTAAGTTATCATTTTTATTAACTGTTGAAATATTTATTAAGTTTTCAACATCATTTAAATTAGTAAATTCAGTGATAATGCTAGATAAATTTTGTCCTACGGCACCACTAAGTGTTACAATCTTGATAATCAATATTAATACTGCAAAATATTTTAAAAAAAAATCATCTTTATGATTAAAATAAGTGGAAAAAAGTAACAGAAATAATAAACAAAAAGTAATTATTATTACTGGTAAAACTCGAAAAAAATCTTTATTTCTTTCTAATGAAGTATAACAATAAAGGTACTTTAACATACCTTCATTATTTTTTTTTGCTAAAAAATTTTGCACAGATAAAGATCTAATGGATCTAATGCTATTTAATGCGTCAATGAATATAGTATTAACGTTGCTGGAAATCATAATTAATTCTTTATTTTTTTTAAAAATTTTTTTTACACTGATAAAAAAAATAAAAAGTAACGACCCTAACAATAGCAATAAAAAGAATAATATCTTTTTAGAAAAAAGAAATAAAATGATCATTGATGAAATCAAAAATAAAAAATTTGTGAACAACTCAAAAAATGCACCGACAATAGAACCGCACTTATGGGTACTATCTCCAAATAGTTGAATATAATAGCCAACTGATTTTTTGTATAAATTATTAATTTTTTCCGAATACAAAACGTGATGAAAAATTTTTTTATTAAAATAAATATGAACTAAACGAGATATATAGATTATATGAGATTTATATAAAAAATCTAAAAATGTTTTAGTTAAATATAAAATTAAAAAAAGTATTAGAATTACTTTATAATTGTAATTAATATTAAATAATACAAAAAACTTTTTCCATAAATCTAAAATAGTAGAAAAATTATTTGTGTTATCATAATCAGGAGAAAAAAAAATTAATAAACTTAAATACAAATATTCAAAAATAAATAAAAAAAGTGATATAAAAATTGCAAATCTTAAGAACTTATATTGGAAAATTAAAAATCTAATTAAATTTACAAAATCTATAAATTTTTTTTTTATTAATAAATTTTTCATTAGTAATTTAAAGTTTTTGAATTATTAGTGGAATTATTTTTTAGAATTTTTTTAATAATAAGAATCTTATGTAATTTAACAAATTTTTGATTGTCTAAATTTTTCTCGTACTTGTATAAATAATTTTTTTTAATAAAATTATTATTTATTGTAAATTGTTTTGATATATAAGTTGCATTGTAAAAATAGCTTAATATTTTTTTTTTAGAAAAATCTTCTTTGGAATTAAAGAAATAATTATCTAAAAACTTACAAAATTTTAATAGTATTAAATAAATATTTGGATTCCGAGTAATAGAATATGTACTGTCAGAAAAAATATAACATTTATATTTTAAAAAATTATCAATAGAAGTGCAAAAATTTTTTTTGGGCTCAGATAAAATTTTATTTATTAAATTGTAATATTTGATTTTACTTTCGCAATAATGACCAAGATTTACTGGATAATTAGAGAAAATTTTGGACAATGTTATAACAGGCAATCCACATAAACCTAAATCTTCCCCGGCAGAGGACCAGGCATTAAGAACTAGTTTTGATTTATTGGCATATTCAAATATTGAAATTTTTTTGTCAGGACTATCTAGTCTAATATTTGGATTATTATCAATTAAACTAATAATTTTTTTTTTTTTCTCATCATTATACGTTCTGGGATGAGGTCTAATAACTAAAATTGTATCATTTCTTTTTTTGACAATATCAATTGCAAATTTGATCCAATCATATTCGTTATTAAAAAAATTATATGGATTTTTGTTTTTAATATTTAAATTTTTCAACAAATCTAACTTTAAAATTGGTATCAATTCGTCAGGACTACTTAAGGTCAAAAGAAGAATATTATAATTTTTTTTAATAAAAAGTTTTTTATTGAAATTATTATCAGATCCTCTTTTCAATGGCGAAGAATATAAATGATGCGTTGCTTTAGTCGCAACAGCATATAAATATTTAATCACTTTATTTAATTTATATAAAGAAATTTTGATTTTTTTTTTATTAAATTTATTTATTAAATCTTTTATGCCTATAAAGTTATTATATTTAAAAACATGAAAATCTGTATCTCTATAAATTGGATTAAGGGAATTTTGCACGCTATATAACTTTGTTTTTAAAAAATTTCTTTTAATAAAACTATTAAAAGAATTATGCACAGAATACATTCCATTAGTAGTAAAAGTTAAATTATGATTTAAAAAATATTTTTTATTTAAAAAATTAAGAGTATTTATAATATGAATGCAACTAATTATTGCATTTTTACAAATATTATATTCATCTAAATTATCAATTTTAAAGTTATTTTTTTTTTTTAAAATACAAAGATCATAAAAAACAAATTTCCCGACATCTATTTTTTTAAATTTGAAATTTAATATATTTTTAAAATTTAAGTTTTTCGTGATTTTTTTAATTTTTTCACATTTAATAATATTAATTATATTTAAATTATGTTTATTTAAAAAAAAATCTCTATTCTTTATACATTTTTTGCAAACAGCATCTGAGGATATATTCTTAATTTTATGTGAAATTACCGCTAAACAATGAGATTTGAATTCTCCATTACATACAATCGTATCAGTTTGTATTTTTTTTTCGATTAATGATTTTTCAAATAAGCTTTCTTGAAAACGCCAATCCCAAATTGCAAAATATGGAAAAAAAGTTAATGCTCTCATTATAAATTGATTTATTATTAAAAATTGTGTAAATTCCTTAAAATTATTTTTTTATTATATGATATATCAAACATCTTTGATTAACATAAAAAGTTCATATATTCACTCATTTAATACATCTAAATTAAGTGAAAATTTATCATCAATCGATGGAATTGCTAAAAATTTAGAATGCACAAATACAAATGAGTACAAAATTAATTCTGAATTTAAAAATTTAAAATTTTTTATTTCTGAAGTATTTAATTTATTAAAAAAAAATAGCAAAATTCAAAATGACTTATATTTAAAATATTTTATAGATGAATTAAAAAAAAACGTTGAAGAATATTTATCGCAACTAAAAAAATACTATATTTCAAAAAAAAAAATTCATAGCGATAATTATGAAATGAAAAATGGTTTTTACAAAATACAAATTAATGACAATATAATTGATGAAATATTGATTCTTTGTTCAGACAATTTAAATAATTTCAGGAACAACATACGTAATGGATTAATCGAAAGAGAAAATCTTTCAATCAACACCGGCTGGAAAATTAGAAAAATTATAAATATTTTAAATGCTGAATTTAATAAAATAGGGGTTAATGAACAAGTCTCTTTTTATATGCAAAAAAAATACCAGGTTATAAGTTGCGCTCTAGAATTGAGCACTCCTTTTTCGAAATGGTGGAAAAATACTGAAAATGTAAAAAGTAGCAATCGTACTAACTATGCGCATGTTGATGAAAGCTTTTTATATCCTAAAAGTATATTATATTTAACTGACGTCAATAAAAATAACGGTCCAACAAGTTTTTATCCTAACATTTATAAAAATTTAGGTCTAAATTTTTTACAGGATATCATAGGAAGAGTAGTTGGAAATATTGGACAAAATAAAAAATCTAAACTATTTAATTATTATAAGAAGAAATATCACCAACCAATGAGTTGTGAAAAATTTCAAAATCACTTTTCTTTTTTACCTTCAGAATTAAGATTTAATTCACATTTTGGATGGGACATTCAAAGCGAAAGTGCTCTGGAAGGAGACATGATTCAAGATGAAAATTTTATTACCGGAAAAAAAGGGACTTGTGTAATTTTTGACGGTGCAAGAATTTTGCACAGAGGCGGTTTAATTGAAGAAGGCGAAAGAATAGTTTTGCAGATAGTGTTTGGAATACCAAAAAATTATATAGTAAAAATTATAAATAAAATAACAAGGAAGATCTCTGAATTATAAAATAATTAAAAGATTATTGAGTTTTATAAGATTTATAATAAAAGAAAAAAAAATTAATAAAATATTATCTAAAATTCTTCCTAAAAATACATGCATCGATGTAGGGGCGTCTTATTTTGAGCATACAAATTGGTCAATATTTTTGAACTCACCAAATACTGACTGGATAAGCACTGAACCAAATATCAAAAATTTAGAATATACTAAATATTGGCATTGGAAATCAAAAATTATTAAATTAGATAATCCTTTATGGTCAGAAAATACAAAAAAAAATTTCTATATAACAAATGGAGACACTGGATCTAGCTTGTTAAAACCTAAAATTAACGAAAATTGTAGAGTTAGATATAAATATATCAAAACAAATAATCTTTTTCCTTTAAAAAAAAAAACCGTATCAACTATAACCTTGGATAAGTTAATAAGAAAAAAAACTACACCAATTTTTTTAAAGATAGATACGCAAGGTAGTGAATTAGAAATTTTAAAAGGCGCAAAAGACTTATTAAAAAAAAAAAAAATTCTTGGGTTAGAAGTTGAAAGTTCATTGCTATACACACCTATAAATTTTGGAGGGTGTAAATTTTGGCAAATTACAAAATTTATTGAGTCCTATGGTTATGAACTTATTTATTTAAAAAAACACTACGTAGAATCTTACTTTGAAAATAAGGTAAATTCAAAAAAAATACCAAATGAATGTGATGCTGTTTTTTTATTAAATCAAAAAGATATATATCGACTTGATATTCAAAAAAAAATACTAGTCCTAAGTTTTTTTATCTCGTACAATCTTATAGAAGAAGCAATTATTTTTGTTGAAAATAGTCCAGAACTTAAAAAATATTTTGATAAAAAAAAATACAAATATTCAACCATTTTAAAATTACTTAAAAATCAATAATAATCTAAATTCTCAAGGTAAAAGAGCTCTTTTGAACAACTTTATTATTTTTCAAATATAAAATAAACTTTTTATATGCTAAATTAATATTATTTTTACTATATAAATATAAGAACTTTTCTGTAATTTTATCTTTTTGCGTTAAAAAGAAATAATTCTCTAAATTTAGAAAATTATTATTAACGTAAAAATTGTACATAAAATTATATAATTTACTTTTATGGTATTTATTTAAATTACTATAAAAACTTTGTTCAAGGTAGCTTCCTAAAATGCCAGCATATCCAATTTTAAAACTATTTATTTCATCAGTATTAATATTTTTTTTAGAGAGAATGAATTTTAAGATTTGAAAATAAGAAGAAACGTAATCAGAAAATTTTTTTTGAGAAACAGAATGAATTATAGAATTTTTTCTAAAGTTTTTATAATATAATTTTTTTCTGCAATAATAATAATTTTTTGAAAAGAAAAATAATTTAAATAAATAAGGGATATCCTCATAGACACCTTTTGAGAAAATAATTTTTTTTTTTTTTATTAAAGTTCTCTTTATGGCGCAATAAATTACCGAAGTATCCAATTTTAATTGAATGTAATTTTTTAATATACTTTTTTTATTCTTTAGATACTGCGCATCTTTTCTTGAGCCATATATAACACCTTCTTTTAATAAGTTAAAATTATAAAAAATTAAATCATATTTTTTTTTAAAACTTTTCTGAATATGAAAAAGTAAACTTTTATTTATAAAGTCATCACCGTCTACAAATATAATGTATTTTCCCCTTGAAAATTTTAAACCAATATTTCTACTTATTCCCGGTCCTAAATTTTTTTTATTGAATACTAAATTAATATTTAAATATTTTTTTTTTAATAAATTTAGTAAAACTTTCGTATTGTCAATTGAAAAATCATCTACAATAATTATTTCATATTCAAAAGGTACTAACTTTTGATTTATTATTGAAACTACGCAATCCTCTATAAAATCTTCAACATTAAAAGTTGTTATTATAAATGTAACCAAGGGCTTCATAAATGCATTTTTGCACTAATATGTATTGCGTATTTAAAAACTTAAGGGAATTTTAGTTTGTATAGCAGCTTCAATTTCTTTGGTACTATAATCTCTACCATTACAATAATTACAGGCCAATAAGTAATCTTTTTTATAAATTAAGTTGAATATTTTTTTTCTAAGCTCTTCAAATGGTGTTGGAATCGTAAGATCTATGGAGTCTTCCTTTTTTTTTGGAAAAGCATGAATATTTTCTCCGTTTGCAGAAAAGGGACATCTAAATAAATTTCCATGCAACAAAGTTAAAAGGTCACTATTACAGCAGTTCACGAACATTTTTTTTAGCTCTTTTTCACTTCTGTCTTGAAATGGCAAAACTCTTCCTGAATCTGTCCATTTCGTTATTCTTGTTGTGGAGTATTTAATTTTAAATTCATTCAATAATTTTATTAGTTCATCATGCTTTCTAGATTCTGTACCATAATTTGTAATATCAAGAACGATTTTTTTGTTCTTTAAAGCTTCAAAATTTTCTCCTTTAGGAATAATAGTAGCATTAGTATAAACAACTATCTTTTTAACTTTTTCATAACTTGATAGTTTTTCAATGATTTTACCTATATCCTTATTCATAAAAGGATCTCCGCCTAAAAGCCTAAATTCATCTAAGGAATCTATTGCCTCCATTAATTTTTCAATAGATAAAAACATTGTGTCAATATTAGAATTTGCTGGTTTTTGATAGTATTGCATTAAATTTGCACAATCTTTACATTTCAAAGAGCATCTTTCAGTAATTTGAACATCTACAGACTTAATATTAATTAGATTTTCTTTTATATGTTCATTTTTCTGAATCATAGTAGAATAAAAATCAATTCGTCTCAAAATTTTTTGAGGTTGTAAAAAATATTTAAAATAGTCCAGGTAGTGATCGTGGTCAAAATTTGTATTTTTTAGAATTTCAACACAATCATAAATTAATGTAAATTTATTTTTAATTAATTCATCTATAACTTCTGAAGGATAATTATGACTAATAAAAATATGGGTTTTTTTATTTGAAAACTTATATAACTCCTCAGGTGAAATTACTTTTATACCCTCAATAAATTTTTTTTGTTTTCTTTCATCACTGTCACAAAAAAAATTTATTTTTGTACCGATCTTATCAAATGCAAATTTAGTGAGCGATCCTAAATCACCTGCGCCAAATAATATAATGGGTGAAGGGTTTTCTTTTAAATAAAAAAGTAAATTATTAAAATTATATTTTTTAAACATAAACAAATTAACTGAAATAATATTTAAGAGTTATAATAAGTTAAATATAGAGGATTATCTTTTAATTTACGTCTAATAGCAAGTTCAATTTTTCTTGCATTAGTTAAAGAGATTTCGCCTCTGCCTAAATTAACTGTATGAATAAGTTTTTTTTTTTTCATATAATTCACTAGGGGTAAATGATTATCAATTAATTTTTTTTTGTTTTTATTTCTAACAAAAATTTTCCACTCAACTCGCATTGGTTTTTTTTTTTTTTACATTGTTCCAAAAAATTTTTTATCAAATCGATATTTAACTTTTAATTTTCTTTCTAGGTAATGAATATAAGTATATCCGCTAAAATTAATATTTAAAAATACAGCGTTCAAAGCGTCCAATCTGGAAAAAAGAGAATTTTCATCGAAACTATTATTGGAAATATTTAAATTAATTCTTTTATAGTTTCCTAATAAAGATGAGGAAAAAAAAGGATCATTAGTTCTTTGAGACCTCTTCTTTTTTCTTATCCATTCAGAAAATAAACCCATTAATGATGGCGTTTTACTTTTGTTAAAAATTTCTTTTTTTTTAAATTCTAAACCGTATCTATTTTTTCCAAATGAATAAGTATAGGTTGGCACTATCAAAAGACCATTTTTGCCAATTACTCTAAAAATATTGTTATAAAATTGCCTACAAATACTATCAGCATCATAAAAATTGTTAAGTTTTCCACTTAACCCTATATTGCTATGACAATAAACTATTGCGTTTCTCTTTAAACCAATTCTTTTTAGGGCAACGTAAATATCTTTTGAGTTATAATTATATTTTTTTTTCATGGATTAAATTAATAATATAATCAACATTTCCGAAATTATTATTCAATAAATCTTTCTTTTTAAATTTAACTTTAAATTCCTTTTCACAAAATATAATAAACTCAGAAATAGCCAATGAATCTAAAATTCTGTCGTGCAATAAATGATTATTTGTATTTATGTTAAATCCAGTTTTTTTTTTTACCCAAATTTTTATTGTATTTAGTACAAAAAGATTTTTCTTCATTTTGCTCTAATTATAGTTTTAAAGATTGTGTAATTTTTTATACCCTCAAGGCCACATTCTTTGCCAATACCTGAATTTTTTAAGCCTCCTATAGGTAAATTTGGGTAATTAATCATCAAAGAATTTACCCATATTCTTCCAACTACTAATTTTTTTATTAAAAAATTTATGAATTTTTTTTTAGATGACCAAATATATGCTGCAAGTCCGTAATTGCCCCCATCCAATAACTTTAAAAGTTTATTTTCATTTCTATATGAAATAATTTGAACTATTGGAGAAAATAATTCATTTTTTAGGATATTTATTTTATTATTTTTGTCTTCAAAAACTAGAGGATCAAAAAAATAATTATTTCCTGCGTTAATATTCAAACTTCCATAACTAGGGAAAATTTTTTTTTTTATTAGTTGTTTTATTAATTTTTTTATCTTTAAAAAATGTGTTTTGTTACTTATTGGACCGTATAAAAGTGAATTAGTATTTTTCAACTGACTATATAATAAATCACATACTTTTCTGTAATCTCGATAATGAACAAATAGTCGTGAGGGAGCCACGCAATTCTGACCAGCATTATATGTAAATGTTTTGATAAAATTTTTTACAACTTCATTATAATTTACATTTCTATCTATAATAAAATTATTTTTTCCTCCTAATTCCAAACTTATTTTCTTAAAATTCTTTGCACATTCCACAGAAATGCTTTTACCAACTTTTTCTGAGCCAGTGAAAGAAACCATAGCAATTTCTTTGTTTTTTACTAAATATTTTCCTACAAAATTGCCATTTCCCGTTAATAAATTTATTGTTCCTTTGGGAAAATTAACTTTCTTAATAATTTTCATAAACATGAATAAACTAAGAGAAGCGTACTCACTTGGTTTAATAACTACTGAACAACCAGCAGCTAATATAAAAGGTAATCTTTCTGACATAACAACAAAAGGGAAATTCCAAGGTAAAATTAAAGAAACGGGACCTATTGGTTGATAAATTAGACTTGCAGTACTATTTTTAAAAAAAAAATTTTGATTATTAAATTTCTTTAAAATATTTGCAGCACTTAACCAATACTTTGAAGAAGCGAGAACTTCTTTTAATGCCTGATCATGAGATTTGCCGGTCTCTAAACTTTCATAAAAAGCAAGTTTTTGGGCATTTTTATTTATTTCAAAATAAACCTTTTTTAACAAATAAGATTTGTATAGCTGCGATTTATCTTTCCAATTCACGAAGCCATTAACTGCTGATTTAACTGCTTTTTCACAATCTTCTATTTTAGGATTTTTGTACTTAGCTATTTTATTATTATTAATAGGCGAAAAAGTGTAAAAAAAAATATTACTAGAACTTTTTGCCCAATTATTACCAAAAAAAAACTTATCGCATAAATACATTTATGATATTTTTTACAATTTAAAAACTTTCTTTAGTTATGGCTAAATTTTTTAAAGTTAAATAATCAATCTTATTATTTTCTGTTTTAGGAATACTGTCTAGTAAAATAATTTTATCTGGATTGTAAATATTGCCAAGTTCATTTATTATTTGAAATCTTACATCAGTTAATATTCTATTTAAAACTTTCTTTGCAATTAAAGTATTTGACAAACTAATAAAACTTACAATTTTTTCTAATGAATTCTTATCATAGATACCTATAGTTTTAGTTTCAAGAATTTGGTTGTTTGAAAGAAAAAAATTATCAAGTAAATTAGGAAATACTAATTCACTATTTTTTTTAATAATCTCTTTTACTCTGCCATATACAAATAGATTTTTATTTTCGAATATACCAACATCATTTGTATCAAAATATCCATTTTCAAAAGCACCGTATGATAATTTGTTAAAACTATAATAACCTTTCATTGAGAAATCATTCTTTACATTAATAGTTTTTAGACCATCAATATTTTCAATAATTTTAATTCTTGTAGTACTCCCGCATATTCCAGAACTGTTTACTAATTTAGAATTTTTTTTTTCTACAGTGATTGGCCCACCACATTCTGTAATGCCATAACACTGTCTTAGACGTATTTTAAATTTTTTATAAAATTTACTTTTAACTTCTTCAGATAAAGTGCTACCAATCACGATTACATTTTTAATATAACCTATTTTTTTTAGATTTTTTTTATTTCCTTTAAAAATTAAATGCAAACTAACACACATTGAAGGTGTTAAATTAATATAATTTACATTATATTTTAAACAATCTTCCCAAAAATTTAATATTGATCTTGAAGAAGTTTTTGGGAGCAAAACAATTTTGGATTTTGAAAAAAAAGGTGAAAAAAAACTATTTAATATTCCTGACATATAATACATCGGTAAATGATGCAGTACTTTGCTATTTTTATTTATGTCAGATAACTTTGAAAAATTTTTTGAACTTAAAAAAATACTCTTTACATTGAACAGTATCCCCTTGCTGTCTCCAGTTGTTCCTGAAGTTTGAATTATAAGAAAATTATTATCGAGTAAAATATTTTTATACTTAATTTTACAGTTTGTTGAAAATTGTATCTGTTTTATGTTATCAATTTCATAGTCTGGAGATAAATTTTTCTTAATTTTTTTAAATATTTTAATTGATAGTGATGGGTTAACTGGACAAATAATGAATCCACCCAAAATACATGCTAAATATAAATATAAATACTCTATACAATTATCAACTTTAACTAGGATTTTACTACCTTTTTGCAGCCCCTGTTTTTTAAGATAAACCTTTAACTGGAAAGATTTTTTATAGAAATCACTGTAAGTAATAATTTTTTTGTTAACAATGATGAAATCTTTATTAAAATCTTTATTAAAATATTTTTTAAAATTTAAATACAAATATAACTCTTACTTAATTTATATAAAAAAATCATAGTCATTAACCAAATTAGTTTTATCTTTTTTTAATAACATTTTTTCTAATTGAAGATTAGATTCGTGCCTTATACAATGAAACTTGCAATGTATTTTAGGATTAACTTTTTGCATTACATTATCTCTTCTTTCGCTGCTCCATATTTTTGACAAAGAATCTACATTTGAGTCTCCTATTTTCATATTTGTTGTACCTCTATGATACTGACAAACGTAAGTTCCACTTGGGGTGACGCAGGTTCTTAACTCCGATACTAGGCATCTTTCATAATCTTTAGGTTGAGTATCTTTGCCAATAGAAAAATCATTAATAGTCTCAGGACATAAAACTCTAAAATTATCTGTCTCGATTTTTTTTGCTTTTTTTAACTCCAAATTAACAATATCAATTATTTCCTGATTTTGTTTATTTAAAAAATGCATAATATCAAATGCTGGTTTTACCTCAAAATAATTACAGCCAATATCTTTTGCTAATTGTGCAGCTTTATATATATCGACTGCATTTGTAATTATTTTTCCATTTGTTTTGTTAGTTTTAGATAGGATTAAAAAGGAATAACCTAATTTTCCTTTTTTAATTTTAGCGAGTTCAGTCATTTGAGAAATAACTGAATTGAATTGAGATTTTCCACTGGCATGAGGCCTGTACAACTGAAATATTTCAGGTGTTCCTGCGTCAACGGAAATTCTTATCCACTTAGTTTTATAAGCAAGCTGATCTAGATATCTCTTAATCATTGTCCCGTTTGAAGTAACCCCTACATGCAGTCCATTGTCAGAAAAATAATCAACAATATTTCCAAATTCAGGGTGAGCCATAGGCTCTCCTCCTCCTATAAGAACAACAGCTTTTACACCAGCTGTTTTAAATTCTTTGGCAACTTCTTTTAACCTTTCTCTTTCAAATCCACCTTGATTTAAAAGATTAGCGCTAATACAGTCGTGACATGCTAAATTACACGCGGTTGTTGGATCTAGCTCCACAACCCAGGGGGATAAGCTTTTACCTTTTCCAAGAATTAACTCTTTAATTTTTACTTGGACACTTTGTTGATAAAGCTTTGGTACAAGGGATAACTCTTGGCCTATCATAATTGATTATAAAAATAATATAAAATACACATATTTAAGTATAGTTAATAACAACCAAAGTCAAATATAATAATCAATAAAAAAAATTTGCATGCTCCTAAATTACAAATAAGGTTATAATAAATTTTATTAAAAAAACTTTTTTATTATTTAAATTACTATTTAGTATTCAATCTTTTTTAACAATTTTTTTTTTAATAAAACTTGCGAAAGTTGAATTAAAATATCCATGTTAATTCCTGATTTTTCAGAAATTTTAAATAAATCATGTTGTCCATCACTTAAATTAAGCAACCACCAAATAGCAATTTCGTGAATTTCTCTTTTTTTAGTTGTAGAAAGAGTTCTATAAATATTTCTTTTACTTAAAAATGGCTCTCCGTTAGGGAATTTATTTTTAAAATAAAAATTATTTTCTAAATAATATATAATTTTTAAGAATGCATTAACGCTTTCTTTTATCTTTTTAAAACATATAAAACTTTTGTTGTCTAAAGACGTATGATATTGAGGATACTTTCCATAAGGAGTTCTCATCAAAGAAGCAACTGGCAAATCGAAGCCAGGCGAGCAATATTGTCTTTCATCACTGCCAAAAGCAGGGTCAAAGTTTATAATATTTTTATTTTTAATTTCTGACATAAAGTTTAATCCAGCAACATCAGCCAGGCTGTTTCCATTTCTTGATTTTTTAAAAGTAAAATTTCCTCTATCGCCAATGCAAGTTATTTGAAAACCTGCAGCAAGATTTTTTTTTAGATATTTTCCAAATCGAGATAGAAAAGAAATAGCTCCTATAGTCTCCGGAACTAAAATGAATCTATATGAAAATCTTCTATTTTTAATTTTTTTTAATTCTCTATAAATGAAACTTAGAACTAATGGACCTGATAATTCATTATTTGCTAAAGAAGGATGACATAAATAAGAGGAAAATAATATTTCTTTATTTAATTTTCCTGATAACTTTTTCTGTCCAATAATTAAATTACCATTAGAAAAATGACTATCGATAAACACGAAATACTTTTCATTTTTTTTCATTGCTTTAAACTGATTATAACTCATGCAAAATCCCCAACTTTTCTTATAGTATGAAGTTACATAAGGTATAGCGTTAGGTTTATTCTTTAAAAAAAAAATATTTTTTTCTAATTCACTAAAATTTAAATATTTTTTTATTGGATAAGAGTAACTAACTATATGCAAATTATTATTTTTCATATTGCATATTTCTTTGCCATTTGAGTCTAAAATATAGGCACTACTAACATTCCAAACTTGTGGTATTTTCCAATCGTAAACTTTATTTCCAGTTTTAAAATTTAATATTTTAAATGGGATAATTTCTGATAATATATCCAAAGAATCTTTAAAACCTTTTCCAGTAATGCTACGATTCAAATTCCAAAGTCTATCAAAATATTGTTCGATTTCTTTTTCCACTTAATGATTACAATTTTCTGAGATGAGTTTTTTTAAAGTTTTTACGTCTAAAAATTCTTTATTTGTATCGCTCGTATAACTAAAATTTTTATTTACAAATTTTATGCCTTTTTTATTTAAAATCTTTTTTATCTGATTTTCATAATTTGTTAAAATTACATAATGACTCTTAAACTCTAATGTATTTTGGGATTCGAAAGAAGATATCAATTCTTCATGCATTTTTTCTCCTTGGCGCACACCGATTATTTTAATTTTACAATTTTTATCTATAGCTTTACATATGTCTGAAAGTCTATAGCTAGGAATCTTTGGAACAAATATTTCCCCTCCTTTTTGTGACATTAAGGAATTTAAAACAAAATTAACGCTTTCATTTAAAGTTATATTAAATCTAGTCATACCAAGATCTGTAATAGAAAAATAACCATGCGCTTTTTCATTCAAGAGTTTAGGTAAAATAGAGCCCCTACTAAACATAACGTTTCCATAGCGAACAACCGAAAAAGCTAATTTTCTATTTCCAATAATATTTTGAGCCGAAGTAAATAATTTATCAGAGCATAATTTAGTGGCTCCATATAAATTCACTGGCGAGCTGGCCTTATCGGTGGACAATGCTACGACATTAGATACATTTGAATTTATGCATGCTTCAATGACGTTTTCCGAACCAAGTATATTAGTTTTTATAAATTCAAAAGGATTATATTCTGAAGAAGGAACTTGTTTTAGAGCAGCAGCATGAATAACGATATCTATGTCTTGTACGGCAAATTTTAATCTGTCTTTATCTCTAATATCACCCAAAAAATATCTTAAATTTGAAAATTTATCGACACTAAAAACTTGACTCATTTCATGTTGTTTGAGTTCATCTCGGCTTATAATAACTAATTTTTTTAGTGGAAATTTATTTTTTAAAAAATACCCTACTAAAGTTTTCCCGAAAGAACCTGTCCCGCCAGTGATTAGTACTTTTTTATTTTTAAAAAAATTTTTATTCATAAATCTAATATCTTGATCTTATACCACTAATACAAACTGGTCCATTTAATAAGAATTTTGGATTTACTTCCTTAGTCTCGGTTTTTTTAATTTTTTCAAAAATATTATCTAAAATTTCAAAATAACTATTCATGATTTTTTTATCATGAGAAATTGATAAATAGATTGAATTAGCGGCTAAAAAATTTTTTTTTAAAAATTCTTGAGAAATGAATGTTTTATATAATAGATTATTATTATTTTCAAAATCGAACCTTGGTGTTGCATTTAGTCCACTTATTTTTAATTTTAGATTATAAGTTTTAGCTAAAGAATCCCATTTTTTTTTTATAGATTTACCCATGTTAGTAATAATCTCCCATGATTTAATTTTTTCCATTATTTCCAAAGTTTTTAAAGCTGCTGCAGATCCAATTCTTTCGGTCCAAAAAGTGCTACTTATAAATGTAGAATTTGCATAGCTCATTACCGCATCTGTTCCAATAATTGCATTAATTGCATAGCCATTTCCCAAAGATTTTCCAAAAGTTGCTATATCTGGATTTACTTTATATTTAAGGTGCAACCCCCCATATGTTTCTCGAAAACCGGATGTGCATTCATCAAATATTAGAACGATATTTTCTTTTTTAGTAAGCATTCTAATTTTTTCTAAAAAATATTTCTTAGGCGGATCATTTCTAGAAACTTCCATAATTACTGCTGCAATTTTATTATGTGATACGATTTTTTTTAATTGATTAAAATTATTATATTCAAAAACATATGCTGAATTCTTAAGATTTTTTTGGACACCTTTTATTGGCAAATTTTTCATTAAATGGGAATTTAAATTTTTGTGATTAGATAAATTTGCAGATAAATACCAATCATGCCAGCCATGATATCCGCATATAGCAATTTTATCTCTGCCAGTTGCTGCTCTTGCAATTCTTACTGCTATCGCCGCAGCTTCGCCTCCGGTTCTAGCAAAACGAACCTTCTCTGCCCAAGTATGCATTTGGATAAGTTTTTCTGCTAACAATATTTCTTCTTTTGAATTTAAAGTCGACATATTACCTTTATCAATAACTTTTCTAACTGCATCGTCCACTTCCCTTTTTGAGTAACCTAGAATATTAGTTCCTATTCCCATTAATGAAAGATCAAAATACTTTTTTCCCTCTAAATCCCAGACACTGCATCCCTTGGTTTTTTCAAAATATGCAGGCCAAAAATTAGGTAAAAAAATATCTGGATTTTTTGAAAATAACATTGTTCCACCGGGGATAACATTTTTAGCTCTTTTCCACATTTTTTGTCCCAAATTCATATTGAAACCTTCGTTTCTTTTAATATTATTATTAATTAAAAATAATTTTTTATTTTTTTTATAAAAATATAAAATATCCTTTAAATTAAAATATATATTATTTTTAAAATTTTCTATTATTTTTTTTATTAAAATAAAATCTTTTTTTTCATCTAAAGTTAATCTTAAAGACGAATAATCTTTTGAATTTTTTAAATTAAATTTTTTAAATTTATGATTATTAATCATAAAAGGTGTAACATGCTCTCTTTCACAATATTTTTTAGCTTTTAAGTAAGTCTCTTTTAAAACACTAAATTTAAAAATCTCCACATCTAATCCATCTGGAAAAGTTGGTGGATTAGTATTAGATGCATAATCGACACGTCTAAGAAAAAAGTTATTAACTACTTCATCAACTATTTCAGAATCTATTAATGGACAATCAGCTGTTATTCTTAGAATGCTAAAATTATCATATTTTTTTGCAGCATTATAAAATCTATCCAAAACATCACCTTCAGAGCCAATAAAACAATCAACTCCTAATTTATTAGAGATATCAACTATTGCTTTATCGCTTGAGTTGTTGGAGCATGCTACTATTATTTTTGTAATAAGTTTTGATTTAGAAAGTCTTTGAATTAATATTTCTAAAATAGTTTTGTTATTAATTTTTTTTATTACTTTACCTGGAAATCTTGAAGAATTATATCGAGCTTGAATGATTGCTAAGACTTTTTTTTTTAATTCCATTTTCTTGGATCAATTAAATTTATATTATTAGTAGAAAATTTATTAGGAATAATAATCTGCTTTTTGTTAAAAAGATCTATTATTTCCTTAAGCTGGTTATAATTATTGAAACCTACTATTAAATAATCAATTTCTTTATATTGCTTAACAAAATGTAAGCAAGCTTGAATTCTGGTAATATTATTTTTATTGCACCAATAATTAAATTTATTAAATAAATGTTTATATTTTTTTTTAAAAATAAAAGAGCTAGAGTCATCAATTAAAGTACCCTGTAAAAAAACTGACCTTGCATACATTTTTATTCTAAGTTTTTTCAGAATCTCGAGCCATTTTGAATTTAGTATTCTATTATCAAAAATATTAAACGGAAATTGAACTATGTCTGGCTTCCAAAATTTTAAAATTTTTTTTATTTCTTTTAGATCATAAATAGATATTCCAATTTTTTTTATAATATTTCTTTTTTTTAATTCTTGTAATGAACGCAAATATTCTTTACCGCGACTACCCAGCAAATCTTTAGAGTCATGAATTAATACTCCATAAAGCGTTTTAACTTTTAATGCTTTAATTGAATCAAACACTTTTGACGTAACCCATCTTTTAACAGAAATATTTTTTTTATTAGGGAATTTAATTTTTGTAATAATATTTAATTTTTTTAACTTACTATTGCCAACAACTCTCTCACTGCGTCCATAACTTTTTGCTGTATCAACAAACTTTATTTTTGATCTAAGAACCAAATTTTCTATTTTTTTAAATTCATTTAGACTGACTCTCCTATTATTAGAGTAGCCATAGTTCATTCCAATCTGAGCGCCACCTAATACTAACTTCATTGGACTAATTATTTATTTAAAAAAAATTTAATCTTATTGATTATTATTTTTTGTAATTTAATTGTTAAATTATAAAAAATAGGCAAACTTACAGCATTTTTATAAAAAAATTCTGCACCTCTATAAAAATTTAAGTTAGGTTTTTGATCAAATAATCTAAATTTATAAATTGGAATATAATGATACTGACAAAATATATTATTTTTTTTCAAAAAGTTTAGAAATTTATCCTTACTTGACCTTATTTTATTAAAATTTATTGAAATTAAAAATAAATGATATGATGGCTTGCTTTTATTATAATTTGGAAAATTTGCAAAGTTATTAATTTTTTTTAAATTTTTTCTATAAAAATTAAATATTCTTCCTCTATAATTTATAAATGTTTTCATTTTTTTCAACTGACTTAAGGCAAGAGCGCAGTTTATATCACTTAGTCTATAATTAAACCCGCTTTCGCTTATATTATATTTCCAGTGAAAACTTTTATTTTTTTTTATTCCGTGAGATCTTAATAAAATAATTCTATCAAATATATTTTTATTATTTGTAGTAACTACCCCTCCTTCACCAGCTGTAAATGTTTTGACTGGATGTAGCGAAAAAGTTGAAACATCTGAATGGTAACAAGAGCCTACATTTAAATATTTATTTTTATAAAGATAGGTCGCCCCCATTGCATGACAAGCATCTTCTATTAAATAACAATTGAGCCTTTTTTTTATTTTATAAAATTCAATAACATTTTCTGGATACCCTCCTAAGTACATCGTTAATATTGCTCTAATTTTTTTTAATTTATTATTTTTAATACATTCTAATAAAGTTTTTGGCGTCATTTGACCTGTCAAAGGATCAACATCTGCAAGAAAAATTCTAGCATTCATTAATCTTGCCATATTATATCCAGCTATAAAATTAATTGCTGGCATTATTATAATATCATTTTTTTTTATATTTATACTCATCAATGCTAGATGCAGTGCGGCTGTGCCGCTATTACAGCAGGCAGCATACTTAACTTTTAACTTTTTTTTTAAGTTATTTTCAAATTTATTTACATAAGGTCCTGTAGTTAGAAGATTCATTTTTAAAGATAAACTAACCGCTTTAATATCGTCAGGGCTTATAAACTGTCTGTTGTAGGGAATTTTATTCATAAAAATATGCTATTATTTTATAGTTAATTACTTACTGGAAATATTAAAAACATAAATATCCATATTTTTTGATTTCTTAATTAATCTAGCTTCGCTTAATTTTAGTTTTTTAAATCCTATTTTTTTATATGAGATAATAGCTATTTTATTATTATTAGAAACTCCTAATTCAATTCTGAAAATCCCAAAATATTTATATAAAAATTTACAAATATTAGGGAAAATTTCTTTTAAAACACCCTTTCCCCTCCATCTTTTATTTCCTATTAAGATTCCAACTACAGCTGTATGACTTTTTATTGAAATGGGTTCAAATTTTATATTTCCTATATGAGTTTTTTTTTTAGTAAATATACCTAAAAATAAAATATTTTTTTTGTTGATTTTTTTACTAACATATAATTTTAAATATTTAATACCACCTACGGCAACAGAATCTGAGGTTACTATATTTTTTTTGATAACTGGATCTTTAAACCAAGAAAAATATTTCTTATTAACATTGCTTAAATTTAACTTTTTTATAAAAAATCTTTTTGTTTTTATTGTGGGAATGCGATACATTAATTTAATTAAATTTATATTAAACTAATCTATATATTTTTATTAAAATTAACATTGAATTTAAAATAAATTATATGAAAACCTGTACAAAATGTGTAATTCCCGAAACTGCGGAAACCAATAAATTTAATTCTGATGAAATGTGTTCTGTATGCGTTCAGATCGATATTAAAAAAGAAATTAATTGGACAAAAAAAAAAATTGAATTAGATAATCTAATTAACAAGTACAAAAACAAAAGTGCCTACGATTGCATAATACCGTTTTCGGGGGGTAAAGATTCTGTATTCGCTTTGTACTATCTTGTTAAAAATTATAATATCAAGCCTCTTGTAGTCCGTTTTGATCATCAATTTTTAAGAACTAAAGTTATCCAAAATACAGAAAAAGTAATAAGTAAATTAGGAGTTGATTTTATTAATGTTAAAACAAATTTCGAAATTATAAAAAAAACAATGATAGAAAGTTTAATAAGAAGAGGAGACTTTTGTTGGCATTGTCACGTTGGCATAGCCGCTCTACCAATAAGAATGGCAATTGAGAAAAAAATTCCATTAATATTCTATGGAGAACCATCTGCTGAATATGCTTCCTTTTATTCTTATAAGGATAAAGAAGAGTTAAATGTGGAAAAATTTAATAAAGCAATAAATCTTGGAATTAATGCTGAAGATATGTACCAAATGATTAAAGAAAGGTATCCAGACTCAAATATAAAATTAGAGGATTTTAAATCCTATATGTTTCCAACTCAAAGGGAGTTAAAAATTAATAACATTAATGCACTTTACTTAGGAAATTACATTCCATGGGATGTCAGAAAGCAAGTTAAAATAATTAAGGATGAACTTGGATGGGAAGGTGATGAAGTTGAGGGAATTCCACCAGAATACGATTATGAAAAAATTGAGTGCATGATGCAAGGTGTAAGAGATTATATAAAATTTTTAAAAAGAGGATTTGGCAGAACCTCTCATCTGGTATCTATAGATATAAGAAACAAAAGACTAAGCAGAGAAGAGGGTATGGATTTAACAAAAATGTACGACGGTAAAAAACCTAAATCTTTAAGTATTTTTCTTAAATTGATAAACATGAATGAAAAAGAATTTTATGAAACTATTAAAAAACATGTTGTTCTGCCTCATGAAATTGAAAATTATGATAATTTTTTAAAATCAAGTTCCAATATAAAGCCTAAAGATTTTGATGAATGGAACAAAAAATTTTCTTAAAATAAATAAATGAAAGTTGGTATATTAGATTATAAAGCTTGTAATTTAGGTTCGGTTTTTTTTTCATTATATAAATTAGGAGTAGACCCAATCATTATAAATAGCCCAAAAAAAATATCAGAAATGGATAAATTGATAATTCCAGGCGTCGGTGCTGCAAAAAATTGTATGGATTTCTTAAAAAACAATTCTTTTATAGAACCAATAAAAAAATTTTTAGCCAACAAACCGGTATTAGGTATATGTCTTGGAATGCAAATATTTGCAAAAAAACTTTACGAAAATGGATTATCTGAAGGAATAGGACATATAGATGGTGAAGTAAAAAAATTAGATACTAAAATTAAATTTAATATTGGATGGAAAGAAGTTAAATTTAAAAAAAAAATTGACAAAAAATTCAATATCGAAGATCTTTCCAGTTTTTATTACTGTCACTCATATTACATGTCTTTAAAAAAAAATGATTACTGCGTGGGTACGTCTTACATGGAAAATAATAATGAAATTCCTGCCATTATTTACAAAGATAATTTTATCGGCACTCAATTTCACCCTGAAAAAAGTCAAACCAATGGCAATAAATTTTTAGAATTTTTTTTAAATTGGAAAAAAAATTGAACTTTATAAGAATTATTCCTTCTCTTCTTTTATCAAATAAAAAATTAGTAAAAGGAAAAAAATTTACTAACCACATTAATGCTGGATATCCGAGCTCAACCTGTTTGGCTTTGGAAGGACAAAAATGTGATGAATTATTTCTTATTGATCTAGATTCCTATAAAAACAACAAAGATCCAGACTTCGATACATTGAATGAAATATCAAAAAATATATCAACACCCATAACTTTTGGTGGAGGAATAAAAAATATTGAACAAGTAAAAAAAGCTTTTAAATTAGGCGCTGACAAAATTTATTTAAGTCAAGTTCTATTCAAAAATAAGGAAATCATTAATAAAATAAAGAAAATATATGGTGGCCAATCAATAGTTGCTGGCATTAACATAGTAGCTAGTAATGGAGAATACTACCTATTAGAAGATAAAGAAAAAAATATTAATATATTGGCTCATATAAAATCACTAATTAAATCCGGTATAGGTGAATTAAAAATAACATTTGTTAATGACGAAGGTAGCGAAAAAGGAATGAATATAGATTTTTCAAAAAGGATTATTTCAAATTCTGACTTGCCGGTAATATTTGAAGGTGGCCTTGGGAATGTTGAGCAGATAATAGATATGATAAAAATTGGAGCAGATTCTTTTGCAATTGGTTCAATGATAACTTTTAAAGATTATAATATTTTTAAAATTAAACAGCACTTGTTTAACAAAGGTTACAAAGTTAGGTTTTAGAAAATTAATAAATACTTTTAATTTTAAGGGTTTTTAACATACTAATTTTTAATGGCATCTGGGCTTTAATAACAAATGGAGATTTCTTATTTATTAATTTTTCAAAATAAATTGGCTGTATCCCAAATCCTGGTCTAATAACTCTTATATTTTTTTTAGTAAATTTTTCCCCTTTGTTAATATAAGAAACCGCATAAATAGATCTCCTAAATTGCAAACTATGATTTTCACTTTTATTCCTAAAAAAATATTTTTTTCCCATCATTAACGATGTATCTTTAATAACTTGTGCGTAATGTTTTATTTCTTTACCCTTTAAGGAGAATGCAAGATCAAAACCTTTTTTTTGATCTTCTAAAGCTATATGTTTTTCCACAACTTCTGCACCAGTTGCAATTGCTGCAGAAACAACCTTGTCATCTGTGGAGTGATCGGAAAAACCAACTTTACAACCATATCTTTTTTTTAGAATCCAAATATTATTAAAGTTAAAATCTGAAATCTTTGAAGGATAATTGCTAACACAATATAAAAGGATTATATCTTTAGCCCCATTCTTTTCTGCTGTTTTATAAGCCAAATCAATTTCCTTAAGATTCGCCATTCCAGTTGAAATAATTATTGATTTTTTAGTCTGAGCTATCTTTTTAATTAAAGGAATATGATTTATTTCAAATGAAGCAACTTTATAAAATGGACAATTAAGACTTTCTAAAAGGTCTACAGCAGATTCATCAAATGGAGTGCTAAAACAGGTAATTTTTAATTTTTTTGCATAATTAAATAATTCTTTGTGCCACTCGAATGGAGTTTGCGCTTTTTCATATAGATCCCATAATGTTTTTTTGTTCCATAACCCCCCTCTAATTTTGAAATCTGGCCTATTACTCTTTATTGTCAATGTATCAGGCGTGTAGGTTTGCAATTTTACAGCATCAGCTCCATATTTTTTTGCTATTTTAATTAGTTTTTTAGCATGAATTAATGATCCATTATGATTTGCAGATATTTCCGCAACAAAGAAAGGTGTTTTTTTTAATGGATTTTTAGATATCAAGTTATACTTTCTATTATAGGTTTAAAGTAAAATATTAATATCAAAAAGTATATGAAAAAAAAATATAAAAATAAAAATTACTTAAAAATAATTTATCAAATCGAAAATATAAGAAAAAAAAATAATGTTAATTGGATGAATATTCTTCGTATAGCTTTCAAAAACAATCCTAAAGCAACAGCTATAGTTATGTCAAAAATATATTCAGATGACAAAAGGATAGGAATGCTTGTTAAGAAGTTAACATAAAGACTTTTGATAAAAATTATACTGGTTTCTTGATTTTAAAAAATAAAATCTATTTTTTAAAAAACAATTTATACTAGCCAAATTATTTTTTTTTATTTCAGCAATTAATTTTATTTTTTTAAATTTTAAAAATTTCTTTATTCCGGCAGCTAGCAAAATATACGACAGACTTTTGCCTCTCATAAAAGGATTTAAATTTATAGAAACTAGAGCATATTTGCTTTTAATATTAAATCTAACTACTCCCACTTTTTTTTTCTCATTTCTTTTAACTAAATAACCCATATAGAATTTTATTTTTCTATTTTTTAAATTTTTTTTAAGCCATTTATTATGAGCTTCTAAAGTAATTATTTTTTTATTTTTTGAAAAAAAAATTGTCTTCTTGTCATTTCTCCAAAGCCAAATATCTAATGAATCTTTTTTTGTAATTTTTTGAATTATCATTTTAAAATAGGTTAAAAAATTAGAATCTCTAAATATTTAGAAAAATATCAAAATTCACAAAAACTTTAAGCATTGTAATTTGTATCATAAAATTTTTTTCAGTGCATAAATCAAGCCAATTGAGCTATTAGTAACGGTAAGCTTAACGTGTTACCACGCTTCCACACCCGTCCTATCAACGTCGTAGTCTACGACGGCTCTATAGGAAGAA